>Ga0129306_1001376_pt1 | contig 27779 bp, 20 predicted proteins | sample P827metagenome_FD_94438 | JGI IMG/M metagenome (GOLD analysis project Ga0129306, IMG submission 94438) | Capybara group fecal microbial communities from Wisconsin, USA - P827 metagenome | ecosystem: Host-associated > Mammals > Digestive system > Large intestine > Fecal | place: USA: Wisconsin...
CCGTCACCCCCGGCCACGTATTTACGTGTTTTTGTGGCCCGGCATGACATGTCCGTCACCCCCGGCCACGTATTTACGTGTTTTTGTGGCCCGGCATGACATGTCCGTCACCCCCGGCCACGTTTTGCTGCGTTTTTGTGGCCAACTTTTGGGGTGCAGATCATTTTTAAGGACGACCACCTGTTTTTAACGTCACCATCCGGGATTTTGCCGTTTTTTCCGGACGAAACGACATTCTGTAGCCCGCCATCCGGGATTTTGGCGTTTTTCCCGGACGGGGGTGACGTACGTCACCTGGGAGAGGGGGGACCTGCGTCACTATACGCGCTGTGGGGCCGATTCCTGGCGTACGTCACCCATGTGAAAGTTGGCGTACGCCACCTGTGAGAGGAGGGACCTGCGGCAACTGCATGGAGGAGGGACCTGCGGCAACTGCATGGAGGAGGGACCTGCGGCAACTGCATGGAGGAGGGACCTGCGGCAAGTGGGTGATAATTGGCGTGGGGATCATGACTTGGGCGCACCATGACATGTGGGGAACTGGGGCATAAATTTTGATAAATCCGGCGGATATTCGTATATTTGTGAGATTTAGAAAATTAGTTGTCTATTTATGGCAGTAGCAGATATTCTCAAGAAGATTTTCGGGTCAAAGAGCGACCGCGACATGAAGGCCATCAAACCGGTGCTGGACAGGATTCTGGCAGTGTATCCGGGCATTGACAAGCTTTCCAACGATGAGCTCAGGGCCCATACTGAGGCCCTGAAGGCCCGTATTGCAGATGTGGAGAAACCCTTCGAGGACCGCATAGCTGAAATCAAAGCTGAACTGGAGACGGATATCCCAGTTTCCCGAAAGGAAGAACTTGCAACGGAGAGCGATAAACTTGTCAAGGAAGAGGACGAGGCTATTGAAGTGATTCTGAATGAAATACTTCCGGAAGCCTTCGCCATCATGAAATCTACTGCGAGGCGTTTTGCACAGAGTCCGGAAATCGTCGTCACTGCATCGGACTTCGACAGGCAGCTGGCGGCAGAGGGACGTGACTTCGTAGAGATTGCCGGCACGGAGCCCGGCAAAGACGAAAAGGAGGAGCCCGGCAATGACGGTAAGGTCAAGGCCATCTGGAAGAACCACTGGCAGGCGGGCGGCAATGAGGTCACCTGGGATATGGTGCACTATGATGTCCAGCTCATCGGCGGTATAGTCCTGAACGGCGGAGTGAAGACCAACAAGGATCAGCGCGGTATGATAGCTGAAATGGCAACCGGTGAGGGTAAGACCCTGGTTGCAACGCTTCCCGTGTTCCTTAACGCACTGGCAGGGAAGGGCGTCCACGTGGTTACTGTGAACGATTACCTGTCAAAGCGTGACTCCGAGTGGATGGGCCCGCTGTACATGTTCCATGGCCTCAGCGTAGACTGCATAGACAAGCATCAGCCCAACTCCGACGCCCGCAAGAAAGCATACAACTGCAGCATTACCTTCGGTACCAACAACGAGTTCGGTTTCGACTATCTTCGTGACAATATGGCAGTCCGCATGACAGACCTTGTGCAGCGGAAGCACCACTACGCCATAGTGGACGAGGTTGACTCCGTCCTCATTGACGATGCCCGTACCCCCCTGATCATTTCCGGCCCAATGGAAAAATCGTCCGGAGACGAGCAGTTCATGGAGTATCGTCCCTATGTGGAAAACCTTTACAACAAGCAGCGCGCCCTCGTTAACACCACCCTCAACGAGTCCAAGAGACTCATTGCCGCAGGTGATGAGAAGGAAGGCGGCAAACTCCTTTTCCGCTGCTATAAAGGCCTTCCCAAGTATCAGCCGCTCATCAAGTTCCTGAGCGAACCCGGCATGAAGGCCCTCATGCAGAAGACGGAGGCCTATTACATCCAGGACAACGAGCGCGAAATGCCCGCCGTAACGGATGAGCTATATTTCGTGATATCCGAAATCCAGAATTCCGTGGACATGACGGACAAGGGCCACGACGTCCTTGCCAACAGCGTCAGCGACCCCAACTTCTTCGTCCTCCCGGACATGGGATCGGCCATAGCGGAAATTACTAACGACGCCAGCCTCAGCGCCGCGGAAAAGGCAGAGAAGAAGGACGACCTCATGGAGGACTTCTCCCTCAAGAGCGAGCGCGTACACACTGTTATCCAGCTGCTTAAGGCCTATGCAATGTTCACCAAGGACATAGACTACGTGATAGTTGACAACAAGGTGAAGATTGTGGACGAGAGCACCGGCCGTATCATGGAGGGCCGCCGCTGGAGCGATGGTCTGCACCAGGCAGTGGAGGCCAAGGAAAACGTGAAGGTTGAGGCCGCAACCCAGACCTTCGCCACTGTCACCCTCCAGAACTACTTCCGCATGTACCACAAGCTGGCGGGTATGACCGGTACTGCAGAGACTGAAGCGGGCGAATTCTGGGACATCTACAAGCTGGACGTCGTGGTCATCCCCACCAACAGGCCCGTAATCCGCGACGACCAGGACGACATCATCTACAAGACCAAAAAGGCCAAGTTCAACGCCGTCATAGACAAGGTGGTGGAGCTTTCCAACGCCGGAAGGCCCTGCCTGGTTGGTACCACGGACGTCGAAACCTCCGAACTCCTTGCCCGCATGATGCGCATCCGCGGAATTAAGGCCGATGTCCTCAACGCCAAGGAGCACGCCCGCGAGGCTGAAATAGTTGCCCACGCGGGTCTCAAGGGCCACGTCACCATAGCCACCAACATGGCAGGCCGTGGTACGGATATTAAGCTTTCCCCTGAGGTAAAGGCCGCCGGCGGTCTGGCCATCATTGGCACCACCCGCCACGACAGCCGCCGCGTTGACCGTCAGCTCCGAGGCCGCGCAGGCCGTCAGGGGGACCCCGGAAGCAGCTGCTTCTACATCTCCCTGGAAGACGATCTCATGCGTAAGTTCGGCTCTGAAAGGATAGCCGGCGTGGTTGACAAGCTTGGCATGAAGGACGATGAAGCCCTCATCTCCGGCATGCTCTCCAAGAGCATCGAGACCGCCCAGAAAAAAGTGGAAGAGAACCACTTCGGCTGGCGCAAACGCACCCTGGAGTATGACGATGTCATGAACTACCAGCGTGAGGCAGTGTACGCCCGCCGCCGTAACGCCCTTTCCGGAGAGCGCATAGAAATAGACGTCCAGAACATGATGTCGGACACTGCCATGATACTCTCTGAGCAGGCGGAGGGAATGCCTTACGAGGAATTCGAGGAATTCATCATCGCAAAGCTCTCCGTAGACCTTGGATTCGATGCTGACTGGTACGCTAACGCAAAGCCCAAGGAAATAGCCCAGAGGCTTTCGGAGCACATGCAGACGGTCTACAACCGCCGCATGGACACCATGGTCCAGAAGGTGAACCCCGTCATAAAGCAGGTCTACGAGAAGCAGGGCAAGATGTACGAAAACATTGCCATTCCCATAACCAACGGCAAGCGCCAGCTCACCCTGAGCGTTAACCTGAAGAAAGCTTACGAGACAGAGAGCCGTGAAATCAGCAAGGCCCTTTCCCGCAGCATAATCCTCTATTACATAGACGATTACTGGAAGCAGCACCTCCGTGACATGGACGACCTCAGGCAGAGCGTCCAGAACGCCGCCTATGAGCAGAAAGACCCTCTGGTGGTCTACAAACTGGAGAGCTACAACCTCTTCACGGAAATGCTTGAAAAACTGAACGAGCATGTCCTTGCTTTTCTCCTCAGGGCATTCATCCCTCTGCGGGATGCCGATGACGCCCGCGAGGCCCGCCCCGCCCAGCGCCCCAGCCGCAACCTTCAGCAGATGCGCCAGAGTGACCCTTCACAGCTCTCCACCAACGCGGAACAGTCCTCCCGCATGCCCGTCCGCGTAGACAAGAAAGTGGGCCGTAACGACCCCTGCCCCTGCGGCAGCGGCCTCAAGTACAAGAATTGCCACGGAAAAGGCCTGGTATAGATATATATGAGTAAAATGGATAATACAGTAAGCGTCAACGAGGTGAGCCGCATCTCTGCCGGCACCGTGTTCAAAGGTGAACTCACATCTCCCGGAGACATCCGCATAGACGGAGAGTTCGAGGGCAAGATTTTCTCCAAGGGCCGCGTGGTGGTAGGAGAAAAGGCAAAGGTCAAGGGCGATATCATCTGCATCAACGTAGATTTCTGCGGAGCCATGGAGGGCAACTTCTTCGTGAAGGATACCCTAACCCTCAAAAAGGGCTGCAAAGTTGATGGCGACCTCAGCGTGAAGCGCCTCCAGGTAGAGCTTGACGCCTCTTTCAACGGCTCCTGCCGCATGATTGACGACGCCCAGTTTGACAAACTATCCGCCCAGCTGAGCGGCGGTACTGCTCAAGAAAAAAAGGAAGCTCACTGAGCTTCCTTTTTTTAATTCGCGAGCCACTCATCAGGCTCGAACTGACGACCTGCGCGTTACGAATGCGCTGCTCTACCGACTGAGCTAAAGTGGCAAACCGGTTACGTGAACCGGGACTGCAAATATACGATAATTTTTGTAAATTTGCACAATTAAAACTTTCTTTATGAAATCTGACATTATTGTAATTGGTGGAGGAGCTGCAGGGCTTGTTGCCGCCGTGGGTGCGGCAAATGAACTTTTGGGCAGCGGGAAAGTGGGTACCGTGACGGTGCTGGAGAAGATGCCCAAGGCAGGCCGGAAGGTCATGATTACCGGTAAGGGCCGGTGCAACTTCACCAACGTGAAGCCGTGGGAAGACTTCAGCAGCCATGTAAAGACCGACCCTCAGTTTGTGAGCCCCGCATGGCACAATCTCACGCCGGAAACGCTCATTGAGATGCTCCGCACAAACGGAATGCGTTCCGTGGTGGAGAGAGGAGACAGGGCTTTTCCCGCTTCACATAATGCCGGAGACGTGGTTGATACCCTCCTCAGGGCCTGCACACTTGCAGGCGTAAAGGTGGTGACGGACTGCGAAGTAAAGACAATCGACGCCGTGAAAAACGGCTTCTCACTGGACTGCATCCAGACAAGCCGCAAGCAGGTCCGCATCCCGGTGGACGATCCCCGAAAGCTTCGTCCCGGAAAGCCGGCTCCCACCCGTGAGAAACTCATAATAGAACCTGTAGAATACGTTTGTCAGAAGCTCATAATTGCCACCGGCGGCCTGTCCTATCCCGGCACCGGATCTACCGGTGACGGCTACATGTGGGCGGAGGAAATGGGCCACAAGGTAGACCCTTGCTTCCCGGCCCTCACCGCTCTGGTCCCCGTTGGCTACAAACAGGAGAATCCTCTGGCAGAGGAGATTAAGCAGGCCTTCCGCGGCCGTACAGTGTACGGAAAGGCCAAGCAGAGAAAGATATCGCCACTCCCGGACTGGTATCCAAAGTTCCCCAGGCACATAGAGCGCGTAACTCCCATGACGGAGCGCGGAGAGTTTTTCAACGGCAACACGCTGGAGAACGTCCAGCTCACGCTCTTTGTGAACGGGCAGGAAGTCCAGAGTGAGTTCGGTGACATAGAGTTCACGGACGGCGGCCTGGAAGGCCCGCTTGGCTTCATGGTAAGCCGCAAGGCCGTGAAGGCCCTGAACGACGGCCACAAGGTGGCGGTAGCCATTGACCTGAAGCCCGCCGTGGAGTTGGAGAAACTGGACGCCGACGTCCATGCCAAATGGGAGGAAGTGATTCACGATGAGCGCTCCAAAGGCCAGGGATTCAGGCGTTTATTCCGCATTATGCTGGGTAAGCTCATGCCCTGGAACCTTACGCTGGCCTTCCTGGATACAAACCAGCAGGTGAGTGTGGATACCCTGGCTGCGGCCATGAAGAACTGGCGCATGGACATAGCCGGCTTCGTGGGCTTCGAGCGCAGCGTCATCACCGCCGGCGGCATCAGCACCTCTGAGGTTGTTGCCAAAACACTCGAAAGCAAAAAACAGCCCGGCCTGTACTTCGCCGGCGAAGTCCTTGACATGGACTGCGACACCGGCGGCTACAACCTCCACGTGGCCTTCGCCACGGGGTTCTTGGCTGGCGAAAGTGCAGCAAAATCATTATAAATATGGATAAAAAATCTTACGCATTCGGAATGAGCGTGGCCTCCAGCTTTTACCAGCAGGGGATACGCGTAAAGAACATCGACGACTTTGTGGCAGGCCTGAAGGCCATGCTGGGCGGGGAGAAACCCGCAATTAGCCTGGAAGAGGCCGGAGAGGCCCTTGAGGCTTTCTACAAGGAGCTTGAGGAAGAGGCTTCTGAGCGCAATGCCGCTGCCGGCGCAGCCGCCAAGGCGGAGGGCGAGAAGTTTCTTGCCTCCATGGCAAAGGACCCTTCCGTGAAGGCTACCAAGAGCGGCCTCATGTACAAAGTCCTTAAGGAAGGCACTGGCCGTAAGCCCAAGGCTACGGACAAGGTGTACTGCCATTACGAAGGCACTTTCCCTAACGGCCAGATCTTCGACTCTTCCTACAAAAGGGGAGAGCCCATCGAGTTCGGCCTCAATCAGGTAATCAAAGGCTGGACTGAAGGCCTCCAGCTCATGAGCGAAGGCGCAAAGTATGAGCTCTACCTCCCGTACCACCTCGCTTACGGCGAGTCGGGTACCGGCGGCATCCCGCCGTACAGCGCCCTGAAATTCGTTGTAGAACTTATAGAAGTCCGATAGTTTGTTCCAGGCTATAGAGATATTCGCTGCTGTAACCGGAATCGTTTACGCGGTTCTGGAGATACTGCAGAAAAACTCCATGTGGGTGGTGGGAATACTCACCTCTGCGGCGTGCGCATTCAGTTTTGGGGTGCAGCACGTCTGGGCTTCCATGGGGCTGAATATCTACTATGTGGTAATGTCTGTCATAGGCCTGTATAAGTGGAGGAAAGACAGCGCCCGGGTGGAGGAAGGGGAGATTCACCTGAATCCCCTTACCAAAGGGACTGTTTTCTGGAGTGCCATAGCCGCGCTGGCGGGCACCCTTGCCTTTACCTGGATACTTCGCATTACCGGAGATGCGGCTCCTGAGCTGGACGCCGCCGCCACGGTTCTCAGCATAATCGGCACATGGTGGCTGGCAATGTCCTACCTTCAGCAGTGGTTCATCTGGATAGTGGCCGATGTCATTACCACCACGCTCTGCATCGTCACGGGACAGTATGCCCTGGCGGCTCTGTACCTTGCATATATAGTTTCCGCCGTTTATGGGTATTTCCATTGGAAAAGACGCGGAAAAGTAGTAAATTCGGCCTTATGAAACTCATAGTCGACTGCGGTGCCACAAAGGCCGATTGGCTCCTTGAAGGCGGAACGGCTTTCCGTACGGAGGGGTTCAACCTTGCCCATACCCCCAAGGCCACCCTCGATGCCATCCTGGATGGCGCGTCGGCCCGGGCAGGTTCCGGAATCACCGAGGTTCATTTTTATGCCGCCGGCCTTGTGGGGGAAAGCCCCGTGGACCTGAGCCTGTGGTTCCCCGGCGCAGAGATAGAGTACGCGTCGGACATGGTTGCGGCGGCCCGTGCCGTGTGCGGGAGAGAACCCGGAGTTGCGGCTATAATCGGCACTGGAGCAAATACTTGCCAGTGGGACGGGGCCGGAATTGTCCGGAAGGTTAACAGCGGCGGCTTCATCATAGGGGACGAAGGTTCTGCGTCGGTCCTGGGAAAGCTTTTCGTGACGGATTTCCTGAAGGGCTGCGTTCCTGCGGCATTGGCGGAAGAGTTCGCCGGAAGGTTTGAGGCCGGTTACGGTGCCATGGTCCATGGAGTTTACGGGACTCCGGCCCCTGCAAGGTACCTCGGAGGCTTTGCTCCGTTCCTTCTGGAGCACTATGCGGACCCCTATGTGAAGGACCTGGTGGACGGAAATTTCCGCCGGTTCCTGGAACGGACGGTGCTTAAGTATGACCGCCTTCCCGTTGGCGTCGTGGGCTGTTTCGGGTACGCCTGCAAGGGTATCCTGGAAGGAATCGGCAAAGAGTATGGTGTTGATTTTAAGACATTTATAAGCTCTCCAGCGGAGGGACTTCGGAAATATCATGGCATATAAAGAGACATACCCTTCGGCGCTTCTTTCCAATGCGGTTGAGGCAATTAGTTCGCTTCCCGGAGTGGGAAGGCGGAGCGCCCTCCGTCTGGCGCTGCATCTTCTGAAGCTGCCGGCAGAGAACGTGCACCATTTCACCGGGGCAATCAACTCTCTCCGCGACGGGGTTTGCTACTGCCGCCGGTGCAGGATGATATCGGACAGCGAAGAGTGCGCAATTTGTGCAGATATGAAGCGGGACCATTCCGTCATCTGCGTCGTAGAGAGCGTCCGTGACGTCATGAGCATTGAGGCTACAGGCCAGTACCACGGGGTTTACCATGTGCTTGGCGGGATTATCTCGCCAATTGCCGGGGTAGGACCCGGGGATCTGACAATCAATGAGCTGGTTGCACGTGTGGCGGCAGGAGAGGCTTCAGAGGTTATTCTGGCTCTGAGCGGAGATGTCGAAGGCGAAACCACAGCCTTCTACATATACAGACAGATAGAAGCTTACGGCGTCAAGGTGACTTCGCTGGCCCGCGGACTTGGCTTTGGCGACGCCCTTGAATATGCCGATTCCCTTACCCTTGGAAGATCCATCGTTAACAGACAGGAGTTCAGGCCATGAGTGATTTTAATGCTGCTGAAGCTTCGCGCTGCTTACTGTGCAAGAAACCGAAATGTGCGCTGCAGGGCTGTCCGGTGCATACGCCCGTGCCGGAGTGCATGGCACTTTACCGGCAGGGCCGCATTGACGAGGCGGCGGAGTTGCTTTTCCAGAACAACCCTCTGTCGGCCATCACATCGCTGGTCTGCGACTGGAAGCAGTTCTGCTTTGGCCACTGCGTCCTCAACGTGAAGCAGGCGCCAATCCACTGGTACAAGGTGGAGCAGGAGATTTCCGGAGGGTATTTGCCGCGGGTTATCCTTCGCCGCAGGGACGACAGCCTTCTTGGAAGGCGCATAGCTATTGTCGGCGCCGGCCCGGCGGGCATTGCCGCTGCCGTTTGGCTGTACCAGAAGAGCGCTTCCGTGGTGCTGTTTGATGCAAATCCCCGCATGGGCGGCGTACTTCGTTACGGCATCCCTGCCTTCAGGCTGGACAAGAGCCTGGTGGACGAATATGAGCGGATACTTTCGGTAGTGGAGTTCCGCGGAGGAGTCACCGTGGAGTCTGTTGCGCCTCTTGCCGCAAAGTACGACGCCGTGATTGTCTGCGCAGGCGCTGAAAAGCCCGCCTCGCTGCATATTCCAGGTGATTCCGCGGCCATTCAGGCGCTGCCGTTCCTCAAGGACCCGTCATCGTATTCTCTGGGACGCAAAGTGATTGTGGTTGGCGGCGGAAACGTGGCTATGGATGCCTGCCGCACGGCCCGGCGCCTTGGCGCTGAAACGTGGGTGTATTACCGCAAGACCTTCGAAAACATGCCTGCCAACCCTTTGGAGGTTGAGGAAGCCAAGGCCGACGGCGTGCAGTTCTCCGTGTTCCAGGCTCCCGTGGAGGTGCGCCACGGCGGCGTTGTGTTCTGTGACTGCGAGAACGTTGTCCCGGAAGGCGGCGGCAGGGTTGTAACAAGGATTATCCCAGGCACCGAGCACTTTGTAGAATGTGATACGCTTATCACCGCCATCTCCGAGATGCCGGATTTCATGCTCCTTTCCGGAGCGGAATGCGGCGCCGACGGCTGGCCCGTGGTGGCAGACAGCGGCCTTGTCTCCGGCTTCCACGGCAACGTCTACCTCGCCGGCGACTTCCGCCTTGGCCCCAAGACCGTAGTGGAAGCAGTTGCTTCCGCAAAGCTAGTAGTGGAAGCAATTGCATCTAAGGGTAATGAGGCGTGATCTGGAAAGTGCTGATTTATAGATAGTTACATATTTACCTGGCAACCTTTTTTCTGCCAGATAATTGGCTAAAGTATTGATATATAATAAGTTGCTACTCACGTGAAAGCGATTCTTATATACTCCGGAGGACTGGACAGCACCACTTTGCTGTATGAATACAAGGACAGCATTGAACTGGCCGTGTCTTTTGACTATGGTTCAAAGCATAATGCACGGGAGATAGCTTGTGCCCGGGAGAACTGCGCCCGGCTGGGGATAAGGCACCTTGTGATTCCGCTGGATTTCATGGGGCAGTATTTCAAGAGCGACTTGCTGCAGTCCGGCGGCGAGATTCCGGAAGGGCATTATGCAGACGAGAACATGAAAAGCACAGTGGTCCCGTTCCGTAACGGGATAATGCTTGCCATTGCTGCAGGTTTAGCAGAAAGCTATGACCTGGATACCATCATGATGGCCAACCACGGCGGAGACCACGCCATCTACCCTGACTGTCGTCCTGAGTTTGTGGACGCCTTTGCAAAAGCCGTCGAATCAGGTACTTACAACGGAGTTAAACTCCTCAGTCCCTACTGCAACATCACCAAACGTGACATTGCCCTCCGTGGCCGTGAACTAGGCGTAGACTACTCGCTGACATATTCTTGCTACAAAGGCGGCCCCAAACACTGCGGCAAGTGCGGCACCTGCACCGAGCGCCGCGAAGCCCTCGCCGGCTTCGACCCCACTGACTACGAAGATTAGTGCGGTAGATGTCCCATTATTTGGACCATCAACTGCAAAAACGGGCTTTATTGCGGTAGATGTCCCAGTTTTTGGACCATCTACTGCAGGAACCCGCAGTGAGTAAACTAAAGGAGTTTCTTCCTTTTGAAAAGCACCAATACCAGCACGCAGCTGAGGGCCATGAGGCCGATGATGATAACCCAGTTCCAGAAGTTGGCGTTGGGGTTGTCTGCGGCGATGATGGGAAGGCGGACGTTCATGCCGTAGAAACCGGCAATGAGTGTGGGAGGCATGAGGAATACCGAAACCACGGCCAGGATCTTCATGATCTTGTTCTGTTCCAGGTTGATGAGACCCACAACGGTGTCCTGCAGGTACTCCAGACGCTCGAAGCAGAAGTTGGTGTGGCTAAGGAGTGACGATATATCCTGAAGCAGCACGTTCAACCTGTTCTCCAGGCTGCGCGGAACCTTTGTGGAGCGCATGAGGTTGGAGATGAGGCGCTGCTTATCTACAACGTTTTCACGGACGACCATGGTATTTTCCTGCATCTGGGAGATGTCTATGAGGAGTTCCTGGTCTATGTCTTCCTGGTCGTTGATCTGCTTGGCGTACTGGGATATCTCCTTCGACAGGAGCTCGATCATATCTGCATCAAGGTCCACACGCTGATCCAGTATGGAGGCGAAAACGCTGAAGCCCGACGGATACTGCTTGGGATTCACCTGCATCCTTCTCTGGAGTTCAGTGAATGAACGCAGCGGCACCTCGCGCAAGGTGGTAAGCGTATGCTCCACGATAGTGAACGATACAGCCTGCTCACCGTACTCTTCCGGGCCGGGGGTAAGGAAGTTGGTATTTGCGAATATGGCGTCGTCCGTCTCAAAGTAGCGGGACGATGATTCAATTTCCTCCGCCTGCGCGCGGCTCTGGATTTCCGTACCGAGGAAGCCTTCCACCAGACGTTTCTCCGCACCCGTAGGCTGGACAAGGTCTATCCAGACTACGTCTTCGAGTTTGAGGGTACGAAAAACATTCTCCGACTGGGAGAGGAGGATCTTTCCGTTTTCTTTGTAGAAGATACTCAGCATATCTCTTTCCTGTTTTTTGTCCGGGCCAGTCACTCCGAACGGGGTTGTACATAATAAACCTGCCGACATTACGGAAAAGTCAGCCTGCAAAAGTAATTATTTTTTGTAAAAATAACAAACAAATGACAGAGATTCCCGGGACAAGCCCGAGAATGACGTGCTATAGCACTTTCTGCTCCATAGCCTTTCTAACAAGGTCGGCGGCGTTTTCGGCGTCGAACTTGGAGAAGAGCTGTTTGCGGTACCATTTGGTGGTTTCAGGGGAGAGGAAGAGGGCTTCGGCGATTTGGGTGTTGGTTTTGCCGTCGGCGATGAAGCGGAGGATTTCCAGCTCGCGGGAGGAGAGTTTGACGGCAGCGGGGGCGGGGGAGGTGGATGCGGCTTTGCGACGGCGGCGCAGCAGCACCAGGAAGGTGGTGAGGCCGGCCACAAGGGCTGCAAGGCCTATTGCTATCCACGTAATCTGCCGCTTCTGGGCGTCAAGTACCTTGGCGGTGTAGCCGGTGTTTTCGATGAGGTCGCGGAACTCCTGGTCCGGGTGGACGGAGAAGTATTCATCGGCCTTTCTCAAATAGCGCATGGCCTTTCTGGTTCGACCTTTTTCCATGTACCATCGGCCCAGACCCATGCAGGCGTTGGCGACGCAGAGGGAGTCTCCGGCTTCCTGGCCGAACCGGAGGGATTCCTTGTACTCCGGGAGGGCTTTGTCGTAATCGTAGGACTCCATCCAGGTTTCCCCCATGTTGTAGTGAAGGAGGGAACAGCTTTCCTTCCAGCCGTGCTTCTCGAAGATTTCCCCGGCCTTTTTGTAGTACTCCATTGCCAGGGGGATGGAGTCCATCATATTGTAGAGGTTGCCGATTGTGCCGTACAGGGAGGAACGGGCATCGTCAATCTGCAGCTCACTGTATCCTTCCGGACTGGTGATGGAGGTGGCGCCGTTTTCCATGCGTTCCAGGCAGCCGAGAGCCTCTGAGTAGTAGACCATTGCGCTGTCGTACTGCTCCCGGCCGTAGAAGTTCATACCCACATATCTGGCGGCATCAAAAGTTGCTGCGGCCCATCCCTGACGACGCGCTATTTCCAGTGCTTTGCGGCCGTAAAACATACCCTTTTCCACGTTGATATGTGTATAGCCCATCATCAGGTTCCTGTATGCCTGGTTGATGACTACTAGTTCCTCCTCCGAGGCTTTGTCTATGTCCTGCGGAGTAAGTTTTCCCACCACTCTTTCCAGTGAATCGAGGTTATGGCCGCGGTGGTCATTGTACGCCCCGGCGCATAGCGGCAGGGCGGCGAGCACAAGCAGTATGATGGTCCGTTTCATTGCTCACAAAGATACAAAAAAACGCCAAATTACGCGTTTTGGTGGGCCTTTTCCACCCCATTTCCCCCTCTTTGGGTGGGTGCTTTTCTCACGCGTATATGCGAACTTTGCAAAGTCGAAAATCAACAACATCAACAATATGGAAAAACAACACAAACTTAACTACCTTACCCCGGATACGGAGGTGGTAGAATTCCGCCTGGAAAACACGGTCCTAAGTGCTGGGAATGAAAAACTGGGTGACTCCGGCTATGGCTATGGAGATTCTGACTTTGTTTAATGGGAGGATTCGATATGAAAAGGAGTTTGATTATTCTGGCAGTTTTTGCCGCATTTGCTGCATGCTCAAAAGAACCCGCTGCAATCAATGAAGAAATAGATATTCAGGAGAAAGAACCGCTTCAGTTCATTGCCAGTACAGATGCGGCCCTGACTAAAACCACTCTGTCCGATTTGGGAGGAGGGGAATATGACATAGTTTGGCAGACTTCTGACCAAATCCGCTTAACTGACGGAACCAACAATGCGGTTTACAAGCCTACCACAGCGGCTGTTCAAAGCCCCTTGTCAAAGTACTCTGGGACAGAGCCCGTAGGACCTACTTTTTATGCGTATTATCCTGCAGCTTACCATAATGTATCCACAGGAGTATTTTCTTTGCCGGAGAATTGGTCATTGTACTCCCCGGGGAGTTTTACCGGCTTCCCTATGTATGCTCAGTCGAATAATACCAATCTCCAGTTCAAGAATGTCTGTGGCTTGCTTGAGCTGCATCTGTCTGGTTCCGGAGATGATAAGATAGGAAGACTTGTTCTCAAAGCGGACCAGGATTTATCCGGACCTATGACCATTGTTGCAGATGGTGGGGCGTACAAGGCAGAGATTACTTCCGGAAACAAGAGAGTGGTTGTTCCTTTCAATTCATATAAGACGTTGACGGAAGGCGTTGTTGTCCGTCTCCCGCTGCCTGCTGGCACATATACTGGACTTACCATTGAAGTTTTCCCGAACCCTATAGGAGACCATTATTCAAGGAAGATTGCCAATAAAGGCATTGTGATTGTACGTAGCCAGATTACAACCATTACCCTTACCTCCATTGCCTTCAATATTACTGCTCTGACGAAAGGATCAGGAACATCAGTGGATCCTTACCAGATAGAAAGCGAGGATGATATTATCGCCCTGGGTAATGACTGCAGGAATGGAGTGTCGTTCACGGGCAAGTATCTTAAGGTAATGAATGACATTAACCTTACCGCTCCGCACAAACCGTTCCCTCTTATTTGTGCCGAATTTGACGGCAACGATAAGACTATTACCCTCAGTTCCGGATTCGATCTGTCAGCAAATGAACAGAAAGTCGGATTTGTTTCTCAGCTTACCGGGGAGATAAAGAATCTTACAATTGCAGGTCCGGATATCACAATCTCAGCATCAGAAGCGACCAACATGACTAGTTTCGGCACTTTTGTTGGTACGAGCGGAACGCTTCGTGGCTGTCATAACAGTATCAATGTTACTTGGACTTCGGATATCTCTTCCTCTGTCTCGATGGGTGGTCTCTCGGGTAATAGTTCCAGGGTGTATAATTCAACCAATAATGGTAATATTACCCTGACCTTGAATAACTCTTCCATCCAAACTTCATTCATGGGAGGAATTCTAGGAGCCGGATCGACGGTTTCCGGTTGTACAAACGGAGGCACTATATATGGCGACGGCGTCCGGTATACAGGTGGTATTGCCGGCGGTACAGAGAGTAATTATAATACTATTACCATTGACAGATGCTCCAATGCAGGTGCCGTTACTGGAATATATAAAAACTCCAATATCAATTACTGCGTAGGCATGGCTGCGGGTATTATTGCTATTGGAGCTGTTGGAACAATCACTAACTGCTCCAACACCGCAGCAATTATTGCCCAGAAGGACAATTATGGTTATAAAGGTCCAATTGTCCTGGCTGGTGGCATAATAGGAAAAGCTGCATTCTCAAGACAATCCTATGTTACCATTACAAATTGCTATAATACTGCAAATATAATAGCAAGGACAGAATTCGACAGCTATACATACAAACCATTTGCTGCAGGAATCAGCGCTTATGGCGGTACTGTAATGAACTGTTATACCGGAGGCTACATTTATACTAAGGCCAAATCGGGAGGATCCTATGATAATAAATCATATGGAGGTGCAATGATTGGCTTTGCAAGGGCTGATGATGCTCCTAATCCTAACTGGGGTGTTGCAGGTAATTGTTATTTACCATCACAGACTCTTGGCGGCGCCTCTGGGCAGATGCGTACCATAGGCTGGGTTTCTACGGTTGGAGATGAGAACTCAACGACTACCGTAAAGGGAGATGGTACAGGTGGATTATATATCGATAAAACCACGCTGGTTTCTCTATATGACAAAACCATTGGCGAAACAGTTTATCCTACCGGAACTAATCTGCTTACGCTCTTGAATGCCGGTGTAACCTATTACGGTGGAGACCTCCTGACTTGGAAAGCCGGTACTGGCGAACCTGCATATCCTGTCTTTAACGAATAACGTATGTTTTTCCGGTCGGGTGACGCATGTCACCCTAAGGCACGATAAAGGCATAAAACGTGGCCTGGGATGATTGGACGGTCATCCCGGGCCACAATGATTGGTAAAAACGTGGAATGGGGTGTAAAACTATGCTTTGGGGTGGTGGTTTTATAGGAGATAATGACTATATTTGTCAATAATTAGTAATTAAAGATTCCGGGTCGGAGCCCGGAATGACAAATAAGTGGGCCCGGAATGACTAAATGACAAGCCCGGAATGACGGTAGAACTATGAAGAAACTATTGATAACATTGGCGGCGCTGGTGATGGTATGTGCTGGCGCGGCGGGGCAGGGGAACCTGCTGAAGGGGCTGGGACAGAAGGCCCTGAACAAGGTGGAGAACAGTGCGCAGAAGAAGGTGGACAAGAAGGTTGACCAGACTGTGGACAAGGCGGTTGACAAGGCGCTGGAGGGCATTTTTGGAAAGAAGCAGGAGACGCCCAAGCAGCAGGAGCCGGCTACAACGGCTACGGCCACTGCGTATGATAATGAAGCCGAGTACACCTTTGCAGGAGCGCTGATGTACGAGGACCGTGACATTGACAATTTCGCAGAAGCCAAGGAGGAGGCGACTGTTCCCATTTACACCATGCAGGACCTGGTGAAATACCGTCCGGCGTGGCCTACTGGGGCGGATCTTGCCAACCGTGAGGCTTTTGAAAAGTATGCGGAAAAGGTGCAGGACTATTCCCTCAGCGCGGCGGCACTTCTCACTGCCAACCTGAGCATGAAGGCCATGATGGCGCTGGGGCAGGACAACACCGTGGACAAGAGCGTCCAGTCTCCGAAAGCCCAGGCCATTGCGGAGGAGCTGGTCAAGATATCGGAAGAGCGTAACGGCAAGGTCCAGACCCAGAGCAGGTCCATGTCCGATGGTCTCCGTGCAGCCCTCGCCGGCAAAAACGTCCCTGCGGCCAACTCCATTGGCGGCGCCATGGCAGAACTCAAAAAGCAGATTGTGGCCGATTGGCACAAATCCCCGGAATGCAAGAAAGTCAACGCCCTGGAAGAAAGCGGCAAGTCAAAAGCTGCACGCGTGAAGGAACAGAGCGCCATCATTGACGGCTGGAACAAGGCCCAGCTGGAAAAGTGGGTGGCCGCCCTCCAGCAGTGGGAGAAGGACAACTGCACTTACGCAGCACGCGTTGCGGAACTTGACGCCCAGCTGGAAGCCCTTCCGGAGAAGGAAAAGAAATCTGCGGATTACAAGATTGCCAGAAGTAGTGCCGACGGCCTCCAGACCATGCTGATACAGTGGGCAATGATTCCAAGTGAGGTTTTCAAGTGCCCGTTTGTAGAATATCCCAGGACGGAGGAGAACTACTAGTTTAAGATCCCCGATCAGGTCGGGGATGACTTGCATAATTAAATAATTATCTGTATCTTTGCGCGCTTTTTTCACGAAGGCGCGCATTTGCGTATGCGTGGAAAGGCTCAAGAAATAATGTTAAACTACTAGTTACCAAAACGTAAAACTATGTCAGAAGAAATCAAGAACGTGGCAGAAGAACCTCAGGTAGAGGCCCCTGTCGCAGAAGAAACCCCCAAGGCTGCCAAGAAGCAGGCCCTGAACGCATCCGTCGCTCCCGAGGAGTTCGACTGGGACGCATTCGAGAACGAAGGCGTGGCCGAAGACAACAAGGCCGAGACCCTCGCCGCCTACGAGCAGACTCTTTCCAAGGTCACCGAGAACGAGGTTGTTGAAGGTGTGGTCACCTCCATCAACAAGCGTGAGGTTGTGGTGAACATCGGCGCAAAGAGCGAAGGTGTCATCTCCGCCCCCGAGTTCCGTTACAACCCTGACCTCAAGGTCGGTGACAAGGTCGAAGTGCTTGTAGAGAGCGCAGAAGACCGTAAGGGCCAGCTCATCATTTCCCACAAGAAGGCACGTCAGCTCAAGTCTTGGGATATGGTAAACGCCGCCTACGAAAGCGGTGAAGTTGTCAAGGGTTATGTCAAGACCCGCACCAAGGGCGGCATGATCGTTGACGTATTCGGAATCGAGGCATTCCTGCCCGGTTCCCAGATAGACATCAAGCCCATCCGTGACTACGATGTGTTCGTAGACACCACCATGGACTTCAAGATTGTCAAAATCAATCAGGAATTCAAGAACGTCGTCGTCTCCCACAAGGCTCTCCTCGAGGCAGAGCAGGAAGTCAAGAGGGCAGAGCTCATCTCCAAGCTGGAGAAGGGCCAGGTCCTGGAAGGCGTGGTCAAGAACATCACCAACTACGGTGTGTTCGTGGACCTCGGCGGCGTAGACGGTCTCATCCACATCACAGACCTCAGCTGGGGCCGCATCTCCCATCCGGAAGAAGTCGTTGCCCTGGATCAGAAGATCAACGTCGTGGTGCTGGATTTCAACGAGCAGCAGAAGCGCATCGCCCTTGGCCTCAAGCAGCTCACCGCACATCCTTGGGAGGCTCTCTCCGCAGACCTCAAGGTTGGTGACACCGTGAAGGGCAAGGTTGTGGCAGTTGCAGACTACGGCGCATTCGTAGAGGTTGAACCCGGCGTAGAAGGCCTGGTCCACGTGAGCGAAATGAGCTGGAGCCCCCGCCTCCACAGCGCACAGGAATTCCTGAAGATGGGTGACGAGGTTGAGGCTCAGATCCTTACCCTTGACCGTGAGGCCCGCAAGATGTCCCTTGGCATCAAGCAGCTCACCGTGAATCCCTGGGATTCCATCCGCGAGAAGTATCCCGTCGGCAGCCAGCACAAGGCTACTGTCCGTAACATCACCAACTTTGGTGTGTTCGCAGAGCTCGAGGACGGCGTGGAAGGTCTCATCCATATCTCCGACCTCTCCTGGAACAAGATCAAGCATCCTTCAGAGATGGTCCAGAGCGGCGATGTGATCGATGTCGTCATCCTTGACTTCGACGAGAACAGCCATAAGCTCTCCCTTGGCCACAAGCAGCTCACTCCCAACCCTTGGGACGAGATCGAGGCCAAATACCCCGTCGGCACCGTGGTTGACGCTACCGTCGCCACCGCCAATGACAAGAACGTCACCGTAACCTTCGCAGACGGCACCGAGGCATCCGCCTTCTCCCGCGAGATGGTTAAGGAAGACGGCAAGGCCGCCGTTGCAGGCGAAACCCTCCCTGTGAAGGTCATCGACCTGCGCCGCAGCACCCGCAGCATCCGCGTTTCCCACCTCCGCACCTATCAGGAAGCGAAGGCCGCACGCGAGACCGCTGAGGTCGAGAGCGCCAAGAAGGCTATCAAGAAGGTTCAGACCAGCGTAGAGAAGACCACCCTTGGTGACATCTCCGCTCTTGCAGCCCTCAAGGACAAACTCGCACAGGGTGAGTAATAACCCCAACATCTTCAAGGTCACCATGCTTGGCACGGCTTCGGCCATGCCGGTACGGGACCGGACCCAAAGCGCCCAGGCATTACAAGTGCATGGGCGCTTGTTCCTTATAGACTGCGGCGAGGGTACGCAGTATAAAATGGTGCAGTACCATGTCCCCATGATGAAACTGGACTCCATCTTCATCTCCCATATCCACGGAGACCACGTCTTCGGCATATTCGGGTTGTTATCGACCCTGGGGATGAAGGGACGCACCATACCCGTCAATATCTTTGCGCCGGCAAATTTCGGCCCCATTCTGAAGTTCTTCCTCAGTTACTACGGGGAAGGCATTCCCTTCGAGATACGGTTCACGCCCCTGAAGATGAAAGGGCCGGAGACAATACTGGAAACAAAGTCCACCCAGGTGCTGGCTTTCCCCCTGAATCACGGTATCGAGACTTTCGGCTTCCTTTTCCGCGAGAAAGAGCCCCTATATAATATAAGGAAGGAGTGCATTGCGGAGTACGGCCTCACGCTCACGGAAATTGGCACCCTCAAAAGAGGTGAAGACGTTGTGCGGGCCGATGGTACAGTTATCCCCCTTGACGTCGCAGCCTACAAGCCCTACGAGCCGCGCAGCTATGCGTACTGCTCTGATACGGCGCCTTTCCCGGAGGAAGCGGCCTGGCTCAAGGGAACCACGGTGATTTACCACGAGGCCACCTATCCGGAGGAATACGCCCCGGAAGGGGAGAGAAGGAGGCATTCGACTGCCAGGCAGGCAGCACAGGTGGCTCTGGAGGCGGGTGCCGGACGGCTTATCATTGGCCATTACACATCCCGGAATGTGGATACTGAAGTATTCCAGAGGGAATGCCGTGAAATTTTCCCGGACACTTTTGCCGCAAGCGACGGCGAAGTCTACCAAATATGAAAAATTCTTCATATCTTTGTTGGGTTATGAGGAAGGCAATTATCATATTGGTATGTACCCTTGCGGCTGCGGCCCTTGGAGCTGATGCCCAGAAAACAACGGGAAACTCTCCCCAGGAAAAGTACATCTATACGTACTCTGACATTGCCGTGGCGGAGATGCAGAGAACCGGCGTTCCGGCCAGCATCACCCTTGCTCAGGGCATCATAGAGTCCGGCTCCGGCCTTTCCACCCTTGCTGTAGAAGGCAACAACCACTTCGGCATCAAGTGTCACAACAACTGGAAGGGCGGCACCATGAAAATGGATGATGACGCCAAGGACGAGTGCTTCCGCACCTACGACTCCCCGGAGCAGAGCTTCCGCGACCACTCGGACTTCCTGCGCTATCGTGACAGGTATAAATTCCTTTTCGATCTGGATCGCAGGGACTACAAGGGCTGGGCCTTTGGCCTCAAGCAGGCAGGCTACGCCACGGATCCTTCCTATGCCAACAAACTCATCCGCTGCATAGAGCAGTACGACCTTTCCCGCTTCGACTTCCTCACCAACGAGGAACTGGAAAACGTCCCGGAATCGCCCAACAAGCTGGAGGAGCCCGTGGCGGTAAGGTCATCGGCCCCGTCCCCGGCGGCGGAGCAGTTCCGCTTCTCGCTCAGCAGAGTCATGTATTCCCTTAACAATGTGGCGTTTGTGTACGCCCAGCAAGGGGAAACCTATAAATCCATAGCCAAGGACCACCACCTGTTCCTTGGGGAGATTCTCCGTTTCAACGATGTGAAGAAGGGAGCGGAGCTGGAGCCCGGCCAGATTGTGTATCTGGAGGCCAAAAAGCGTAAGGCTCCCGTGGGCTTGGAGATGTACATCGTCTCCCAGGACGGGGAAAGTTTCCATAATATCTGCCAGCGTTTTGCCGTAAGGGAAAGCGCCATCAGGATGCTTAACAGGCTGGATTCAGAGCCCATGCTTTATGAGGGAGACATACTCAAACTGCGCTAAAGGATGAAGAAAGTTACGGTTGCATTATTGGTGGTGGCGCTCCTGGTGGGCGCCATCGTCGGTTACGGGATGTATTATGACCGCAAGGTGCCCAATTTTGACGGCACTTCGGAGCTGTTTGTATACCCCGGGATGAGTGTCTCCGAGGTGGCGGACAGCCTGGTGGCTTCCGGAACCGTGAAGAGTGTAAAGAGCCTTGAGCGGTGCTTCAAGGGCGTTTCTTCCGTTGCGCCGGGGCATTATGTGATAGATCCCACATGCAGCAGCATGTATGCTGCCCGGATGCTTCATAACGGCTGGCAGACGCCCGTGAAGATGACTCTCTCCGGTACCATCCGCAGCTACCGGGCCCTGGCCAGGAAAATAGGCGCCCAGATGCTGGCGGACTCCGCCGCCGTGGCGTCCTTTGCCGCATGCCCGGACTCCCTGGCGGCTTATGAGGTGGACACGACAATGCTCTTTACCCGCATTATACCGGACACTTATGAGTTCATCTGGACTACGCCGGTTCGCGGAATATTTGACCGCCTGGTTGCAGAGAGTGATGCATGGTGGACGGCGGACAGGCTTGCCGCCGCCAGTAAACAGGGTCTCACCAAAAACGAGGCCGTTACGCTGGCCTCCATCGTGAACGGAGAAACCCGCTATGTGCCGGAAATGCCCACAATAGCAGGCGTTTACCTCAACCGCCTGCGCTCCGGCATGAAACTCCAGGCAGACCCTACGGTTGCCTACTGCTTCAACTACTCGTTGAACCGTATTTTGAAGGCGCACCTTGCCGTTGACTCCCCGTACAACACGTACAAGTACTTCGGCCTGCCTCCGGGGCCAATATCGTGCCCTCCCAAGGCATGCCTTGAGGCTGTCCTGAAACCGGCTTCGCACAACTACCTCTTCTTCTGCGCAGACCCTTCCTTCAACGGCAGCCACCGCTTTGCGGCTACGTATACTGAACACATGGTGAACGCCAGAGCCTTCCAGCGCGCTTTGACAGAGCGGCAGCGCTCGTCAGGCCGTGGAAGTAAGTGATTGATTTACAGGTAAATAAAACATTATCCCTGGGGGAATTTACCCGGGGGTGAACAAGTAAAAGATTGATAGTGAGATGGATAGCTCCACGGATATCATTGCCAGGGCCCGCGCTGTTGCTGTTGAGGCGCTGAAAGACTGCACCAGGAGCGACGGGAGCCCGTTCATAGGGCACCCGGACGCTGTTGCGCGCATTGTTCAGGAAGAGATTGGTCTTCCGGAGGAGTGCGTGGCAGCGGTGTACCTGCACGAAGCCACCAGGGGCGGCGTCCAGATAGATCTCAAGGGCTTTGATGAGAGCGTTGTCAAAATGGCCGAGGGCCTTAACAGGATATCCACTATCAAGCCCAAAGATACCCGTCTGGAGGCGGAGAACTACAAGAAGCTCATTATCCAGTACTCCACGGACCCCCGTGTGACGGTGCTCAAGCTTGCAGACCGCCTGGAGATTATGCGCAGTCTGAAGTTCTTCCCTAAGGCAGACCGTGAAAGGAAGATTCTGGAGACGCTCATGCTGTATATTCCGCTGGCGCACCAGCTGGGGCTTTACAACATGAAGCGGGAGATGGAGGACATCTACCTCAAGTATGCCCAGCCGGAGCAGTACAGGCTCATAACCAACAAGCTGAAGGCTACGGAGAAGGACAGGGAGAAGCTCATGGCGGAGTTCATCGAACCGCTTAAATCCAAGCTGGACGCCGCCGGAATCAGGTATAAGCTGAAGATTCGCACCAAGGCTGCTTACTCCATCTGGTGCAAGATGGTAAAGCAGAAAGTGCCTTTCGAGGGCGTCTACGACGTCTTTGCCATACGGTTTATCATTGACTGCGACGGGGAAGACCGCAAGAAGGAGAAGGACCTCTGCTGGCAGGTGTATTCCTTCGTGACGGAGGAGTACGAGCCTGACACCTCCCGCCTCAGGGACTGGCTCACCAACCCCAAGCAGAACGGCTACGAGAGCCTTCACATCACGGTTAAAAACCGGGAAGGCGCCTCCCTGGAGGTGCAGATCCGCACCAAACGCATGGACGACATCGCGGAGAACGGGTTCGCCAGCCACTGGTCCTACAAGGGGATAAAGCGGGAGGAGACGCTGTCCGCGTGGCTTACATCGGTCCGCTACGCCCTGGAGCATCCCGGGGAGGAAGACCTTGAGGAACTGCCGCAGCCGCCCTCTCAGGAGATATTCGTGTTTACTCCTTCCGGAGAGCTCCGGATTCTTGGCGCAGGCGCTTCCGTGCTGGATTTCGCATTCGGAATACATACCAATATAGGCGCGCGCTGCGTGGGTGCTAAGGTTAACGGGAAGGCGGTTTCCATCAAGGAAAAGCTTTCTACTGGAGATGTCGTTGAGATACTTACATCCAAGAACCAGCGTCCCAATCAGGACTGGCTGGGGTGGGTGGTCAGCTCAAAGGCCAGGAGCAAGATAAAGCAGGCGCTGGCGGCGCAGGAACAGTCCCGTGCTGCAGATGGTAAAGAGCTGCTGGAGCGGCGCTTACGCAACTGGAAGCTGGAATTCCCTGACGACATGTGCACGGAGTTCCGAAAGAAACAGGGCTACCCCACCCTCACGCTCATGTACGCGGCAATAGGGGAGGGCTCGCTGGACGTGAATCTTGTCAAGGACTATATCCTTGGAGAGGAAAAACGCCGCGCGGAAGCCATTGAGGCGGCGGAAGCGGCGCAGGCTGCAAGGGTTTCCCGCAGCTATGAGTCCAAAGAGGACATCCTGGTCCTGAACGCCCGCGACGTCAAAGGCATAGACTACAAGATGGCCAGGTGCTGCAACCCGGTGTTCGGGGACGATGTCTTCGGCTTCGTGACCCGCACGGACGGCATCAAGATACACAGGATAACCTGCCCCAACGCAGCGCGGCTGCTGGAGATGTATCCGTACAGGATCCAGAAGGTGAAGTGGGCGGAAGCATCGTCCGGAAGCAGTTTCCAGGTGGTCCTGAAGATTGTTGCGGTCGAGGAAAGTGCCTCTGCCCGCATCCTGGAGACCGTGGGGCATTTCAAGGCCAGCATCCGCAGCTTCACGGTGACGGAGAACCGCCGGAGCGGCACCTGGGAGGTCACGCTCCAGGTTTCGGTTCCGTCAAATACGGAACTGGACAAGGTGCTGTCGCAGGTGAAGGTAATTAAGCACGTGGTTAAAGTGACCAGGGTGTAATGAAGTTTAGACTGGAAAGTACATACCAACCCTCCGGGGACCAACCGGAGGCCATTGAGGGGCTGTGCAGGGCGCTGTCCCAGGGGGTTAATGACGTGACGCTGCTTGGGGTTACGGGAAGCGGAAAAACCTTTACAATGGCCAATGTAATCCAGCGCCTGCAGCGTCCTGCGCTCATTCTCAGCCACAACAAAACTCTCGCGGCGCAGCTTTACGGGGAGTTCAAGGCGTTCTTCCCGGACAATGCGGTGGAGTACTTCGTATCGTACTACGATTACTATCAGCCGGAGGCATATATCCCCGTAACAGATACTTACATAGAAAAGGACCTCTCCATCAACGACAAGATAGACGAGCTCCGCGTGAGCGCTGCAAGCGCCCTTATGTCCGGGAGGCGGGACGTGATTGTAATATCGTCCGTGAGCTGCCTCTACGGCATTGGCAATCCGGACGATTTCCATGACCAGACGGTGACCGTGCAGAAAGGGCAGGCGCTGTCCATGACGCGGCTTCTTTACAAGCTTGTAGATGCCCTGTACTACCGTACGGAGGCGGATTTCAAGAGGGGAAGCTTCCGCGTCAGGGGGGATACGGTGGACATTTTCCTTGGCGGCGCGGACTATGCCGTCAGGATAGAGTTCTTCGGGGACGAGGTGGACGGGATTTCGCTCATCGACCCGGTTACGGGAGCCACCTTCGAGCGGCTGGACAAGATAGACCTGTACCCGGCCAAGAACTTTGTGACCTCGAAGGAGAAGGGGGCGAAGGCGGTGGCGCAGATACAGACGGACCTGGCGGAACAGGTGGAGTATTTCGAATCCATCGGCAAATATCTTGAGGCCAAACGCCTGAAACAGAGGGTGGAATACGACATTGAGATGATAAAGGAGATGGGCTACTGCCCCGGGGTGGAGAACTATTCCAGGTACTTCGACGGCCGCAAACCGGGCCAGAGGCCATTTACGCTCATAGACTATTTTCCGGAAGATTTCATCTGCTTTATTGACGAGAGCCACGTTACGCTGCCGCAGATACGGGCCATGTTCGGCGGGGACCATTCCCGCAAGGAGACACTGGTGGAGTACGGATTCCGGCTGCCTGCGGCATCGGACAACAGACCGCTCACCTTTGACGAATTCGAGGCAATTACCCACCAGAAGGTGTATGTGAGCGCCACTCCGGCAGACTACGAGCTGGAAAAGAGCGAGGGCCTGGTGGTGGAGCAGATTGTGCGGCCCACCGGCCTTCTGGACCCACCAATCGAGGTCCGGCCCACAAAGAATCAGGTTGATGACCTCATGGAAGAGATACGTGTCCGTGCGGAAAAGGACCAGAGGGTGCTGGTAACCACGCTCACAAAGCGCATGGCTGAAGAACTGGACAGTTACTTCGGGAGAATGGGCATCCGCTGCCGGTATATTCACTCCGATGTGGATACGGCGGAAAGGGTGGAAATAATAGAGGATTTCAAGAACGGGCTCTTTGATGTGCTTATAGGAGTGAACCTGCTCCGTGAGGGCCTGGACATTCCTACGGTGTCCCTTGTGGCTATTCTGGATGCTGATAAGGAAGGGTTCTTGCGCTCCGGAAGGGCCTTGACTCAGACGGCCGGCCGTGCGGCGCGTAATGTGAACGGGCTGGTTATAATGTATGCGGATACCGTTACGGAGTCCATGGCGGAGACAATTAACGAGACGGCAAGGCGGCGGGCCAAGCAGCAGGAATACAATAAGCTGCATGGCATTACTCCTACGCAGGTCCAGGTCCGCGCCAATGTGCTCATGAGCGAGCTGGTGCGCTCCGGAGAGGATACGACGCATATTTCCGGCTTCCTGAATCCGGTTCTGAAGAACAGCGTTACGGGGCATGTCAGCGCCCCGGACTCCGTTTCTGCGCCTGTTTACGTTCCAAGCGCGTCGGAACTTGGCTCCGGCGACGTGGTGGTTGGCCTTGGGCACGATGCGGTCAGGGAGTCCAAATCTGCCTACGTGGACGGATACATTGCCGCAGACCTTGCAGCAGTGCTTCAGGACCCCGTTATCAGGTCCATGAGCAGGGAGCAGGTGGAAAAGGCCGCCGCGGAGTCCCGCCGGAAGATGCAAAAGGCTGCTGCTGAACTGGATTTCACCGCCGCAGCCCGTTACAGGGACGAAATGTGGGCCCTGGAGCAATACCTGAAGGTATGGAAAAATTAATAAAATTTTTGAGAAAAGTTGGTTATATCAGAAAAAATACCTACATTTGCGTTTGTAAGTGTTAGTAGTTATTATTTGATAATATTTTAACTCCTATAATCGATTATGAAAAGTATGAAAATCTTTGGAGCCCTTGCAGCAGCAAGCCTCCTGTTCTCCATCAGCGGTTTCGCTCAGGAGAATGCAAATCGTGACGCCAACGGAAACGTTGTGCGCGGTCCCTACGAGACCAACGCCTTCTGGGACAACTGGTTTGTCGGCGGTGGTATCGGTCTGAATGACGGTTTCAACTCCGGTAATGACCGTGGGAATGGAATCTTGAAAGGAGAGTTCTTCATGATGCCTGGCATCGGTTTGGATGCTTATGTTGGTAAGTGGCTCACTCCTGAATACGGTCTCCGTATTGCCTATCACGGTCTCACCAATAATGGTGTCCAAAAGTGGCAGAACTGGCTTGGCCTGGATTACCTGTTCGATCTGAGCACTCTTATCGACGGTTACCAGGAGACCCGTGAGTGGAGCTGGATTGCATATCCCAGCGCCGGTATCAGCATCACCGATGGTGATCCTACTTGGCAGCTCGGTCTTGGTGCAATGGCTAAGAAGTATGCTTTCCTTGGCAACGAGAACCTTGATATGATTCTCGACGCCCGCATCTTCTGCGCACCTGATAAGGAAGGTTACCATTGGAATAACTCTGGTGCCGGTTTCCCCGCCCAGTTCGCTTTTCCTTTCTCCCTCACTTGGGGCGTAGCTTACAAGTTCGGAAAGACCGGCTTCAAGCGCAGCGCTTCCATCGTTCCTGCAGTCGTTCCTGTTCCTTTCACCACAGAGCAGTACGAAGACCTCTCCAGCAAGGTTGCCCAGCTTGAGAAGGAAAATGCAGACCTCAAGAAGAAGATCGCAGACCTCGAGAACGAGAACGACGACCTCCGCAAGAAACTCGCAAGCGGCCAGAACTACGTCTACGAGCAGGGTCAGTTCGTTGCAGTTGACACTCCTCAGGGTGCACCTCTCACCATCTACTTTGACTGTGGTTCCGCAACCATCAGCGCTCGTGAAAAGGCTCACTTCGAGTACTTCGCAGAGAACTGCGTGAAGGAAGACACCAAGCTCAACGTCAACGGTTATGCAGACAAGCAGACCGGTACTGCAAAGCGCAACCAGCAGCTCTCCGAGCAGCGTGCCAAGGCAGTCGTTGACCTCCTCAAGAAGGCCGGTGCCAAGGAAGAGAACATCACCAGTGCAGGTCACGGTGCTTCCGTCCAGCCTTTCGAAGGTGCAGCCAAGAACCGCGTTGTTACCATCGAGATTGTCAAGTAAGTTTGACAAACAACACCAAAAACGCTCCGTGTCCCCACGGGGCGTTTTTTTGTGCCCCACATTGCCCACGCATAACCCCACATAACCCGACATGTCCCCGGCCACGTTTTCCCGTGTTTTCGTGGCCGCGCGTGACGTCCCGTTCATCCCCGGCCACGTTTTCCCATGTTTTCGTGGCCGCGCGTGACGTCCCTTTCACCCC
>Ga0129306_1001377_pt1 | contig 27760 bp, 20 predicted proteins | sample P827metagenome_FD_94438 | JGI IMG/M metagenome (GOLD analysis project Ga0129306, IMG submission 94438) | Capybara group fecal microbial communities from Wisconsin, USA - P827 metagenome | ecosystem: Host-associated > Mammals > Digestive system > Large intestine > Fecal | place: USA: Wisconsin...
ACCAGATGGAAAGTATTACGTTTCTGTACTTTTCGAATATGTAACAAGTATCGTAGAAGTTCCTTCAAAAACTATTCTGGGGCTTGATTATTCTATGTCATCATTATATGTGGATAGTGATGGTAATTCCTGTGATTATCCGAAGTTTTACAAACAGGCATTAGACAGACTGGCAAGAGAGCAGAGAAAACTCTCAAAAATGGAAAAGGGTTCAAACAACTATTACAAACAAAGAAAAAAGGTAGCAAGACTACATAAACATATATCTAATCAGAGAAAAGATTTTCTACATAAGCAATCAACCGAGATAGCCAATCGAGTTGATACTGTATGTATAGAAAATCTTAATATGAAAAAGATGTCTCAAGAGTATAATTTTGGAAAGACTATATCTGACAATGGATGGGGACTGTTTACGAATTATCTCGAGTATAAAATGCGGGATAGAGGCAAACACTATGTAAAGATAGATAAATTCTATCCTTCAAGTCAGATATGTCATTGTTGTGGCTTCAAGAATGAAGAAATAAAGGATTTTGCAATAAGAAAATGGACATGTCCAAAGTGTAAAAATGAACATGACCGTGACGTAAATGCTGCAATAAATATACGAAATGAAGGAATCAAATACTTAAGCATTTAAGTATAGATAGAACCGTCGGGCAGACGGGGATAGCTCGTGTATGCTGTGATCGTTAGATCACTCGAACGAGAAGCCCCCACTTCTTAGCGAAGCGAAAGTGGTGGGAGTATGTCACAAGTATCCCATTGGATCAACGTATGAACCATTCACTCGGACTGCAAAGTGAAGATGTGGTCCAGTAGATACTCCGGTACTTCCGGCATAAGCGATTGTCTGACCAGCTGTTACATAAGCACCTGTGCTTGTTGCATAACCAGATAAGTGGAAGTAGCAGGTTGTAAGACCATTTCCGTGATCTACTATAACTGCATTTCCACCGGCTCCATAATAACCTGTAAAGATTACAACACCGTCAGATGCGGCTACTATTGAAGCGCCTGATGAACAACCGATATCGATACCCATATGATTACTTGTAGCGCCTTCTGTAGGTGATGTTCTTGCTCCAAATCCAGATGTTATGTAAGAGGATGATGGGCAAGGCCATGTAAAAGCGCCACCGCCATATGAAGGCATTGAGCTTGAACCGCTGCTACTGTTATCTGCGGTATTTGTCTGCTGTTGTGTAGCATCTGTTGATGAAGCTGTTTCAGCCTGTTTGGTCTGCTTTGCGGCTGCTGCTGCCTCAGCTGCTGCACGTGCTGCCGCTGCCTGTGCTTCAAGGGCTGCTATAGAAGCATCCTGTTCAGCCTCAAGAGCTGCCAGCTCTTCGATAGTATATTCTGTATCAGCTATCTGGATATTATATTCTTCCAGAGTTGCCTGCTTTCCATCCTGCATAACCTGAAGAGCTTCCTGCTCTCCCTCAGCTTCTGCCTGAAGTGATTCAACCTCAGCAAGGTTGGAATCAATAGTTTCTTTATATTCTGCAATGGTCTGCTCAATTTCGAGAAGATCATTTAACTGCTTTTGATCATATGCTGAAACCTGAGATACATATTCAGACTGATTGACTACGCTGGAATACTCTTTGATAGAGAAGAGTGCTTCTATATATTCAGCATCTCCATTCTCATATGCAAACTGAATACGTTCTTTCATGCTTTCATACTGCTGAGCTTCAGCAATGTATGCCATCTGAAGATTATTCTCAGCAATAGTAGCCTGAGCCTTGAAGTTGTTGCTCTTTGTATTGAGCTCTGAGATAGTACTTTCGTAGCTGCAGATCTCTGTATCCAGATCTTCAATCAGCTTCATAATGTCATCTTTCTCAGCTTCAAGAGTTTCAAGCTTTGCCTCAGCTTCCTGCTTTCTGTTCTGAGCATCCTCTTTCTTTTCCTGAGCCTCAGACAATTCATCAGCATAAACAACTGATTCGTTACTATATGTAGTTGGTAGAATCGTTACCAGTAGTGCACCGATCATAAGGGCGCTAATGGTTTTCTTGAAGTTTCTTTTCATTGAATGCCCTTCTCCCTTATCTAAAATTTTCCCCGATAAATGGAGTTTACCATAAAAATAATATTATGTATACTAGGATATCATTATATTACAAAAAAAACACAAATGCAACAAAAATTTAACACTTTTGTAACATTTGTGTTTAATAGGCTTGCCTATTCTGCGAGTGCATGAACTACAAATCCAACCTATCCGCCAGGAAATCGTAAAGTGCCTGCTCGCAAAGCTCTTTTAAGGTATCCATATTCTCGGAAACATATGAAGGCTTTTCCTCCATTCCTTTGACAACCCATTCTACAACCATTCCACAGGCCCCGTAAGCAAAGAACCTGGCGATGAAATTTCTTTGTTCATCGCTGGCACTTTCTCTTTGAACATCCATTTCCTTCAGGGTTTCATCTATATAATCAATGGCCTGTTCAAAAATGTTCTGAGCCTGAACTATCATATATTCCTGAATATAGGTGCCGGTATGTGTGATGGTATTTACATAGAAGGTTTTATCTTCAGTCATAGCTGTCAGAAGAAGCTCCAGCTTCTCCGTCCAGTTATCAAAGTCTACATCATCCATGTATTTATCAAGAAGATCAGTCTGATAAATCCATCTGAGAAGCAGGTATTTATCTTCAAAATGATAATAAAATGTCTGCCTGTTTATGCCACATTTTTCTGATATATCCTTGACGGAAATCTTATCAAAAGGTTTCTCTTTTGTTAGTTCTTTTAGACTATCAGCAATTGCTCTTTTAGTTATAAGTGACTCTGCCATAGGCTCCCCCTATTCATTCTGTCTTTATTATAGTAGAACGAAAAATCTAACGAACATTTATATGTTAGCACAGTTTTTGTTTTAATTGAACAGTTTTTGTTTTATTTGGGCGGTTTTTGTGGTACAATAGGTGGGCGTATGAAATTTGGAGGGTTGTAAATGAACATTGCTGGAATAATATTCCTCGTGCTCATTGCCATCATCGCATATCTTTTTATTTATCTGACTGTAAAGATAAATAGTATGGATGCGGAGATAAGAGATAAGAATTCTGAAATAGACGGAAATCTCTGGGACAGAGCATTTCAGCTGAGTAAGCTGGTGGAAATACTTAAGAACAAAAGCATAGAGAATGATATAGAAGTTGTTGATGTGAATACATTTGGCTTGGGAATGGCAGCAAGTATGCAATCACTTAATTGTGAAAAGCTGGATGTCAGCGATGAAAAGCTTCGTGCTATTCTTAAGGAACATCCAGAGCTTGAACAGGATGAGGATTTTGGAACGCATCTTGCTAAGTTCAATAATGCAAGAGTTGAGCTTAAGAGGGGAAGTCTTGAGTACAACAAACGTGTTTCCAAATACAATTCATTTATATCAGGATTCCCGGTTAGCTTTATAGCGGCTTTCCACAAGAAGTCAGAAAAACCGAGTTTCACACATTACTTCAAAGAATTTGAATCGTGATATTTTTAGACAGATTTAGAAAAGTGTCTAAAAGTTCATCACGATTTTTTTTTTGTCTAATTACAAAAAGTGAGCGCCGTACTATCCTAGGAAGCGAAGATTTAATTACTAGGAGGTGTGATCATGAAGATTGGAAAAGCAATTGTAGGTCTTAGGATCCCAATTCTTATAATTGCTGTGATACTTCTGATACCATCAGCTATCGGATATCTGCACACCAGAACGAACTACGATATCCTCACATATCTGCCTAAGGATATTGAGACCATGAAGGGTCAGGAAATCCTGGCAGACGATTTCGGAACGGGCGCATTTTCCATGGTAGTTGTTGAAGGTATGAAGGATAAAGATGTGAGTGAACTCGCAGATGAAATCCAGGAAGTAGATCATGTTGAAAGAGTGCTGAGTTATCCTTCAGCTACGCAGGGAGTTATCCCTATTGAAGTGCTGCCGGACGAGGTAAAGGATACGGTAGTTTCTGGAGATGCTCAGTTAATGGCGGTATTCTACGATACTACATTATCAGCAGATGAAACACTGCAGGCTGTAGAAGATATCAGAGCCATAGCAGGCGAGAAGGTATTTGTCGGCGGCATGTCTGCGGTAGTAATAGATACAAAGAACCTGAGTGATAAAGAGGTGCCAATTTATGTGGCAATCGCGGTAGCTCTCAGTCTTGTGGTTCTTACATTAAGTATGGATTCATTTTTAATCCCCGTTTTCTTCCTGCTCAGCATTGGTTGCGCAATTCTTTATAATATGGGTTCAAATGTTATCCAGGGCGAAATTTCATATGTAACCAAGGCTCTTGCGGCAGTTCTTCAGCTGGCTGTCACAATGGATTATTCCATATTCCTGTGGCACAGCTACTGCGAGGAGAAAACGAAAGAACCAGATAATAAAGCGGCCATGGCAGTCGCAATAGATAAAACCTTTGTTTCAGTTTTAGGAAGCTCAATCACAACAGTTGCTGGTTTCGTGGCACTTTGCTTTATGAGCTTCACACTTGGTCTGGACATGGGAATGGTAATGGCAAAGGGAGTTGTGATCGGAGTTATCTGCTGCGTTACAATTCTTCCTTCAATGATCCTGCTTTTTGATAAGGCGATTGTGAAGACAGCCCATAGACCACTTCTTCCAGATTTCTCGAAGGCAAGCAAATGGATTGTAAAGCATTCATATATTTTCCTGATTGCATTTGCTGTTTTAATAATTCCTGCATATTACGGACAGTCGCACAACAAGGTTTATTACAATCTGGATAGTTCACTTCCAAAGGATCTTGAAAGTATACAGGCTAACGAGAAGCTTGAGAAGCAGTTCAATATGGCATCCACACATATGATCCTCATTGATTCTAATATGAAGGATAAAGATGTACGCAAGATGATCAGCGAGATAAATGATGTGGATGGTGTTAAGGCAACACTTGGCATCCAGTCACTTTGTGGAGCGGGAATGCCAAAAGAGATGCTCCCACAGAGTATTGTAGATATTCTGGATGACGGCGAGTACCAGTTACTCTTCGTAATGTCAGAATATAAGGTTGCATCTGATGAAGTAAATGCACAGTGCGACAGGATAAATAAAATAATAGATAAGTATGATGAGAAGGGAATGCTGATAGGTGAGGCTCCTTGTACAGAGGATCTTATCAAGGTAACAGACCATGACTTCAAGGTTGTAAACTCAGTTTCAATCATACTAGTTGGATTAATAATAATATTTGTTTTCAGATCAGTTTCATTACCAGTGCTTCTGGTTTCTGTTATCGAGTTTGCCATATTCATTAATATGGGAATTCCTCATTATACAGGAGCCGTGTTACCGTTCGTAGCATCCATAGTAATTGGAACCATTCAGCTTGGTTCAACAGTAGACTATGCGATCCTTATGACAAACAAATACAAGGAAGCACGTTTGGGAGGTCTGGCAAAGAACGATGCAGTTTCAACTGCACTTGAAGGCTCAATGAATTCAATTGTGGTCAGCGCGCTTTCATTCTTTGCGGCAACCTTTGGTGTTGGTCTCTATTCGCAGATAGATACTATCAGTTCACTTTGTATACTGATGGCTCGAGGCGCAGTAATAAGCATGTTTGTTGTATTACTTCTGCTTCCTGCAGTGCTTAAGGTTTTCGATAAACTCATAGTTTATACAACCAGCGGATTTGGCGAATTAAGAGAACATCACTTACACATTCGTAGAAAAATGGTATAGAGGAGAAAAATCATGAAGATGAATATAAAACAAAAAACAGCAACGGCGATGAGTATTATGATGCTTGCAAGCCTCACAGGATGTGGAGCTGAAACAGCTGAGATAACAACTGAAGAAGAAACTCTCGCCAGTAATTCAGAAGAAATAACAGATGTCCTGTCAGATTCACTTGGAATTGGTTCAGAGACAGATGCAGATAAAGAGGAAACAGTATATGTAATAGCCGATGCCAACGGAAACGCACAGGATACTATAGTCAGCGAGTGGCTGAAGAACCCGGATAAGAAAGATACTATTGAAGATGTCAGCAAGCTTTCTGACATAGAAAATGTAAGCGGCGACGAAACATTTGAACAGGATGGAACAAAGCTTAAATGGCAGGCTGGTGGAAATGACATCTACTATCAGGGTCATTCCAGCGAGGCTTCGCCTGTATCAGTTAAGGTTTCTTACCAGCTGGACGGCAAGGATGTTTCAGCAGATGAACTCCTTGGAAAGAGCGGACACATTAAGATCAGATACGACTATACAAATACAGCTAAGTCAGGTGATGTTTATACTCCATTCGTTATGGCTACAGGTCTTACTTTGGACTTAGAGAAGTTCAAGAATGTCGAAGTTGAAAACGGAAAACTAATTTCTGACGGCTCAAGATATATTGTGGTTGGCTACGGTATGCCAGGTCTTTCAGATAGCCTTGACCTTGATACAGATGATTTGAACCTTCCGGATTATTTTGAAATGGAAGCAGATGTTACAGACTTCAGTCTTGGAATGTCAGTAACAGTTGCAACAATTGAAACTCTCGGAAGTGATGAAGATATAGATATTTCTGATGTTGAAGATGAGATTGATGATCTTGCAGGCGAGTACCAGACAGGAATGAATTCGCTTGCATCCGGAATTTCAGAATATACAAATGGCGTTGACCAGGTTGCATCTGGCGTAAATACACTTAGCTCAGGTAGTGAAACCCTTTATTCAGGAGCAGGTTCACTTAAGAGCGGTATAGAGACAGCAGCAGACGGGGCTGATTCAGCTTACTCTGGAGCACAGGCAGTCAGCGAAGGATGTGCTCAGTTAAATGAGGCAGTTCAGCAGATCTCTCTTCCTGATGTTTCATCCATGAGTTCAGGTTCAGTTGATGATGCAACAAAGGCAGCTATAAAGGGTAAAGCAGAAGAAAGCATTGGAGATACTGCTTCTTATATAGGGACAGCAGTAAGTAATGCAGTAACTGGAGCAGTAACTGCGAATACAGTAAGCCAGGTTATCGCTTATAAGCAGAGTGGTGATTCTGCTGTAGCAACAGCAGCACAGAAAGCAGCAGCTGATCAGGCTGATGAAGCAAAGAAGGCAGCAGCATCTGCAGCAGGTGCAGCAAGCTACACAGGCTCTGCATCAGCTGAGGCTTTAGCAGGAGCAGAGGCAAGTATAGAAGCAAGTCTTAAGGCTGCTTATATTGCAGGCGGTGATAATGAGGCGACAGCAAAAAGCAAAGCAGAGGCTCAGGCTGAAACTCTTGTAAACAGTATTTATCAAGCTGGTTATGGCGACGGTTATGGAACAGCATACTGCACAGGTTATGGCGCAGGTTATGCTTCAGAATATGGAACATATCTTTCAGAGTTCAATAAATATACAGCCCTACTTAGTGATAACTTCCAGAGTGAAGAATTCCAGGGAGCTATCACAAATGTAGCAAATGCTTATGCAGGTGCAGGTTCAGCGGTGACTCTAAACAAAGTTGGAGAAACTATGGGATCATTCTCCGAGAAGCTGGACACACTTAAATCTTCAACCCAGCAACTTGCTGATGGATCTGCATCTCTTACTAATGGAATGGAAGCACTTACAGATGGTATGGATCAGCTGGAGAGTGGTTCAGCCACACTTTATAGTGGAACAGCAACTTTGAAGAATGGTGTTAGCACAATGAAATCTGGAACAGATACACTTACAGCTAACAGTTCAGCTCTTAATGATGGCGCTGGTGAGCTTTCAGACGCAACAGATTTACTTATCGACAAATTAAATGATACAGAAGATGGAGTTAATGACTTCATAGACAGCGTTAATGAAGTTAAGAGTGCTGCTAGAGATTATAAGTCCTTCGGTGGTGTTTCCGGAGATATGACAGCCAAGACAAAATTCATTATCAAGGTCGAGGGAATAGAAGCTAATACAAAGTAATGAAATTTGCCTCCTTGCAAAAAAACAGGGATGGTTCTGAATTTATCAGAATCATCCCTGTTTTTTAAATGTGCTTTTTATAGTATAATTACAGTGTATTTGTTTTAAGAAAAATACTGAGGAAAAGCCTATGCAAAATAATAGAAAAATGCAATTGAATATACATGTAGCTTATCTTCTTATAATGGCGATGATAATAGGAATTCTTGCTCCTGCAAAAAGCGTTGAGGCAGAAGGGACGGACTATCATTGGTATGACGATATTCCTGCTATGCTCAGTGCTTCGGACTATGTAGAGGGTGAGGTTGTTGTCTGCATTGATTACTCCATTAGTACTGCTACTGATTCTGTTGAAGTTCAGATGAGTACTGTGAATGATGCTGAAATTGATATTGACGGGGGAGAGGAGCCGGAAATCGATATCGAGGAAGAGGCAGAAGAGATAATTACAACAGAGACTGTTTCTGATATCAGTATCGAGACTATAATCGATGAAACAAGAACTACAGAAGAGATGCTCTACGATCTTGCAAATGATCCAAGAGTAGTTTTTGCTGAGCCAAACTATGTTCAGAAAATGGACGGTGCAAATACGGAAACCCTTCGTAAAACTTATTCATCTTTATCTGCCAAGATATCAAATCATAGCAAAGTTGCGGATATGACAACTCTGCAGTGGGGATGCTCTTCCAATGTTTCATCTAAAGTAACTGGTCAGGGAGATAATAATCCATCAATTAATGCTCCTGATTTTGGAGAGGTAAAATCCGGAGATGATAATGCTGTTGTTGTTGCAGTGCTGGATCTACCTGTGGACTTTTCTAATCCAGATGTAAAAGATGTGGCTTATACATTTTCTGATGAGCTTCAGGAAAAGCTTGGCTGCGACGTTCATGGATATAATGCGACCTGGCAAAACAGTAATGGAAAACTGGAGCTTTGGCCTGGAGCAGCTCATGGAACTCATTGCGCTGGTATTATTGGAGCGAGCTGGGACGGAAAGGGCATAAGTGGAGTTGCATCTAATGTAAAAATAGTTTCTGTCCAGATTGGTGGCAAGGATGAAAGAACTTCTCTTATTAATGTTCTTAAAGGTTTGTCTTTTATCAAGAGGGCAAATGAAGAAGGAGTTGGAATAAGAGTCACAAATAATTCTTACGGACTTATTCAGCATAGTTATGCGCTTGATATGGTACTGAGAGATCTGGGAGAAAAGTATGGTCTTGTGACTGTATATTCAGCAGGTAATTCGGGTAAGGATAATGATTATCAAACAGAACTCTCAAATACCTTTGAAGATAATCCATATGTTATTACTGTAGCTGCAACTGATCAGGCAGATAAAAGAGCCTGGTTCACTAGTTATGGTGGTAATACTGTAACACTTGGAGCTCCGGGAGTATCCATTTTGTCTACGGTTGATATGGCATCTTCTACATATATGGCTGATGCCACACCTTTGGATAATGTGAGATACGAAGGCTTTGAAGGTTCTGTCTCGCCGGATGTAACGGTAAGTCATGTTGATGGAAAAGGTGAGGTTATTAATGATGTAGTATCTGCAGGGCAGGATTCTCCTCGTTATTCGGGATTATGCAGTGGACTTGTTAATCCTGATACTGCATCTAATAGCTATAATGTCAAATTTAATTTTGGTGATGTATCTGGTCTTTCTGAAGATAAATTATATTTTGGATTTTTATATCATTCGGAGGATATGTCTTATGTTATGAGGACAAATATCCGTGTGATAAATGAGGCGGGAGAGGTATCAACAGAAAGTATAAAGTCCGACTATGATAGTCAAAATCATGCTAATTCCTGGGCAAGTTATTTTATGGAAATTCCTTCAAATGCCGACCTGAGTAATCTTCAGATAACGGTTAACTTCAGAACAAATTCTTCAAGTGATAAGTTAAATATAGATTCGGTTGGAGTTGGAAGCCGTCTTGTTCCATATGAATTCATGAGTGGAACTTCTATGGCTGGTCCTATGGTGGCTGGAGCGGTGGCAGAACTGGCGGCAGAGAATCCTGGTCTTTCAGGAGATGAACTTGCAACGCTTGCAAAATCTAAGGTTAGAAAGAATGATGAGCTTTCGCTTGGTTACACAACCGAGGGTGGAGTGATAGATTTAGGTGCTACCACTGCAGCAAGTCCGAGCCCTGTGGTATTGGATGCTTATATTGATGGCGAAGATATTGTAATTCGTGGAGCGTATTTTAGTAACAGTATTGGCGTTCTGAAGATGGATAAATACTCGGTAGGTATGCAACCGGAAACAATTTATGATTCGACAAAGGATTCAAGTTTGCTGGCTAATGTTGACTGGTCTGATAGCGAGATAAGAGTTAAGTATTCGGATTCTTTTAGAGGAGTAATGTGCATTAATGTTGGAGTTGGAGAAACTGCCGAGAAGAGTAAATACTCTTGCAAGCATGTGCTCCTTGGTAGAAGTACTAATATATTTGAAGAAGAACTTCCATATGATAATGATCTTGGTGATCTGTACGAGTTTGATGCGCTGGGAGATTATGATACTCACGGAGTTCTTCATGGTCTTTTAGATAAGCTATATTACATTCCGTCAATCACAAAGGTGGAGCGGGAACCTGCCTATAAGATGATGATGCGCTATGACATGTCTTCAGGCGAGTGGACAAAAATGCCGGAGCTCCCTGCATGGCTGGGTAATGTTTCGGCTACAACCTATGACAAGAAGCTTATAGTCATGGGTGAAAAGATGAATGTTACTGGAGATGTGGCAGAGTATTCTTCAACAAACGAAATGCTAATCTATCAGTTTGATCCAGCGACATCAAAATGGACTGCGCTTTCAAATAGCAATATAAAGGTTGGACAGAGTATTATTAATAATGCTGATCAGCTATATGTTGTAGGTTCTGATACTTGTGCTAGATACAGCATTGAGACTGGGGCTGCCTCTAGTGGAACAAGCCTTAAGACTGATATAGATTATCCGAGTGTGGCGGCAAAGGATGGCTCAATATTTATTTATGATTCGGAAAAATATAAGTTCTATAAGGTGGCTGATGGAAGCTGTACGGAAATGAAATCGGCACTTCCGGATATAGTTTCAACATTTACGTATTATAGGGATGAAGACCAATATACCAGGATTGGAACACTTACTCCTGTAAAGGATGGCATTATGCTGATTGGTCCATCTGAAGAGGATAAGGATGGAAGTGGAAAACTGCTTTCGGATACATTTATTTTAAAAACAGGTTCGGATAAGTTTGAAACTTATTCAAAGAGAATGTCGGATGATAAGGTTTTCCTATCTGTTGCAACTTCCTACAGAGGAAAGCTCTATGCTATAGGAACATCGATTTTGGATGAGGATGAGAGGTTCTTCAGAGCGACTGCTATAGAGGTTGATGAATATCCAGGTGATTCAACGCCTGATATAAAACCAACACCAAGCCCAACACCAAGTCCAACACCAAGTCGTGGAGGCTCTAAGTCAGGTGGCGCATCTAAGAAGACAACCACAAATACTTCAAAGTCTTTGAAGTGGAAGGCGAATGCCAGCGGTATGTGGGTTGAGGACAGCTCGGGCTGGTACCCTAAGAATACATGGTACACAGTGAATGGAGTTCAGTATTACTTCGGTGCTGATGGCTATATGGCTAGGAACGAATGGCGCGATGGAAAGTGGATTGGTTCCAACGGTCGGGTTACATACAAGGGTAAAGGTAAGTGGAAAGTTAATAGCACTGGTTGGTGGTATGAAGATTCCTTAGGCTGGTATCCACAAAGTATGTGGCAAAAGATAGACGGATTGTGGTATTATTTTAATGCTGATGGTTATATGGCTTCCAATGAGTGGAGAGATGGATACTGGCTTAGCTCAAATGGCAGCTGGATCTATTCCGGAGTGGGCTCCTGGACCTACAGTGGCGGATGGAGTTTCAGTGATTCTACAGGATGGAAGGCTAGAAGCTCTTGGCAAAAAATAAATGGAACCTGGTACTATTTTAATGGTTCCGGTATATGGACAAATTAATTACTTCCAACGTGTCAACTAGAGCGGGACGAAGCAAAATGTGGAGGTATGAAATGAAAAGAAAAATAGTTGGCTTAGTAATGGCGCTTTCGATAGCATTGTCTTTACTCTGTATCCCTGGAACGGATACATATGCAGCAGGCAGATGGAAGAGTGACGCAGCAGGCTGGTGGTATGAGGAGTCAGATGGTTCCTATGCACAGGCTGAATGGAAACAGCTGGATGGCATTTGGTATTATTTTAATAATAGCGGATACATGTGCACTGGCTGGCAGAAGATTGACAGCGTTTGGTATTACTTCTATTCAGACGGCTCAATGGCTGCAGATAAATGGGTTGGAGATTATTATCTGAACTCATCAGGCGCTTGGACAGATTCAAAGGTTAATTCGGACGGCTGGCAGTTAAAGAATGGTAAATGGTATTGCTACAATAGTGATGGTTCACCAAAGACAGGATGGGTAAAGAGTGGCCGTGACTGGTATTACCTTAACTCAGATGGTGGATCACATACAGGCTGGTTATATGATGGTGGCTATTGGTACTACATGGATTCAGATGGCAAGATGTGTGTTGACTGGATTTGGGATGGAAAGTGGTACTTGCTGGATGCCAGCGGAAGATGGATAAATGAAAATAAGATAATCTACCTTACATTCGATGATGGTCCTGGACCATATACAGACAGACTTCTTACTATACTTGATAAATATAATGTTAAGGCTACATTCTTCGTTACAGGTGCTTATCCAAGCTATTCATATTGTATAGGTAAGGCATACAACGCAGGACATTCAATCGGCGTTCACACTTACACACATAATTATAATCAGATTTATGCAAGTGAAAGTGCTTACTGGAGCGACTTCGAAAAAATACAGAATCTGGTTGCATCCCAGACGGGTTCGAGAACAAACCTTGTTAGATTCCCTGGTGGAAGTTCAAACATGGTAAGCAAGATTAATCCTGGAATTATGACAAGACTTACTAAGTCAATGAATTCAAGGGGTTACACGTATTTCGACTGGAATGTTATTAGCGGAGATGCAGGCGAGACAACCTGTAGTACGGGTGTTTACAATTACATGGTAAAGGGCGTTCAGTCTCATACCAGCAGTGTGGTACTTTGTCACGATATAAAGAGTTATACTGTTGATGCAATAGAAGATTTTATTCCATGGGCACAGTCAAATGGCTATACATTCCTGCCACTTACAACTAACAGCCCAACGGCGCATCAGACAGTTCAAAACTAGTTTTGAAAACGTGAAGGTAAATAATGTTTTTTAAAGGGAGTAGAAAAGATGGAAGCAAAGAAAATTGGTTACAAGAGATCAGACTATATTAACTGGGATCAGTATTTCATGGGGATAGCACTATTGTCCGCAGAAAGAAGTAAGGATCCAAGCACACAGGTTGGTGCATGTATAGTTGGTGAGGATAATCGTATTCTTTCAATGGGATATAACGGAATGCCTCGCGGATGTGATGATGACGATATGCCATGGGGAAGAGATGGGGCGGCTCTCGACAGCAAATACATCTTCGTATGTCATGCAGAGTTAAATGCAATCCTTAACTATCGTGGAACTGGAAACCTGAAGGGCGCTAAAGTTTATGTTACACTTTTCCCTTGTAATGAATGTGCAAAGGCTATTATTCAAAGTGGTATTTCAGAGATCATTTATATGTCTGATAAATATGCTGATACAGAGAGCACAATTGCTTCCAAGAAGATGTTTGATATGACAGGAATTAAGTATCGTCAGTACGAGCCAGCTGGCAGAGATATTGTACTGAGTATTTAATCATAGTAATTGAAATAATTATAAAACGGAGATTATTATGTTTTGTACAAAATGTGGAAAACAAATAGACGATGGCAGTCAGTTCTGTACCTATTGTGGCAATAGGATTTCTGATGGACAGCAAACTAACAAGACTGAGTCTCAGCAGACAATAAGACCTGTTTATAATGCAGGAAGTCAGGCGGTTCAAAATGCGCCTGCTAAGAAAAAGGCGAATGGAATAATAATTGGCGTTGTCAGCGCGACGGTTGCCGTAGTTATTCTGGTTGTAGTTCTTATTATAGCTTCACTGAAGAAACCGGATAATTCAGGCGATTCTGGAAAAGAAGCAGAAAAAACCACAGAAGCAACTACTGAGGTGGCATCAACATCAGTTGATACTGAAGCGACAACAGAAGCTACTACAGAGGCGGTGGCTGAGATTCCTGAGGTCGATGAGGAAACAATCAATAAAGCTAAGGAAGCATATATTAATCATCTGGCTGAGCATTCAGGTCCTATCAGTAAGTACAATTGGCAGTTTGGTTATGAGGGAGAAACCCCAAAGCCGATTGCATATCATGATGTAAATAGGGATGGTATTCCGGAGCTTGTTTTCATGGAAGCAAAGGATGAGTATTCTGCCGGTTATACAATAGTTGGATTTAAGGATGGAGCTGAGCAGACTCTTGGTCAGTTTGAAGATGTGGATATGGAAGTGGCTGGTGGTACCTCATTTTATCTTGCGGCTATCAAAGATTCTGATGAGATGTTTGCTTATAGAAAAACGGTAGATGAGTCCAGCGAGGAAACATTTACTGAACTGGTTACAGATTCATCTGGAAATTATAATTCTACAATTTCTTACTCCAGAACAACTGGACCAAATGACGATTATACAGAGACAGTTGTAAAGTGGTATAAGGATGGAGCTGAAATCTCAGAAGATGAATTCAATGAGTATTTAAATGCAAAGCAGGATAGCATTGATACCTTCCTTCTTTATTCAAAAGATGATGATATTCAGAAATTGGTAGATGATAAGGGAAGCATATGCAAAACCTTCGAAGAGGCAAAGACGGAAATTAGCGAAGGCCTTGATATTGATGTGGATAGTTTGTTTGCTACAGGACTTCCAATCGATAGCAGCGTGGCATTCACATTTGCCAGCGGTGCAGGCGGCTGGGGAACAGGTCTTAATGTTGACTCAGATGGAAGCTTCACTGTAGGCTATCATGATTCTGAAATGGGTGATACAGGTCCGGGCTATCCAAACGGATCAGTCTATGTAAGTAATGCTACTGGTAAGTTTAAGAATATTACAAAGATAGATGAATATACTTACAAGATGGAACTCGATTACTACGAGACGGAGCAAGAGGTTGATTCAGAAGAGATTAAAGATGAAATCAGATACGTTTATGCTGAACCATATGGTATTGAGGGCGGAAATGTATTCTATCTTTATCTTCCTGGAAAGCCAATCTCAGAACTTAGCGAAGGATTTTTAAGCTGGTCCTATGGTGTTATAGGTGATATAAGTGGAGAGTCAACCCTTTCATGCTATGGTATTTACAATGAAGCAATGGATGAAGGCTTCTATGGAGATAAACAATAATCAGTTAGGATAGAATTTATAAATGACAGAAACATTTGAAAGCTTCAGTAGAGAAGATACATTTGAATATGCAAAGAAACTTGGCGAGGCTGCAAAGCCTGGCCAGGTTTTCTGTTTAAGTGGAGACCTTGGAGTGGGCAAGACTGTTTTTGCTCAGGGCTTTGGTGCCGGGCTTGGAATAACAGAACCTATGTCCAGTCCTACATTCACTATACTTCAGGAATATACAGAGGGAAGGCTTCCGCTGTATCATTATGATGTGTACAGAGTTGGTGATGTAGATGAGATGGAAGAAACAGGTTTCTATGAATATGTTGGCGGTGAAGGGGTTGCGCTTATAGAGTGGGCGGAACTCATTGAAGAGATAATTCCAACTGACGCGGTGCATGTTCTTATTGAGAAGAATGTCGAAAAAGGTTTTGATTATCGACTTATAACTGTAGGGTAGGAAATGATATGAAGATATTGGGAATAGACAGTTCCGGTATGGTTGCATCTGTAGCCATAGTACAGGACGATGTTGTAATAGCAGAATATACCATGAATCATAAGAAGACGCATTCTGAAACGCTTCTTCCTATGATTGATGAGATAATGAAAACTTCAGAAGCTAAGATGGAAGACCTGGATGCAATAGCAATTGCTGCAGGTCCTGGTTCTTTTACGGGACTTAGGATTGGAGCGGCTACAGCTAAAGGTCTGGCGCTTGCCATAGATAAACCTATTGTGCCTGTTAAGACATGTGAAGGACTGGCATTTAATATGTGGGGGGCAGAGGGACTTGTGTGCCCAATTATTGATGCCCGCCGCAATCAGGTTTATACAGGGCTTTACAAGGTTCTTGGAAACGTGGAAGTTATTAAAGATCAGGAGCCAATGGATATACATGAGCTCATTGAGTATATTAATTCGTATGCATCCAATGCTGACGAAGCAGTTGATGAGGCGTCGTTATCTGTAACGTTCCTCGGGGATGGCGTTCCTATCTATAGTCAGGTTATCTGGGATGAGATTAAGATTCCTTGCAAGATGGCTCCTGCAAATATGAATCGTCAAAGGGGATCATCAATAGCGACTTATGGAAGTATCCTTTATAAAGAGGGTAAGTATGTTAATGCAGATGACTTCGCCCCTGAGTATTTAAGAAAATCTCAGGCGGAGCGAGTTAGAGACGAAAAATAGAGGGAAAGTATGTCGATTTTTCAGGATATAGCAAGAATAGAAGAAGACAATTTCTCAGATGCATGGGGTGAACAAAGTCTTGAGAAAACATTTGATTATGATTACAACCATTTGATCATGCATAAGAAGGATGGCAGGGTTGTAGGCTATATCATTTATTCAGATGTTCAGGGAGAGGCTGAACTCCTTCGAATTGCTGTCGATAAAAGATATCGTAGACAGGGCATTGCGACTCAGCTTATGAACGATATGCTTGAGGAGTTATCCGGAGCAGAGGCGGAAACTATAACGCTGGAGGTTCGTGCTCATAACATTTCGGCGGTTGCTCTTTATAAAAAGTTTGGTTTTGCTGAACTCTACGTTCGTCCAAACTACTATCACGAACCTGAAGACGATGCTTTGATATTCCAACTTATTTTGGGGACACAATTATGAAGAGATTGAAGATTAAAAGTTTAATAGTGGCAATAATTGCTCTGTTTTTGGTAATGTCAATTTCTCTTGAAACACAGGCTGCAGGGAAGTGGGTAAATTCCGGTGGTGGCTGGTGGTATGACAACGGTGATAACACTTACGCTAAGAATGAATACATCGATGGCTATTGGCTTAACTCTGCAGGCTGGTACGATTCAAAATGGAATGGCAGTTGGAAAAGTAACAGCACTGGATGGTGGTTCCAGTCTGGAAGCTGGTATCCTCGTAGCAGTTGGCTCAAGGTAAATGGCGAGTGGTACTATTTTGGGGCGGATGGTTACATGGCATCCTCTCAGTGGGTAAAGTCTGGTGGTGACTGGTATTATCTGACAAGCTCTGGTGCTATGGCAAAATCTACAACTATTGATGGATATACATTAGATGCATCTGGTAAGTGGGTTGATACAACTCCTGTTGAGGATCTCATAAAGAATTCTGCAACTGCAAAGAAAACAGATCAGATAGTTTTGGTTGTTAACCATGAACTGACACTCTGGCAAAAACAGTCTGATGGCAGCTGGAAGAGTGGAAATACAATGAGCTGCGACTATGGAAAGAATGGATTTATAGAAGCGTCCAGCAGAAAACAGGGCTCACTTACAACTCCAAAAGGATCCTTCCCGCTGCTCTATGCATTTGGTAAGGCGTCTAATCCTGGAACAGCTATGACCTACAAAAATATAACTGCGAATTCTTACCTTTCGGATGAGAAGGATACTTATAATAAATGGGTGGAAAGTGCCACACCTGTTAGCGGCGAACACCTGATAGATTATTATCAATATAAGTATGCAGTGAACATTGGCTTTAATGTGAATCCAACAGTGTATGGACGTGGCGCTGCCATTTTCCTTCATTGCAAGAGCACCGACCACAACTATACTGCGGGATGTGTAAGTTTATCTGAAGCAGATATGGTTTCTGTTTTGAAGGAATTAAAGAACGGTTCCTATATGATAATTGTTGAAAACAAATCTGAGATTAGTAACTATTAAATCTACTAGCGAAAAGGGTATTTTGCATTAATTAATATTATGTATTAAAATGCTCATTACTATTATGACGATTTGAGAGGAATACAGATGATAGATGTATGCCTGCTTGGTACGGGTGGCATGATGCCGCTTCCATACCGTGCACTTACTTCCTTAATGATGAGATACAACGGGAGTAGCCTTCTTGTCGATTGTGGCGAGGCTACTCAGATTTCTGTGCGCCGTCAGGGCTGGAGCTTTAATCCGATAGATGTAATCTGCATTACACATTTTCATGCGGATCATATTAGTGGACTTCCAGGAATGCTACTTGCTATGGGAAATGCAGACCGCACGGAACCTGTGACGATAGTAGGTCCTACCGGGATTGAACATGTAGTAAGATCGCTGCTTGTTATCGCGCCAAGACTTCCGTTTGAAGTGAACTTCATAGAATTAGATAAAACTCAAGACGAACAGGTATTAGAATTAATAGGACTTCGAGTAAAAGCCTTTAAAGTAAATCACAATATGCTCTGTTATGGATACAGTTTTGAATTGGATAGAGCTGGTAAGTTTGATGCAGACGCAGCTAAGAGTCTTGGACTTCCTGTCCAGACCTGGAGCAAGTTGCAAAATGGCGAAGAGATTGAATTTGAAGGAAAGACATATACAAGTGATATGGTAATGGGACCTGCGCGTAAGGGCCTTAAGATTACATATACAACAGATACAAGACCAACAGATAAGATTGTAGAAGTGGCTACAGGTTCAGATCTTTTTATCTGCGAGGGTATGTATGGTGATGGCGATGCGGAGTCAGCAGAAAAAGCTCGCGATAAGAAACATATGACTATGCAGGAAGCTGCTGAGCTTGCAGTAAAAGCACAGCCAAAGGAAATGTGGCTCACGCATTACTCTCCATCAATGATAAAACCACAGCAATACGAAGAAGCCATCAAAGCAATCTTCCCACGTGCTGTTATAAGCAAAGATAGACGAACACTCGAACTAAACTTTGAGGACTGATTAAGAGGATAGAAATGTCAAACATATTAGGAATAGAAACCTCCTGCGATGAAACTGCAGTTGCAGTTGTTCGTGATGGCAGGGAGGTAATATCAAATGTAATATATACCCAGATTCCGACCCACACTCTTTATGGTGGAGTTGTTCCGGAAATTGCTTCCCGTGAGCACGTTCTGAAAATCAATCAGGTTATAAAGAAGGCTTTGGAAGAAGCGGAGATGGATTGGGATGAGATAGATGCAATCGCAGTGACTTACGGACCAGGACTTGTTGGACCGCTTCTTATTGGAGTCAGTACTGCGAAGGCGCTGGCTTATGCAAAGAATATCCCGTTGGTTGGAGTGAACCATATTGAGGGACATATCTGTGCGAATTATCTGGAAGATAAAAATGAATCCTCGGAGCAGGCATCCCAGGATGGCGGAATTGAACCACCATATATGTGCCTTGTTGCTTCCGGAGGACATTCACATATTGTTCGTGTTGATGATTATACAAAGTATACTATAATAGGAAGAACCCATGATGATGCAGCGGGAGAGGCCTTTGACAAGGTGGCACGTGCCATTGGTCTTGGTTATCCGGGTGGTCCAAAGGTGGACAAGCTGGCTAGAGAAGGTGATCCGAATGCGATTGCATTTCCAAGGGCAAGCGTTGGTGATTCGAAATATGATTTCTCCTTCAGTGGAATTAAATCTGCAGTTCTGAATTATCTGAACGGCGCGGCGATGAAGGGCGAAGAAGTGAATAAAGCAGATGTGGCTGCCTCCTTCCAGCAGGCGGTTATAGATGTACTCGCAGACCATACTATTCAGGCTGCACTTGATCATGGAATGAAAACAGTTGCTCTGGCAGGTGGTGTTGCTGCTAATTCACTTCTTAGAACAACTATGAAAGAAAGAGCAGAGGCGAAGGGACTTAAGTTCCACTGTCCTGAGCTGATATATTGTACAGATAATGGTGCTATGATAGCGGCAGCTGGCTACCACGAATTTGTGGCAGGTCGCCGAGCTGACCTTTATCTTAATGCTATCCCTAATTTGAAGATTGGTGAACGATAATGGTAAGTGCTATAGTTCTTGCGGCGGGCAAGGGAAGTCGGATGCATTCCGATACAGCAAAACAATATATGGAAATAAATGGGAAACCACTTCTTTATTATAGCCTCAAGGTATTTGATGCCAGTGTGGTGGATGAGATTATTCTTGTTACCCGCGGTAGCGACATTGACTATGTTCGCGAGGAGATTGTTGAAAAGTATGGATTCCAGAAGGTAAAACGCATTGTGGCAGGTGGAAAAGAAAGGTTTAATTCTGTGAGCAAGGGACTTAAGGCCTGCGATAGAAGAAACAAGATCATCATGATTCATGATGCTGCCAGACCATGCATCACAAACCGAATGATATTGGATTCTATTTCTGGTGCCAGACGTTACAAAGCATGTACCGTGGCTATGCCAGTTAAAGATACAATTAAGATTGTGGATGAAAATGAATTTGGTGTTGAGACACCTGATAGAAGAACCCTGTACCAGATTCAAACGCCACAGACCTTTGATAGAAAGACTATCGAAGAAGCCTATAACAGACTTCGTGCTAGTGGCGACACAGACATTACTGACGACACGATGGTGGTAGAGCGTTATCTGGATATTCAGTCAAAAATGATTGAGGGCAATTATGAGAATATCAAAGTAACCACACCTGAAGATGTTAAACTGGCAGAGATTTATTTATCGTAAGAAGGAAAAAAGTATTTGAGAAAGGATGGACGATGAAAAAAAATACTAAGCTGAAATTCAAAAGATTTATTGCGGCGCTGTTAGCTGTACTTATGGTTATGTCACTATCTGCCTGCCGTACTCCTAGTGAGTTTTATCATGAGGTAATTCTTGGTGAAACAACTGGAAAGAAAAAGGAGAAGAAGGATAAGAAAGATAAGGACAAGGAAGAGAAGACAGAGGCTGAAAAGGAAGAAACCACAGAAGAAGTGGAATATGCTGATGAAGAGAATCCTGAGTTCCAGGAATTCCTTATGGAATATTTCGAAGACACTGTTACAGCTGATACAATGACATTTAATGATTATCTGATCGATGGTTCTAAGTATGGTGTTGAAATGGAAGGTGAAGCTACTCTCGGTGATGCTCGTATGGATGCTGAAGCAGTTGAGGAAAGCAAGAAAGAGGATGAGGAGTTTTATGATAAGCTTGTTGCCTTCGAAGATGCTGAACTTACTGAGGACGAGAGATTTACATACGAGTGCCTTAAGTATGATGCGGAAATCTCCATGCATGCTTATGATAACATTTATTTTAACGAACCATTTTCACCGATGACAGGTGTTCAGGAAAATATCCTCACAAGTTTTGAGGAATATCGTTTTGATGACAAGAAGGATGTTGAGGATTACATAGTCATGATCAATCAGGTAAGGGATTATTTTGGCGACCTGATAGAGTTTGAAAAGGAAAAATCTGAAAAAGGTTACTTCATGTCTGATGCCGTTGCTGATGAAGTTATTGAACAGTGCGACGAAGTAATAGACAAGAAGGGGGAATTCGTAAACGATGTATTTAACGAGAATATAGATGCACTCGATTTCCTTTCAGATGATGAAAAGGAAGAGTTTAAAGAGCAGAATGCAAAAGCCGTGGAAGAGGTTGTTGTTCCAGCTTACGAGGATCTTAAGTCTACACTTGAGGACCTTAAGGGAACAGGCAAGAATGACGGCGGAATCTGCAACTATGATGGTGGAAAGGAATATTATGAGGATTACATTTTCCCTGTTTATTCTGGTTCTGCCAAGACTGTGGATGAAGAGATTGAAGTAATGGAAGACAGAGCAGATGACCTCATCATGCAGATGACATCTATCTATATGTCAAATCAAGAAGCTTACGAAGATTATTACGAGAAGTACGACTCTCTGTACAAGTTTTATGAGGACATGGAGACCAGCGAGATTGTAGATCTTCTTCAGAAAGAGTATATGGATGATTATCCTCTTGAGGGAACTATCCCGTACGAGATTGATTACCTTTCTGATAGTATGTCAAAAATCAAGGATACTACACTTGCTTACTATGTAACCTGCCCTGTTGATGAGCCGAATTATAACAGGATCAAGGTAAATGCCCTCAATACGGAAGGTATTTTCAATACTCTGGCTCACGAGGGATGCCCTGGTCATATGTTCCAGTTCTGGTATTTCAGAGGTTCTAATCCAAATCCAGGACGTATACTTGAGAGCAATCTTGGATATGTTGAAGGATGGGCTGTTTATACAGCTTACAATACAACTCTTGAATGTGACTTTGAGGGTACAGAGGATAATGCAAAAGTTCTGGCTCAGCTGGATAAGATTAATACGGATCTTGGATATCTTGTTCAGGCAAGAATTGATATTGGTATAAACTATGAAGGCTGGTCTGTTGAGGATGTAGAGGACTACCTTGAGGAGAAGGGCTTTAATACTGAGATTGCAGAGGATATCTTCACAACATCTATTGGTTCTCCAGGAGTTTATTTCAGCTACTCAACAGGATATTACGAGATGGAAGAGCTGAGAAATAAAGCTGAGGAAGAGCTGGGAAGCAAGTTTGAGGCTAAGGAGTTCCATAAGGCTATTCTTGATGCTGGTCCTTGCCAGTTTGCAATGCTGGAGAAAAAAATAGATAAATACATCGAAGAAAATAAATAAAACAGACAAATAAACTCAACTGTCGCTTGACTTATTATCTAAGAAAAATTATACTAAAAGGCGTTGGTGTTAAAGTACACTAACGCCTTATCTTTTGTACTGATACAGGGATAAACCTGAAAAAATAAAATGAAGAGGAGAAATTAAAGATGGCAAATGTTGATTTAACAAAGTACGGAATCACAGGCACAACTGAGATCATCCACAATCCATCATTTGAGGATCTCTACAAATATGAGATGGATCCATCACTTGAGGGCTATGACAAGGGTGTTGAGACAGAGCTTGGTGCTGTAAACGTTATGACAGGTATTTATACAGGTCGTTCACCTAAGGATAAGTACATCGTTATGGATGAGAACTCAAAGGACACTGTATGGTGGACAACAGAGGGTTATCCAAATGATAATCATCCTATGGAGCAGAGCACATGGGAAGTTCTTAAGGAACTTGCTAAGAAAGAGCTTTCAAACAAGAAACTTTTCGTAGTAGATGCATTCTGTGGTGCTAATGAAGATACAAGAATGGCAGTTCGTTTCATCGTTGAAGTTGCTTGGCAGGCACATTTCATTAAGAACATGTTCATCCAGCCAACAGCTGAGGAGCTTGAGACATATGAGCCAGACTTCGTTGTATACAATGCTTCAAAGGCTAAGGTAGAGAACTACAAGGAGCTTGGTCTTAACTCAGAGACAGCTGTTGCTTTCAACATCACAAGTCGTGAGCAGGTTATCATCAATACATGGTATGGTGGAGAGATGAAGAAGGGTATCTTCTCAATGATGAACTACTATCTTCCACTTAAGGGTATTGCAGCAATGCACTGCTCAGCTAATACAGATATGGACGGAAAGAACACAGCAATCTTCTTCGGTCTTTCAGGAACAGGTAAGACAACACTTTCAACTGATCCTAAGAGACTTCTTATCGGAGATGATGAGCACGGTTGGGATGACAACGGTGTATTCAACTTCGAGGGTGGTTGCTATGCTAAGGTTATCAACCTTGATAAAGAGTCAGAGCCAGATATCTACAACGCTATCAAGAGAGATGCTCTTCTTGAGAACGTAACAGTAGACGGAGCTGGAAAGATTGATTTTGCTGATAAGAGCGTTACAGAGAATACTCGTGTATCATATCCTATCGAGCACATCACAAATATTGCTAAGAATGTAAATGGAAAGTCTTCAGGACCTGATGCTGAAAATGTTATCTTCCTTTCAGCAGATGCTTTCGGAGTACTTCCTCCAGTTTCAATCCTTACACCAGAGCAGACACAGTACTACTTCCTTTCAGGATTTACTGCTAAGCTTGCTGGTACAGAGAGAGGAATCACAGAGCCAACACCTACATTCTCAGCTTGCTTTGGTCAGGCATTCCTTGAGCTTCATCCTACAAAGTATGGTGAGGAGCTTGTTAAGAAGATGCAGAAGAGCGGAGCTAAGGCTTACCTCGTTAACACAGGTTGGAATGGTACAGGAAAGCGTATCTCTATAAAGGATACACGTGGTATCATCGATGCTATCCTGAATGGTGATGTTAATAAGGCTGAGACAAAGAAGATTCCTTACTTCGATTTCGAGGTTCCTACATCACTTCCAGGAGTTGATCCTGCAATCCTTGATCCTCGTGATACATACGCTGAGCCTGGCGAGTGGGAAGCAAAGGCAAAGGATCTTGCTGAGAGATTCGTTAAGAACTTCAAGAAGTATGAGACAAATGATGCTGGTAAGGCACTTGTTGCTGCAGGTCCTCAGCTGTAAATCGTACTAATAAGGTAAACAATAATGTGGCAGAATGCAGATTGCATTTTGCCACATTTTTTGTCATAAGAAATTACTTTGATTTTAGGAGTAGTTCACTCTTCAAATTCAAGTATTTTTGAAGTATAATATAGCTTGGTGAGTTGCGGAAAAGGAGAGCGGTTTAATTAGTGCCGCATTAGAAAAGTTCAATGTTAAAAAATATAATTGCGGTAGCATTTGTAATAGTCTTTCTTATAGAGATGTTTTTTGCTGCTGCAGGTAGTGCACATAGAAAAAAGAAAAAACTTAAGGACTGGAATGTTGTTACCGGTAAGATCAAGTCTATGGAAAAGATTGAAGATGAGATGACCCATAGGGCAGTCATTGAGATGACCATTAAGACTAAGGGTGGCAATACGGTCTATGCAAAGCAGAGTCCTATGTTCTGCTGTTATGAAAAGGGTGAAGAGGTTGAACTTATCGAGAAGGATGGAGTTCATAGATTCATCGGAAATGACAGAGTTCACAAGAAGGGCGTGAAGGAAACTATAATTGGTGTAGTTCCATTCCTCGTGCTTGTAGGAATTGCGGCGCTTATAAGTTATTTAGCTCATATTTGGGGGTAATACAAATGAATAAACAACAACTTGCATCAAAGATATGGGAATCGGCAAACAAAATGCGTTCGAAGATAGAGGCCAATGAATATAAGGATTATATTCTTGGCTTTATTTTCTATAAATTTCTTTCTGACAGAGAAGAAAAGTATCTTAGAAACGAGGGTTGGGACGACGAATATATGAGCATTTACCTTCGTGAAAAGTATGATAACGATCTGTTTGATAAATCATATACAATTGAAGATCACGAACAGATGATTGCAAATATCAGAAACAATATTGGTTATTTCATTGGTTATGATTATCTGTTTACTACCTGGATAAAGAAAGGTAGTGATTTTAATGTGGCTGATGTTCGAGATGGGCTCTCTGCATTTTCGAGATTGATTAGTAAATCACACAAGAAAGTCTTTGAGGGTGTTTTTGATACTCTTCAAACAGGTTTGTCAAAGTTGGGAGATACATCTAACTCTCAAACAAAGGCAATTAGTGATCTCATTAATCTTATAAAAGATATACCGATGGATGGTAAGCAGGATTATGATGTTTTGGGATTCATTTATGAATATCTTATATCAAATTTTGCTGCAAATGCAGGAAAGAAGGCTGGAGAGTTTTACACTCCACATGAAGTATCTGTTCTTATGTCAGAAATCGTTGCAGATCACCTGAAAGACAGAAACGAAATAAAGATATATGATCCAACTTCTGGTTCGGGTTCATTGCTTATTAATATTGGTTCGGCAGTTGCAAAATATATGGGTAGTGCAGACAGAATAAAATATTATGCTCAGGAATTAAAAGAAAACACCTATAACCTTACTAGAATGAACCTTGTTATGAGGGGAATACTTCCTGACAATATAGTTGCCAGAAATGGAGATACATTAGAAGAGGATTGGCCTTATTTTGATGACAGCAATCCAATAGAAACATATGAACCTCTTTTTGTTGATGCAGTGGTTAGTAATCCCCCATATTCACAGCAATGGAATCCAGTAGATAAAGAAACAGATGAAAGATATGCAAAGTTCGGCGTTGCACCCAAGGGAAAAGCTGACTATGCTTTCTTATTGCATGATCTTTTCCATCTTAAGCCTGATGGCATTATGAACATAGTTCTTCCTCATGGAGTTTTATTTAGAGGCGGCGAAGAAGGAGAGATAAGGCGTAACCTTATTGAATATAATCATATAGATGCTGTAATTGGTCTTCCTGCAAATATATTCTTTGGAACAGGTATTCCAACTATTATTATGGTTTTGAAAAAACAAAGAACCAATACTGATGTTCTTATTATTGATGCATCTAAGGGTTACGAGAAGGTTGGAAAGAATAATAAACTTCGCGCAAGTGATATAAAGAGAATTGTTGATGCAGTAGTAGAAAGAAAGACGGTTGATTCTTTTTCTAGAGTTGTATCTCGTGATGAAATTCGTGCGAATGATTACAATTTAAATATCCCTAGATATGTTGATTCTTCAGAAAAAGTTGAGAGTTGGGATATATATGCCTCTATGTTTGGTGGGATTCCACGTAAAGAAGTTGAAGAAATAGATGAATATTTTGCGGCATTTCCTGGATTAAAAGATGAACTATTTAAACAGGATAATTCTGAATATTATCGCTTGAAAGTCGACAATATCAAGTTAGCAGTTAAGAATTATAGCTCTGTAAAGAATTATGAAAACGATTTTGTTTCTTCTTTTGAAGGGTTTGATCAATATCTTGAGAAAGAACTAATGAGTGATGGGTATAAGGTCAATGTATCCAAAGAAGAACAAAAACTCAGTGATCATATATTTGATTGTTTGAATGGCATTCCTCTAGTGGATAAGTATGACGCTTATCAAATATTAGACAATAATTGGAATGGCATAGCCGTTGATTTAGAAATCATTCAGACTGAGGGAGAGGCTGCAATAAAACAGGTTGATCCCAACATGGTTATTAAGAAGAAGGATGGAAAAGAAAAAGAAGTTCAGGATGGCTGGATTGGGCACATCATTCCTTTTGAATTGGTTCAAAAAACAATCCTTAAAGAACAGTTAGATTCATTGGTTGAAGATGAGAATAGATTATCAGAGATAGTGTCAGAATACGAAGAGCATCTGGAGGAACTTTCAGAAGAAGATAAAGATAAGTCATTTGTCAATGATGATAGAACTGCATTTGTTTGGAAGGAAGTAAACAAAGTATGCAAGAATAGATCTGAAGAAGATGATACTCTAAAGGTTCTTGATATTGTGGCAAACTTAAATAAAGAAGAGAAAGCTGTAAAGAAGAGAATTAAAGAAAAGACTATAAGTCTGATTGATGAAACAAAAGATGTTATCGAAAATCTATCAGATGACGATATTCAAATGCTTCTAAAACTGAAATGGATAGATCCGCTTGTTAATGGGATAAATAAACTGACTGAAGATTTGATAGATGGATTTGTTTCAAAGCTTGAAAAGCTATCCACAAAGTATGATGATACTTTATCAGAAATTGATGCTGAGATTAAAGAAAATGAAAACTCATTATCTGAAATGATCAATGAATTAACAGGCTCTGACTATGATATGAAAGGACTTGAGGAAATCAGTAGACTTCTGGGAGGTATGTAATATGGTTAAAGAAAAGAAAAAACCAGCTATACGCTTCCGTGGTTTTACTGACGATTGGGAACAGCGTAAGTTTG
>Ga0129306_1001378_pt1 | contig 27738 bp, 22 predicted proteins | sample P827metagenome_FD_94438 | JGI IMG/M metagenome (GOLD analysis project Ga0129306, IMG submission 94438) | Capybara group fecal microbial communities from Wisconsin, USA - P827 metagenome | ecosystem: Host-associated > Mammals > Digestive system > Large intestine > Fecal | place: USA: Wisconsin...
AGCCAATATTACCTGTACGAGAATAAGCAAGCGTAGCATACTCAGCAGCACCGGCATTACCAGTAACACCATAGCTAACACGGAGTTTCAAGTTAGACAACCATGTCTTTGTCTTTTCCATAAAGGCCTCATCACTGATACGCCATCCCAAACCAACCGATGGGAAGAAGTCCCACTTCTTTCCTTCAGCCAGCATTGAAGAACCATCCCAACGTCCACTGAGTGACAGAAGATAGCGACCCAAGAAGCTATAGTTGACACGCAATGCATAACTCATCGTCTGGCTCTGCACATAGTTTGAAGCCACGCTCGGAGTTCCTGTTCCTGCGCTTAGGTTGTGATAAGAATAGCTGCTCTCGTCAAACTTGTATGCTTTGGCCATACCATACTGGCGACGATCCTTCTGCCAGTCTGTAATACCTGTGAACACGAAGTTGTGCTCCTCACCAATCTTCAGATTGTAGGTCAGAATGTTCTGCCACTGGTAATTCCAAGTAAAGGTGTTTTCCTTGGAAGAATTTGAACCAGTACCCTCAAGTCCGGGATAAGATTTATTACCCATAAAGATACCGCGGTCAACATTGTTGAAGGTTCCTCCAAGAATAGACTTAAATGAAAGGCCTTCAATAGGTTTCAACTCCACATAAGCCTGAGGCATAACAGTCAGTTGCTTGCTGTTGTTGACATACTCATCGCCTGTAATATCCGACAAGGGGTTGATGTTACCCGTGTCACCACCTACAGGATAAGAATTCAAATTGCCATTCTCATCATATGGTTCGCCCATAGGAGGCATACAGATAACGCGATTCCACAGACGACCATTCATGTGGTCGTAGTTCTGATAAAGGGCATACAGGTTCAGTCCGTAGGTCAGTACCTTATTGGGTGTGAAGTCAATCTTTGCACGAGCCGTATAGCGCTTCATCTGCTCACCCTTGATAATACCCTGAGTATTATTGTAGCCCAATGAGAAATATGAACTCATCCTATCGTTAGCATAGTTGGTAGACAAAGCATAGTTCTGTGTAGAACCTGTGCGAGTAGCCAGGTCAAACCAGTCAACCCATTGGCCTTTCTGGATATAAGGCCACATGTAGGCAGGGAATATGCTTTCATCATCAGCCGCACTACTCCACTGACCAGCAGTCTTGGCAGCTTCACGACGGAAATTAATATAGTTCTGGCCAGTATTGATCTCAGGGAATGACGTGGCTTTGTTGATACCCCAATAGGCATCGAAGTTCACGCTGAACTTTCCCTTCTGAGCGCTCTTGGTAGTAATCAGAATTACACCATTGGCACCAGCAGAACCATAGATAGCAGTTGAAGAAGCATCCTTCAGCACCTCTACCGACTCGATATCATTGGGGTTGATAGCATCAAAGGAACCTTCCATACCGTCAATAATGAAAAGAGGCTCGTTGTTTCCATTGATAGAGCGGTTACCACGAAGTGTCATACTTAAGTGGTTACCCAATTCACCTGTAGTACGGGTGATGTCGAAACCAGCAACTTGGCCTTGAATAGCCTCCATCACATTAACAGTAGGCTGCTTGGCAATCTCAGCTGCTTTTACGGAAGACACGCTACCAGTCAGGTCGCGTTTCTTCATTGTACCATAACCGATGACTACAACATCTTCAAGTCCTAGAACATCAGGTTCCATCTTAATGTTCATCAGACCGCGACCGGCCTGTACCGTCTGCGATTTGTAACCAGCATAAGAGAATTGCAATTGCTTGCCATCCGCACCATTTACAGTGAAGTCACCGTTCATATCGGTAACAGCACCACCGTTAGCTCCGACGATTTTGATAGTGACACCAATCATGGGTTCACCATTCTCGTCTACTACATTACCTTTTACGGGCTTAGCCTGCTGAACCTCAGCAGGATTGGGAAGGTAGCCGTTTTCTGCCATAACATTCATAGGCATAAACAGGAATGCTACCAAACCAAAAGCCAAATAGGTCTTCATAGTTTTTTCCATTTAGATCAGTTTTAAGTTAATATTAATAGTTTATCGTTAAAAAGACGCATGAAGTGTGTGTTTGTCACCATTTCGCTTAAAAAAACAGGGCGTTTGCAGAAAGTTTTTTCTGTAGTCGGGATTTCTTCATACCTTTGCACCAACAAAAAGAAACAGAGTTTTTTCATAACTTTGTAAGAAATCTCAAACTTTCTTTGTTTATCGGAGGTTTGAGAGATAACGCGATTTTCGAGGTTACGAACTGGAAACCTTCTGATTTCCGTATTCTGCCGCGATATGCGTATTGTTAGACCACTCGACGCTGAGCCACCAGCCTGTTTCAATGGCTCATTGTCGGGGGCAAAGGTACATAGAAAAAGTGGAAAAACCAAATCTTTTCCTGTATTTATTCTGTAGAGTCCTTTAGGTCAAAGTACATCAGTCGAGTATTCTGAGGAACGACAGCCTTGTCCTTTCGTGTACTTATTGACTCAATTTCCTCTGAGGGGAACAGATAGGTGAATCCGTTCTTCTCATAATAGGCCAGAGCGTCTGGAGCATTACGGGCATCAACGATGAGAAAGCGGCAACCAGCCTTGCCTCCATGACCCAGCCACATCTTGATAAAGTTCATCAATGCAGTACCAATGCCTTGATGCGCCATTTCCTGATCAACAGCCAAACGGCCTATTAGGATTCCTGGATAACGTTTCAATCGTTTTTCGCTGAGGTCGTTCAACTCACGAAACTCATCTTGTTTACGATTCGACAAGTCTGTAATTCTCAGGCTGTCGTATGATACAGAGAAAGCACAGGCAATCTTCTGAGGGCATTCCTTTGGACAGAATACGTATGAACGGCTTACCATACGTCGAGAATAGGCGAGCACATCCTTTTGGAAATACTCGTCAAGGTCACTGACACCACAAGAAAAATGCTCGCACTCTGCGAGCACATCTTCCGTCAGTTCCTTAAATACATATCTGCTCAGGAATTCATCATTTGTCATAATGGCATTCCTGATTCTTCAAGCATTCTGTAGTAAGCCTTCTTCTCACTCTCAGTATATATGGGAGTGGGATGAGGATTGCGCTCACGCTCTTCTGCACGCTCTATGAATGCCCTTGCGGCTTCACCGTGCAATGTTGGGATAATCTTTACTGGTGTTGCCATATTATTACTTCCTTTTGATTCTCGCTGCAAAATTAGTCAAAAATCTCCAAAGTTGCAAGGATTTGGCAATATTTCAGCCAAAAAGAAAGGAAATCGAGGGCATTTTTAAAGAAATTTGTTCAAATTGAACAGGGATTCGAGATAATTCACTATCTTTGTACCGTGTTTTATATGATACACAAGACATATATGCTCAAATTCTCCTGACGAATTCGCACCTCGAAAGAGAAAGTAGAGCATTCTATATCTGTATTGGAGTATGCGTTGTAAAAGGCGCAGACTTCACCATAACAGATATAGGGCCGTGCGAAGCCTGTCAGGAGATATGGCGGGTCTGCGCTCTCTTTATTTAGAGGTTTGTACAGACTTCCTATTATAGAAATGTAGTACAAACTAAAAACTATTGGAATTATGACAATTGAATTATTAGACAACCTCGACAGGAAACTGTTTGACAGTAAGCGTGGCGACTTTTCGCCCATTGTTGGCCAGATGGCCGTGTATTCATTATGTATAGCACTTGCTATGGGTATCTGCATTGTTATCACACAATTTGCGGTAGATGGGATGGAAACACAGCAAAACATTGTCAGCATCATCAGCATCATTGGATTTTTAGCAATGCTAATCCTGTTGGTCAAACAGATGTTGCCGCTGTGGAAAAGTACAATATCTACTTCGGGCAAAGTGATATATACGCTCTTTGTCGGCGGTATATCGTTTGTGTGTTGGCTTTTAGGCATTCTGCTTGTCTATCTGGTAGTCATTCTGTTTGCATTGTGGCTCGGTTTGAAGATATGGAGCCTTACTTCAAGATCCGGATCTTCGTCAAGCAATTATCATGCTTCCAAGGAAAACAACGGTCCTGCTAAATACAAATTGGACGATGGCACCATTGTTACTGAGGATAGTTTCGGTAGCGGATTTCACGGAAACGACTACCACAACTACGAACGAAATAGTGATGGTACGTTCTCGCGTACAGACTAAAAAGAATACTTTATGAGAAGGAAAGTTCTGTTATCTGCTGTTTTGGCTTTTTGTACCTCGTTCGGATTTTGTGCTGGTACAAAGGTCTATCCGGCGCACTGGTTGTTTGGTGGTGATGTATCGCAGTATACTTCACCCTATAAGGGGAATGTTATACTTCCACCTTACTACCATGAATATATTGACGGTGCCGACTATAGGGCTCAGAAATGCTGGATCGTCTATGGCATCTCTGGCTCGTTTCATGATGGTACATGGGTTCAAGCCAGGAGAAGAGCCGAAAATGTGACTCGAGCATCTTATCAAGATGGACCATTTAAAGATGCTGACATAGATACGTTACGTCTGCCTCATACTATCAACAAAATAGGAGACTTCGCTTTTGAGAATGGAAAGGTTAAAGTCCTTATTATAGGCGCTCAGGTTCCGCCAGAATTCAGCGCAGTTGAAAGTACCCCAGTCTTTCAAGCAAAACTGATTGTCCCGACAGGAAGCCTAAATGCTTACAAATCACATGATAGTTGGGGGAAGTTCTCCAAGATAGAGGAAGGTGCGGAAGGATATTTCCCTGCACAGATGGTTCAATTGGATGGGGCTTGGTATGAAATCTATCATGGTGAGGGGAAGTTGATTAGTTCTGAAGGAGTTAGAGGCACATTGGAAGTTCCTAACAACATTGAATATTACTCGGCTGGATATCCAGTTACAGAACTTAGCGAATCATCAGTCTATAGATATGATGTAAAAACGCTGAGAATTGGGGCTAACGTCAGATCATTCTCTGCTGATTGTGTGCCAAGTGTTACGGAGAATATTGATTGGTATGCCAGTAGGAAAATTGTTCTGGATTCTATTTTTGTTTCAGATGATAATCCATATTTGGCATCTGCTGGTGGTGCAGTGTTCACAAAAGACTACAAGGAGTTAATCTATCTTCCTTTGGAGAGACAAAACTCTGTAAATTCCAGAATGTTTACTCTTCCTTTCGAAACAACTCTGATACGTGACAATGCTTTCGCAACGAGGACATATCATGACGACTTTCTGATAAGTATGACCATCTACATTTCAAACCCTTCAATAACCATTGGCGATAATAGCAAAGCAGATGGAAGCGTATATTTTGTATATTTACAAAATTTGATTCCAAATATACTTGCTGAAGGGCAGGTGCCTATTCGTTGTGCCAACTGGGCTGCATACTGGATGGTAGATACAAATAGTTTCGATTTGCAATATCTGGTAAATGGGGGAGAAACAAACTTGTCTTTCCCTTCCGAGTTTGACTATGGACCCATGAAGGGAATGGTAAAAACAATAGGGAAATATGGTCAATATGGAGACGATGAACTTCGACGTTTCGGATTCTACAAAGGTACAAACAACACAAAAGCCTTTTTTCAACTCAACAACAAAAAGACAGCAAAGGCTGTCACTATTCCTGAGGGTGTTGAAGAAATATATGGAGTATTTGAAGGTGTTTCCACACTAACGGAAGTTTCACTTCCACAATCACTAAAGGTTATCGGTTATGAATCCTTCCGTTCGTGCAAAACTTTGGAAAGTATAACAATACCGCAAAATGTAGAGATAATTGGAACTAATGCATTCGCCTATTGTAGCAAGTTGGCAAATATCTATTTGGAATGTACTGTTCCTCCCACCTTTAGCGATCAGTCAAGTACAAGGTCTGATGTTAACTATACATATAGCCAAATATTCAACGGACTCCCTTCATCGGCTGTGCTTCATGTACCAACTGGCTACAAACAGATTTATACTGAATCCCCAGTATGGAAAGATTTCACAAACATTATCGATGATGTTCAGACTGGAATTTCCAACATAGAAACTAACTCGCAAAGAAAGCCTTTAAGCGTTTGGTCTATCGACGGAAGAAAAGGCAGACATCAAGGTTTGAACATCATTCGTTATAATGATGGAACTGTACGAATAGTAATCATCAAATAAGTATAACACTAAAAACAAAGAGAACTATGAAGAAATTATTTTATCTGACTCTGCTGTCAATACCTTTTTTTATGGCAGCATGTGGAAACAAAGCACTGGGAACGGCTGAGTCCGATTCCACAGTTGTGACCTCTGGCAGCGTAGTTGTGGAGGAAGAAGTTGAAACCCTTAACGCTGTGAAGGGTGAACTTGGACTCTTTGAGTTGCAAGGCCCTGTAAAATCGTGTACGTTGAAGAACAAGTGGGGAAAGATTACCCGTACATTTGACGAACAAGGTATGTGGCTCACACATGATGGTAAGACTTTGGCAAAGGTGTACCCTAACGGAATTGAACGTGACAACCTGGGGCGTATTTTGAAAGGAAAGATGGATGCCAACGGAAATGGTGACGATTACGAGTACAATGCCGATGGCAAACGTAAGCGCTACTTCTTCCACTACGATGGCGAGACCACAGAAGAACTGAACAACTACGATGCTGATGGCAACCTCGTTAGCGTGAAGAAGACTGTAGTTAGTTTCGACTCTGATGGTGAGCCTATTACAGAAACTTATGAGATTCTTTCTACCGACGAACACGGCAACTGGACGAAACGCAAGGTTATTGAAGGGAAGGTGGTAGAAGACACCCAGACGAGAACGATTGAGTATTATAACTAAAATGTGTCAGACATGAGAAATTGTAAATCTTTTATTGGAGGCGTAGCCTTTGTGTTGGCTATGTTGACCATGACGGAGGCTAATGCACAAGTGCGTCGGGCGGCAACAACACGCCGTCCTACACCGAAAACGAATTCTACTATGCAAAAGCCAGTAGTAAAAAAGCCTGTGGTAAAGACTATTGCTTGCTTTGAAACCAAAGCTGACGCTATTGCAATGGGTAGCAAGTACATCTACTATCTTGAAAAAGGTGAGAACAATGCTGTTATTGGCATTAATCGCCAGACAGGTGAGAAAGAGACCATCATACCTGGAATAGCAGGAGTCTATGAAGGTGCTCGTCCTCGTATTTACAAGATATTTGCAAGCGGTGACAAACTATTCTTTTATATATATACACGAGATGACTTTGACAAAGTCTATCTGTATGACGGTAAGTCAATAGAAAGTTCACCAAGGCTTACAACGTGGGGAAGAATTATCGAGACGACAGCAAACCGTGCCGTTATAGTTAGCACAAATTATCAATATGAGCTTTGGGACACAGAGAATATGAAGATGATTGTCAACTATGGCGGAAAGCAATATGAAAAAGGAAAAGACTTGCCTGCATGGGAGGACAGAAATCCGAATTTTATCATATCTTCGGACGATGCAGTATGGAGGGAAGGAAGTAAAGAGCATATGCGTGATATCTGCAGAATCGGCAAGGATGGCCAACACAGCTACTATAACCTCGAAAAAGAGGAGTATATGGTCAAAAACGAGCTTCGCGGCTACGATCACATGACGCTTACAGGTGATACTCTTTACGTCTGTGCAGCCCGAAGACTGTATCGCATGAGCATATTTACGCCAGGAAAGTGGGAGGAATATGCAAAGATTCCTGTGAATGAGAACAAAATTTTCGCTCGCTCATATGTCGACTCAAAAGGGAATGTCATGACCCGTGGAGATGACTCGAAGGCTTATGGTAAGAACTATAACATTGAATATTACAAAGCTGATGCGTTAGAGGCTCCCAGAGCCCTAGGTGAAAGTAACTTTAAATCAGGATTGGACGTTTGGGACCATACTGCCATTTGGTGGAGTCTTTGCCGACAGATAATGGTTGACAGCTACGACAACTTCTTATTTTTCAATGATTCTGGAGTTCTTTACGTCTATAATCCCAATGGCGTAGTAGGTTATACAAAAGCAATAGGACAAGTAGTCAAATAAATAACGTATCAAATGAAAAAGGTATTATTATTCAGTATGGCCGCAGTTGCAACAATGTTTGCATGGTCGTGTGGTTCAGGTTCAAGCACGGGGCTTGGATCTTCTGCTAATCCTTTCGCCCTGATTGCCGAGCAGGAGCAGTTGATGGAGGGGTCTCTGATTGACCGCAGTCCCAGCAGTAAGGACGGACAAAAGATGCACGACCGTAACGAGGCTCTAGACAAGGCGAAAGATGACATCTTGAACAAAGAGATTGAAACTGAGATCGACGAAGGCATGGGCCTGAAACTGGTTGAACCGTTCAAGATTACATCGATTGACTACAAAGGTTCTAACAACGTGAGTGTTGAGATGGAGGCTTTGGCAGAGATTGACGAAGAAGGCGTTTCACAGCGTGAAGTGAGGTTCCCTCAGCCAGGAAGTCCCTGCCCTATTGTAGCCGTTGGTCTCGACAACGACGGAGAGAGTTGTGTACCTATCTTTATCAAGTTCAAAGGTGTTGAAGGGAATAAGGGAAGTCAGTATGATCAGGACTTCACCTTGGGTGACAAGTTTCGCCTTGTAGCCAATTTCAAAATTACTGCCGCCGATGCCAAGCGATGGGGGTGTGTGGTCAAAATCTGTGTAACAGGTATCGGCAGTCCAGACTTTAATGGCCCGATGGAAGAAATGAGTGCAGAGAGAAACGAGTATGATCAGAAATACGGAAGATAGTTATCTTTAAAGAGAGAAGCCTCAGAAGAGTCCCTCCAATTCTCTTCTGAGGCTCTTTTATTTACATTCTGATTCCTCTTCGTTGTTCTTGCCCTATCCCGAATTGCTCCTTGAACCATTGAGCAATGGGTGTCTCATTGATGTGTAGGAACAAGTTACGCTTCTCGTCCCTTATCACTTGTGCTGTGACGTTATCAGCGAGTGCGTTGCGCCTGTACTCATTAGAATGCAACCACCCACTATAATTGATGCGCTGCCCGTATAGAAGTTTGTCGGTCTGTTCCATATTGAAGCCACACTCCAGACACTCACGCTCCATGTTGAGGAAGCGCTTGAAACTTGGGAACCATTTGTAAGTCTTGTCTAAGAGACGCTTCAAGTTGCTCATCTCCTGCTGGTTCTGCTCAATGGTGCGGTTGAGTTCTCTTGCATGGTCGTCCTTCAACTTTTGCATATCGTTGTGGAGCCTCTCAATCTGTCCGTTTAACTCATCTACCTCCCTGTGCAGTTGGGCATTCTCCTTCTTCAGTCGGTTCACCTTGTTGCCGCCAAGAAGAGAATTCACTCCGTTGAGTACGTTGGTGGCAGTCTTTGTGGCGGAGTTCTTCAGTTCCTCCGTCTTTGACTCTGCCTTGGCTTTCAGCCGAGCCTGCTCACACTCGGCAAAGACCATGCAAGCATGTCTTTGCTCTCGCTTAATCGCAGCCTTGATACGGGCAAGGTCTTTCTTTGCCTGTTCTGCCTCGGCAATCACCTCTCTTGCTTCCGCTTCCTTTGCCAAAAGTTGGGTGATGTTCGCCTGCAAGTCCTCTCCCTGTACAATGAGGCTGCGGTAATACTCATGTGTGGAAATGTGCTGCGCTTCCGAGCCTTTGATGCCACGTTGCAGCCCGTATGCCGCCATCTGCTCGGCATATGTGTCTTGGTAGCGTATCAGGTTGGCACGGTTCATCACCTCGTCGGCACACAGACGGGGTGCAGGGGCTTTCGTCCTGTATTTCTTCTTGACTGCCTGCTCCTTCTTCTGCTTCTTGCGCTCTGTCTGCACGATGGGGACGATGGTGGCATGGATATGCGGTGTTTCCTCATCCATGTGCAGCACTGCCGAAACGACGTTGGCCGCTCCGTATGTCTTGCGGAGCCAGTCAATGTTATCTTGGCACCACTCATCCAGTCTGCCCGTCTGCTCTATCTGCTCCATATCTGCATGGGTGCCAGTGAGCACGATGCGGATGGCCTGTACCTGATTCTTGCCTATCTTGCGCCTAAGTCCTGCCGTATCAAGGCGGTGCTGGATGGCTTCTGTTCGATTACGGACACCATCGGGGAACTGGATAAGTTCACGGTTGAGGTGTGTCCGACTTGGGGCGGCGTTCTTCGGCTGTATGGTTCTCTCGATGTGGGCAGACATGCCGCTGTCCGCTCCTTTTGCTTTCTCTAAGTGTAATACTGCGTATCCCATTCGCTTGTTAAGATTTATTCGTTTGACATTCCGTTTCGTTCGCTTCTCACTTTTGCTTGTGTTCGGCTGTAGCCGACGTTCTTGGCAGGGAGTCCAGAGGGGTGCAGCACCCTCGGCCTATTGGGGGATTTTTAGCACTAACTCTGTTGTGCGGCTCGAAAAATCCCCTAATAGGCTACGGTATTTTCCGCTTGTGGGAAATACCCTTTCCTGCGCCAGCATCAACCCCGTTGTACATTGCCGTGCCGTGTGATTGATGGACGGAAAGACGGTGAGGTGGAAGGATGGATTGCTAGTGTGCAGGACGGGTGATGTGCAGGACTACCTGCCGTCCCGCACACCTGCCGTCCTTTGTACCAACCTTCCGTCACACAGTTCTGTCCAGTCCTCTCTGTCAGTTTCCTATGCCATTCAGTTCGGTTATGATAACTTCAAATGGCTTATGGTCTCGGCTGATACGCTCCATCAGTTCCCTGCGGACCGCCCTTGATTGGTATGTGTTAAGGTGAAAGGCAAGAAGCAGAACTACCTCCATATTATATACGGTTACATAAAGGTTGTCTTTTTTCTTGATGGTTCGCTCTGCCTCGTAGGACTTCACAAGTTCCTGTTTGTAGAGGCCTTTGATGGTGTTTCTCAACTTGGGGATGAACACTCCGAACAAGTCCACCAGTTCGGACTCGCTCATCCAAATCTCCCCACTCGGTATAGTCAGTTCGGTGTATTCGCTATACTCACTCCACTTGATGATGTTTCTCTGTTCCATAATCCTATGCCATTTTGATATTATTGAATGATGCGCTTAGTTTGTCACTTAGCATGGTCAAGTCATCGTTCAACTTCTGCGAGGTGATGCGGGCATATATCTGGGTGGTAACGATGTTCGTATGTCCCAATACACGGCTCACACTCTCAATAGGCATGCCCTTCGACAAAGCAAGCGTGGCCCAGGAATGGCGCCCGCAATGCAGACTAATTTGCTTCTCTATTCCACAGGCAGAGATTACCTTCTTCAATTTCTTACAGATAGACCAGTAGTTGAGTTTGCCGAACACTAGTTTTTCTTCTTGCAGGTGTTGGTATCGCTCTATAATCTGTAAGGGTACATCCATCAACTTCACCTGATAGGGAACATTCGTCTTATGGCGGTGAGACACTATCCACTTGTCATCGTTGATGTCCACGATGTCATCAGTAGTCAGGTTCCTTACATCCACAAATGCCAATGCCGTCCAGCAGATAAAGACGAAAATGTCACGGACAAAGGCAAGGTCAGCATCCTCAAACTCATGGGTCATCACCTGCTTCAGTTCGTCTTCCGTCAAGAACTCACGTTCCTTGCAATTCGGGCTGATATGAAACTGCGCAAAGGGGTTGCGGGGTATCTTGCCATTATAATGCGCCCTCATCACTACTCCTTTCAGCCACATGCAGGTCTGCCAGATGGTACCGCTTGCCAGTCCTCGCTCTGTACTAAGATAAGCGGCAAACTCTTCTATGAACTGGGGTGTCAACTCCAGCATAGACATGTCAGAACGTCGGTAATGCAGTTGTATGAACTCGGCCACATTCTTTCTTGAACGCTGCATAGCCCACAGGGTACTGATTACTCTGTCCTTGCCTACTCGCTTTTTGAAACTGGCTATGTCCTTGTCGAAGGCATTCAGCAGGGTCTCATATTCGCTGCCTAAACCCTGATAGGCATTGCGCACCATCTCTGCAGTTACGAAACCTTCCTTGTCAGACAAGTGCTGATAGTGCTTGATGAGCTGAGCCTTGATATTATCCAAGACACGGTTGAGTTGCAGGGCTTCACGGCTTCGCCCCTTGGCACGATTGCCTTTCACGTCCCATAAGTCCAACGGAATGCTCTGCTTGCAACTGAACTGTGACTGAGTGCCATTGATGGTTACCCTGCCCATGATAGGTACGATACCGTTCTTCAACTTACTTCTGTTCGCGTAGAACAATACTGAAAAAGTGCTTCTTGACATACTTCTTTCTCCAATGTTTAAATTCGGGCTGCAAAATTAAGATGTTTTGAGCGTTCTTCCACTACGCAAATCACGGCAGATTTAGGAAAGTCAGTTCCAAAGTGTTAAAAGTTTAGGTCGTCTGTGACAATCAGTATCCTGTAAGTGCCAAAAGCCACCGCTTTTCTTATCCTCTGAGGTCGGATGAGAGGGTTACGATTAGGCAACCTAACTCTTGCCGCAATCTTCCCAGATTTGCGTAGAGCCTCCCGACCGCCTTGCTTCGTTTTTCCTCGAAATGCCTTTATCTATGCACTTTGTTGCGTTAATTCTCCAAAATTGCTTTTCCAAGTCAACCTTTTTTCATAAGCATGTTAGGTTAGTAGTTTTTTCATAGTAATTGAATCATAGTGAAGGTTATTGAATTGACACTCAAGAGTAAGGCCCGTCGTGATGACGGGCCTTATTCTGTGATTCTCAGTAGACCAAATCCTGTTGGCGCGACTGAGGCGTTACCTTTACATGAACAATCTTTCCACCTTTCATTTCTGCTTCCACTGTCGTGTTCCTTGAGGCGTGCAGCTTGAAGCGCACATCCCATTCACGAGGCCATGCTGGGAAGAGATAGATTTTACCCTCTGCCTCCTGCATCAGCATTTCCTGCATACCTATCATGCCAGAACCTCCCCAGTTGTGATCGGGTGTCCAGTCGTAACCTGGTCCCCAGAAGGCAGGGAAACGGTGGGGTCCGTCGCCCATCTTCAGCTCAAGCAGCCGGCGAGCCTCATCAGTAAGTCCCAGACAGGCAGCCCAAATCAGGTCTTGCTTCCATCCCACATGAGAACGGAACTTAATGGCCAGCGAGTCATTCAGATAGGTATTGCGGGCTATCTCCAAATTGGGACGCCCTACGCCATACATGCGCCAAGGGAAGACGGGATAGAGTTGGGTGGTCTCCACATTCTGTACTCGCTCATAGTGCAGGGCTGGCTGAATCATTCCTTCACGAATGGTTATATCAGGAAGACGACGCAACAAAGCGGTGTCACCTACTGCAGTAGCCACCGTACGGAGGGCAGCGATGGTAGAAGTAGAGTTATAGGCGCCCTTGAACGTCTCGCCACCCGAACCTGGATAGAGCACCAGTTTGCCATTTCCATCCAGACGCTTGGCACCACGCTGGTTGGCCAGATACTGATAGTGCTCATCGAAGAAACGGAGGCACGAATGAATCATCGGCATATAGCGCTCCAAGTCGAACAGCGTATATCGGCGGGCCTCAATAGCCATCATGCAGAACTCAAGACACGTATCCCACTCATATTCCAACCACGCATTGCGCTCCATACCCGGATCGAAACCAGCTGGACGCTTCGTGCCGTATTCAGGATAACAGGGCAGGCCATAGTTCTCTATCTGCTCTGTCAGACAGGCCCCCTCATGTCCCCAGTACAGGCGACTGCGCTCCTCAGCATTCTTGTAGATATTCAGGTAGAATTCCAATTGCGGACGCAACAGGTCGATGTCGCCATTCTTGAGCATGGGCCAGTAGACCAAACGTTGGTTCTGAGCCGTATGCACGCCCCCACCCCAGTTGCGATAATCGGGTGAAAGGCGATATTCCTCAGCAGGATTCACGTATTCAGGATCGAAGGTAAAGAGGCCGCCATTAAACTTGGTGGGCCACTGACCACGACTGTTACAACCCAGCATATAGCGGAAGAGTGTATAGTTGCGGACAATAGAGGTGAGAGGTGAGAGGTGAGAGGTGAGAGATATGTAGCTGCGCTGCCAGAACTGATGCCACCAGTCGCAAGTCAGCTTCCAGTCACGCTTGGTCTGAATCTGGCGTTCCGTCTGTTGCAACAACGTCTGCCATTCAGCGAATGAGCCCTGGGTGGTTGCTAAAGTGATGCAGAAAGCATGACGCTGGGAGGCACGCTTGGAGGCATAGGTCCAACCTTGATAGTCGCTGCTGGCATAATGGCCTTTCTCTGTTCCCTTCAACAGGAACTGATCGCCATGCAGGCGACCTCCGAAGGTCAGGTTCTTCAGAGGATTATACAGCTTATCCTTCACTGCATCCATCTTCTGTTGGGCAACTGTCGCATCGAAAATGGTCTCTGCTCCGTTCAGATGAACAAAAGTCAGTCCGTCAGTTGCTGCAATGATACTATCGTGACGGGTAACGAGTCCGCTTGGAGCCGCAAACTTATAACTTGTCTGGAAACGCTCACGCTTGCCAATCAACCTATCTTGGGTGCGCCACGACTCATAAGTCACCTCCACATCCGTACGCTCTTTCTCGACCGATACTTCGACATGCACAACGGGTTTGTTGACATCAGCCCAAATCTGCACCCATTTCTGTCCGTCAGTCACCTGTACATAGCCATCCTTCAGTACCAGTTGCTGACGGAACGACTTCATATTGAAGGGCTTGGAAAGATGGATGCGAAAGCGTCCTAACTTCAGAAGCGTATTGTTCTCATCGAAACAACCACTACGCGACAGGTAGAACATCACATCACCATCCTCCACCCAGACATTCATGCCGATATCGCCACCACCACAAGGCATCGACTCCGATGAGTTTTTGCTCGGAGAATGCCATTCGTAGTCTTCTGGCTGGGCATTAACAGTCAGAGATAAAAGAATAAAAAAACAAAAAAATAAAATCCTCTTCATAATAATAAGACGAAAAAGAACTACCTTTGCCCCCAAATTGCAAATGGTAAAATTGTAAATGAAGATGATGTGGATGTTAGCTTTCACGCTGTTGCCCTTTCTGGCTATAGCATATATCAGTTGGCACGTGTGGTGCCTCTTACCCTTGTCGTGGATTTGGAAAACCCTCGTCATCGTGCTGATGGCAGGCTCCTTTCTGCTGATGTTTGCGGGCATCTTCCGCTCCACCGACCGCATGCCCATGCCTCTGGCTACAGCCGTCTATGAGATAGGAACCTCGAGCATCTTTATCCTGCTTTATCTTTTCATGCTTTTCCTGGTACTCGACTTAGGGCGACTCTTTCACTTATACGCGCGTACCTTATTATATAATAACTGGTGGACAACGGGAGGCATTGCTCTTTTCATGTTCGGACTATTCCTCTATGGGCACCTCCACTACAAGCACAAATACCGCGAAGAAATAACGATTCAGTCGGAGAAGGTGACAAAGCCTGTGAAACTGGTAATGGTAAGCGACCTGCATCTGGGCTATCACAACCAGCGCGAGGAGTTTGCCCGTTGGATAGACATCATCAATGCGGAGCAGCCCGACCTGGTGCTTATTGCTGGCGACATCATCGATGGCAGTATGCGTCCACTCAAGGAACAACGGATGTATGAGGAGTTTCGCAGACTGAAAGCCCCTATTTACGCTTGTCTGGGCAATCACGAATACTATAGTGGAGAACCCGATGCCCAGCAGTTCTATCGTGACGCGGGTATCCATCTGTTGCAAGACTCGGTAGCTGTCGTAGGTGATGTCTGTATCATCGGGCGCGACGATCGCACCAATATTCATCGCGACTCGCTGGGTGTCATCATGAAGAAGGCCGACCTTTCGAAATATTGTGTTCTACTCGACCATCAGCCTTACCATTTGGAACAGGCTGAGCGCCAGCATGTAGATTTCCAGTTCAGTGGACATACGCATCACGGACAGGTTTGGCCCATCTCCTGGATTACAGAATCCATCTACGAATGTGCCTTTGGAGCACACAAAAGAGGCCACACCAACTATTATGTCAGCAGTGGCCTCGGTATCTGGGGAGGCAAGTTCCGCATAGGAACCCGCTCAGAATATATCGTGCTTAATCTTCAGCGCTAAAGCGGCACTCAGGGTTCTCTTCCTTATAGAACTTGGCGTACTCCACGTAGTGCTTGGCATTATCCGTCTGTCCTGGGCGGGTAGGCTTCAGATACTTGGCAGGTACCCCACCCCATATCTCATGAGGGCCGATCTTGGTGTTCTGCAAAACCAAAGCTCCTGCAGCCACAATGGCTCCTTCGCCTATCTCACAACCATCGAGCAGCGTAGCCCCCATACCAATCAACGCCCCATCGTGGATGGTGCAGGCATGTACGGTGACATTATGACCTATGGTCACATCGCTTCCGATATGCGTAGGTCCCGTCTCGTGGGTCACATGCACACAAGAACCGTCTTGTACATTGGTACGGTCGCCTATCGTGATAGGAGCCACATCACCACGTACCACCGCATTGAACCAGATGCTGCACTCGTCGCCCATCGTCACCTCACCAACAATAGTAGCATTCTCACTGAAATAGCAGTCCTTACCCCACTTGGGAGTCAGACCGCGATAACTTTTAATTAAAGCCATTGGAATTTACCTTTTTATAATTGGACATCAGCCAGAATCTTCTGCGTGGCTCCCGTCATGCTCTTGACAAAAGCACCAGACTTTTCACCCAACTCCTTTGTTAAGGTTGGATGATCGACGAAGCCCTGCATCAGTCTGCGGAAATCGTCAGCATTGGCAATCTCCAGTCCGCCACCACATCGCTTCAAGCCCTGTGCTTCCTGGAAACGCTCGTTGTTAGGACCAAAGAAAACAGGAACGTCCCAAACGGCAGCCTCGAGTGTGTTGTGAATACCAACACCAAATCCGCCACCTACATAGGTCACGTCGGCATAATGATAAATGCTCGACAACAGGCCGAAGCAGTTGATGATGAGCACCTCATATTCATTGAACATGGAACATTGACCATTGAACTTTTTCTCCGCCTCGGTATAGCGTATTACCTTACGACCTTCTAACAGCTTCTCTATCTGTTGCAGATGATCCTCACCTATCACATGGGGAGCTATAACAAGCTTCCAGTCCCGATGCTCGTTCAGCCAAGGGATAAAGATTTCCTCATCAGGTTGCCAAGAGGAACCTGCGATAAATATCTTCTGCTGTTGGCAGAATGCCTCAACAATCGGCAACTGCTTAGCAGCAGCCTTGATTTGCAGCACTCGGTCGAAACGGGTATCGCCCACTACTTGTACATCTTTAATACCGATACCAGCAAGTAATTCCTTGCTGATTTCGTTCTGGACATAGAAGCGGGTGAAACACTTTAGCACATGTGAGTACTGGCGTCCATACCAACGAAAGAAGATCTGTCCAGGACGGAAGATACTGCTCACACTATAGACGGGAACGCCACGATGGCTCAGAATATGCAAATAGTTGTACCAGAACTCATACTTGATGAAGAAAGCCATCACAGGACGGATGGTTCGCAGGAAACGACGCGCATTGGTGATTGTATCCAAAGGCAGATAGCAGATAATGTCGGCACCTTCGTAGTTCTTTCGCACCTCATAGCCAGAGGGTGAGAAGAAGGTAAGCAGAATCTTATACTCCGGATGCTCTTTGCGCAACTGCTCCATCAGCGGGCGACCCTGCTCAAACTCACCCAGCGAAGCAGCATGGAACCAAACATACTTAGCTGTAGGATCCACTTTCTCCTTCAGGATACGGATAGCCTCGCGCTCTCCACGCCACATCTTACGAACCTTCTCATTGAAAAGGCTTGCGACGATGACGCCTAACTGGTAGAGATATATGATGAGGTTATACATCAGCCTAAGACTTCAATGGCTCGTTTCATTCGTTTCAGCGTCTCTTCCTTTCCAAGGAAAGCTGAAATATCAAACATACCAGGACCCTTGCCCTCTCCAACGAGTGTCAATCGCCAGGCATTCATAATATTGCCCAGCTTATACTCCTTCTGTTCAATCCAAGCGTGCACGATTTTCTCCTGATTCTCCAGCGAGAAGTCGTCAATGCCCTCCAGCACTTGCATCAACTCGGTCAGTTGCTGAGCCGAACCCACTCCTTCGGAGGGGTCAGAACCATCAACTTTTTTCCAGCGCTTCTTGGCAGTCTTCTCGTCGTACTCTGTGGGAGCTACGAAGAAGAAAGAACACAAGGGCCACAACTCATGGACGAACGACACGCGATCTTTCATCATGGCTGTCACTTGCAACACGCGCTCAGCGGTTTCCTGAGGACAATGCTCCTTGACGATAGGTTCGAAAAGGGCAGCAATCTCCTCGTTCGACTTCTTCAGGATATACTCGTGGTTAAACCAGATAGCCTTCTCGTAAGCAAACTTGGCACCAGCCTTCGAACATTTCGAGATATCGAACAGGGGAACCAGCTCGTCGAGCGTAAAGAGCTCTTGCTCTGTACCTGGATTCCAACCCAAGAGAGCCAGGAAGTTGATAACTGCTTCAGGGAAATAGCCGTCCTCACGATAGCCACGAGAAGTCTCACCCGACTTGGGATCCGTCCAACGCAATGGGAACACGGGGAATCCCAGACGATCGCCATCACGCTTTGACAGTTTTCCTTTGCCATCAGGCTTCAGCAACAAGGGCAGGTGAGCAAACTGGGGCATCGTATCCTCCCAGCCAAATGCGCGATAAAGCATGACGTGCAAGGGAGCAGAGGGTAACCACTCCTCACCACGAATGACGTGCGAGATTTCCATCAGATGGTCATCCACGATATTGGCCAGATGATAGGTGGGGAGCTCGTCGGCACTCTTGTAGAGCACCTTGTCGTCGCAGATATCACTCTTCACGCGAACCTCACCACGAATCAAGTCGTTGACCAGAATCTCCTGTCCGGGCTCCACCATGAAGCGGACCACATACTGCTTGCCCTCGGCAATCAGCGCATCTACCTCGTCTTTCGACATCGTGAGAGAGTTGCGCATCTGACTACGTGTATGACAGTCGTATTGGAAATTCTGGATTTCTGCACGTTTCTTCTCCAGCTCCTCGGGGGTATCGAAGGCAATATAGGCCTTACCCGCATCCAGAAGCTGCTTGACATATTTCTTATAGATGTCACGACGCTCACTCTGGCGATAAGGACCCTTGTCGCCACCAAACGAGACACCCTCGTCAAACTGGATGCCCAGCCACTTAAACGACTCTATGATATACTCTTCTGCACCAGGAACAAAACGGCTGGAATCGGTGTCTTCGATACGGAACACCAAGTCGCCACCATGCTGGCGTGCAAACAGATAATTATACAATGCAGTACGCACACCACCGATGTGCAAAGCGCCCGTAGGACTGGGTGCAAAGCGCACCCTAACTCTTCTTTCTGTCATGTGTTTCCAATTTTAGGTGCAAAGGTACAACTTTTTATTTTATTTTTTGTATCTTTGCAAGCAAAATAATAAAAAATGAGCAGTACATTCCAAAAAGACGATTTTAAATGGCGTGACATTCTCATCCGTTCCGCTTTAGTTCTTGTGACTGTTGTCATAGTAGTATGGGCCTTACCTCACGACAATCGCAGCTATTTCCATGTGGAGGAGGGAAAGCCTTGGAAGTATTCCGACTTTACAGCACCCTACGATTTCCCAGTCTATAAATCGGAATCCACCATCAGGCAAGAGCGCGACAGTGCCATGCGCCACTATGAACCTTACTATAAGTATAACAAGGAGGTGGAATTACGCATGGTCAAGAAGTTTACCACCGACTTTGCTGATGGAATTCCCGGACTTCCCAACCATTTTGTCAGCGTTATCACCAATCGTCTGCACAGCCTATACCAGCAGGGGGTATTAGATCAGAGTGACTATACCAGTCTGCACAACGACACCACGCAGATGATTCGCGTGGTCAGCGGAAAAGAAGCCGTCAGCGTATCCATACAGGAGGTTTATTCACCCAAGACAGCCTACGAACAGCTATTTGCAGAAGAACAGATGTCTGTCTTACGTCCCATTTTGCAAAAATGCAACTTAAATTCCTATATCACACCCAACCTCGTCTACGACAAAGCGCGTAGTGAGAGCAGTCGTAACGACCTGTTGTCAGGTATTGCCCTTGCCAGCGGATTGGTACAGAAGGGACAGAAAATCGTTGACCGAGGTGAGATTGTCACTGAGAAAACCTATCGAATCATTGAATCGTTCAAAAAGGAGAACGAACGTCTGAACGAGGATATCACCCAGAATCGCATATCCTTACTGGGTAAGATACTCTATGTCACCATCCTCATGGTGTGCTTCACGCTCTATCTGGCCCTCTACCGCAACGACTATTTCGAAAAACCGCGTAGTATCACGATGCTCTACGCACTAATCATTATCTTCGCCCTGCTGACATCCCTGTTCATACGCAACACGTTTGTTCATGTCTATATCCTACCCTATGCGATGGTGCCTATCTTCATCCGAGTCTTCATGGACTCGCGAACGGCTTTCATGACGCATACCATCATGATATTGATCTGTGCGATTATGCTTCAGCATCCCTACGAGTTTATCTTCGTGGAAACGGTAGCAGGACTCGCAGCCATCACCTCGCTCAGAGAATTGTCCGAACGTTCCCAGCTGTTCAAGTCGGCCATGATGATTACGCTGGCTTGTATGATTGCCAATCTTGCCTTCGACTGGATGAATGCGGATGCCATTACTGCTATAGATCTTAGCGATTACAACTATCTGATAGTCAACGGTATCGCCTTGCTCTTCGCTTATCCACTGCTTTACCTCATGGAGAAAACTTTTGGTTTTACCAGCGACATCACGCTGATTGAACTTTCAAATACCAACAATGAGGTGTTGCGCCAGATGAGTGAGGTGGCACCAGGCACATTCAATCACTCTATCCAAGTGGCCAATCTGGCAGGCGAGATCGCCAACAAGATTGGTGCCAAAGCACAGTTGGTGCGCACAGGAGCCTTATACCACGACATTGGCAAACTGGCGAACCCCATTTACTTTACGGAGAACCAGTCGGGCATCGACCCACATGAGACGCTGTCGGACATAGAGAGTGCTCAGATTATTATCAGTCACGTCACAGAAGGCATGAAGATGGCTGAAAAATACAACCTGCCCAAGGTGATTCGCGACTTTATCGCCACTCATCACGGACAGGGCAAGGCCAAGTTCTTCTATATCCGTTACCATAACGAGCATCCTGACGAGCCAGTAGACGACTTGCTGTTCACCTATCCTGGTCCGAATCCCTTTACTCGTGAACAAGCCTGTCTGATGATGGCTGACACGATTGAAGCTGCCTCACGCTCCCTGACCGACTACACGGACCAATCGATACGCGGACTGGTTGAGCGACTGATTGACGCACAAGTGGCTGAAGGCTATTTCCGCGAATGTCCCATCACGTTCCGCGACATCCAGTATGCCAAGACGGTGCTCATCGAGAAACTGAAGACCATCTATCATACCCGTGTTAGCTATCCGACGGAGAAGAAATAAGTAGGGCAAAAAAACGCTGTTTGCGAACACATTTTTATGCACACTTTGGCACATTTGTGCAGAAAGTGTGCATATTTTAGTTAATAAGTCTTAATAATCGATGCACTTTTATCGCTGATTTGTGCAATTAGCCTACCTTTGCAGCCGGTTTTTGAAAAAATTGTTTAAAAGATGAAAAAGTTTTTTGCAGCCGCTGCTGCGTTCATGATGACAACAACCATCTCTTTTGCTGGTGGTATTCTGACCAACACAAACCAGAGTGTCGACTTCTTAAGAAATCCCGCCCGCGATGCCGCTATCGGTCTCGACGGTGTCTACTCTAACCCTGCAGGTGTCGTATTCATGTCAGAGGGTTTCCATTTAGGTATTAACTGGCAATATGCTCACCAGACTCGTACCATTACGTCAACCAACCCTGTATTCCAGTTGGGTAGAAAGAACAATACAAACGACCCCACCAAAATTTTCGAGGGTGTAGCTAATGCTCCTATTATCCCTTCTATTCAGGTGGCTTACAACATGGAACACTGGAGCCTACAGGCCAACCTGTCAGTACCTGGTGGTGGTGGCAGCTGTGAGTTCAGCGACGGTCTCGGCTCTTTCGAGAGTGTTGTTGGTAACATCGCACAATCGCTGGCCCCCCTTGGTGCAACGGGTTACGACATGGACGGATATATGAAGGGACGCCAATATTATTATGGTGTACAGATTGGCGCTGCCTGCAAGGTTACCCCCAACCTCTCGCTCTATGGTGGCCTGCGCATGATTTATGGCGATGCTACTTATAAGGCAAAGATTAGTAACATTCAAGTAAACACTGCCAATGGCTACATCGATTTCGGCAGCTATCTTCAGGCCTCAACAACCACCGTCAACAACGGACTTGTAAAGGTAAATGCTGGAATTGCGCAGTACCAGGCTGCAGGTGCAGAAGTTCCTGCCGAACTGATTGCTCAAAAGGCTCAGCTGGAAAAAACAAGAGAAAGTCTTGGTCAGTTGCAAAAATATTCTGAGGGTGTGAACCTGCTTTGTAATCAGGATGGTGTAGGCTTTGCCCCCATCGTTGGCATTGACTACAAACTGAAGAATTTCAATTTCGCTGCCAAGTATGAGTTCCGTACTCAGATCCGTATGAAGAACGAGTCAACACTGAACGACGCCAGCGAGATTCCTGCTGTCAACAAGTTCCGCGACGGAGAGTATGTCAACGAGGACATGCCCGCTCTTTTGGCAGTAGGTGTACAGTACAGCCCTATTGATGTCGTACGCATCAATGCTGGTTACCACCACTACTTCGACAAGGATGCTTCTTGGTACAACAACTCACAGGAATTGCTGAAGCACAACACCAACGAGTATCTGCTGGGTGCAGAATGGGACACTACCGAGAACCTGACCTTCTCTGCTGGTGGTCAGCTGACCCGCTATGGTAATACGGACAAGTATATCAACGATATGTCGTTCGTTGTCAACAGCTACAGCATTGGATTTGGTTTCAACTACAAGCTGTCTGAAAAGGTATCGATTAAGGCTGCTTACTTCCAGACTTATTACGGTGACTACGACCGCACAGATGCCACCAACCCACAAGTCAAAGACTCTTTCACCCGTACCAACCGCGTATTCGGTGTAGGTTGTCAGCTTCACCTCTAAACAGGATCTACGTCGTAATAAATCTGCAACGACGAATAACGTTTATCCGCGAGCATCTGTGATTGCGCAAGCAACAGGTACTCGCGGACTTTTTTCATGTCGATGCCCAATTCTAATTTAAGCACAAGTTTGCGGATGTTCTGCGATTTCACCTTGGCGACAGCGGGTTTATCCGGTCCCAGCACCCTACCACCGAACCACTGACGCAGACGTATTCCCAGCTCGATGCCTGCCGTATTGACCACCTCGTCGTGGTTATGTTTCAAGAAGACGTAGACCAGATGGTAGTAAGGTGGATAACGGAAGGCCTGCCGCTCAGCTACCATATCCTTATATAAAGAGGTATAGTCGTTGTGAACCACCTGCTGAATAACGGGCAGATCCTTATTTTTCGTCTGTAGTATCACGAGACCTCGCTTACCTTTTCGTCCTGCTCTTCCACTTACCTGCGACATCATCATAAAGGCATGCTCGTAGGCACGGAAATCAGGATAGTTCAGCATGTTATCGGCATTCAGAATACCCACTACGCTGACTTTATCAAAGTCAAGTCCTTTAGAAATCATCTGGGTGCCAATGAGGATATTGGTACGTCCTGAAGAGAAATCGGCAATGATACGTTCGTAGGCATTGCGGGTTCGAGTGGTATCCAGGTCCATACGGGCTACTCGCGCTTCAGGGAACACTTCGCAAACCTGCTCTTCTATTTTCTCCGTTCCATATCCTTTGGTGCGCAAATCGGTAGAACCACAACAGGGACATTCTGTAGGAACACGGTAAGTATAGCCACAATAATGACATGTCAACTGGTTCATCTGGCGATGAAGCGTCAGACTCACGTCGCAATGTTGACAGCGAGGCACCCACCCACATTGGCGACACTCAATCATAGGAGCAAACCCACGACGATTCTGAAAGAGAATAGCCTGCTCACCTTGTTCCAGAGCTTCTCTTACCTTTGCCAGCAACAGGGGAGAGAACGGGCCTGCCATCATCTTACGATGCTGAAGATCAGCAATGTCAACCACTTGTATCTCAGGCAGTTGGATACCCTGATAGCGCTCCGTCAGTTCTACCAACCCATACTTACCCGTCTTAGCGTTGTGATAACTCTCCAGCGAAGGAGTAGCAGTTCCCAGCAGGGTTTTCGCCCCATACATTTGCGCCAGCATGATGGCCGCACTACGGGCATGATAACGGGGAGCTGGGTCTTGTTGCTTATAAGAGGTCTCGTGCTCCTCATCGACAATGACGAGTCCCAGCCGCTGGAAAGGCAGGAACACAGCTGAACGAGCCCCGAGTATCACGTCGTAAGGATTACCCGAAAGCTGCTTCTGCCAGATTTCTACACGCTCGGCATCCGAATACTTCGAATGATAAATACCCAACCGATTGCCAAACACTCTCTGCAATCGTTGCATCATCTGCACTGTCAGCGCTATCTCTGGCAACAGATAGAGCACCTGTTCCTTTCGTTCCAACGCCCTCTGTATCAGATGGATATATATTTCCGTCTTGCCACTCGACGTCACCCCATGAAGCAACGTGACATTACGTTTCATCATCGACATCAGGATAGCGTTATACGCCTCTTGTTGAGCCTCACTCAGTGGTTTGATATAGTCTGGACGATAATCACCCCCATGGTTCAGTCGACCCACTTCAACTTCGTAGGTCTCGAGCATCTGCCGCCTCTCCAGCTGTTTCAGCGTCTCAGCTGAAGCGTGGCTGGCATTCATCAACTCTTCACGTGTTACTTCGGAAGGCTCTATACCTTCCTCCAGCTGGTCCCAATGCGACAAAGCCAGATATTCGGTAAAGGCTTCCAACTGCTTTTTAGCCCTTCCCAACACATTGAGAGCAATGTGCAGAGCTGTCACGTTTCGATACTGCTCAGTCAGCCGGATGTATGTCTCTGTCCTGGGTTTGTAACCGTCCTCAGCCTTTAGCCCTGAAGGCAGGGCTGCTTTGTACACATCACCAATAGGCGACAAGTAGTAGTCGCTGATCCATTGCCAAAGCTTCAACTGACTTTCCGTAACGACAGGCACTTCGTCCATCACCTGTGTGATAGGCTTCACGTTGTAACCCTCAGGTTTCTTGTCGTGCACCCTTGCCACAATGCCCAGATAGGTCTTGCTTCGTCCAAAGGTCACCAGCACACGCATGCCTGTCTGTACGCTCATTCCATCAGGAATAGCGTAGGTAAACAACCCTTGAAGGGGTACTGGCAATATCAAGTCGACATACATCATGGTTTGCAAAGGTACAAAAAAACAAGAAAATGCCAAGCGTTTTTATTTGGATATTTCAGAAGAAAGCACTAATTTTGCACCATATAACAATTTAATTGGATCTGCTTAACATGAAGGTAGTAAGCTTTGGCGAGGCACTTCTTCGCTTTTCAAAACAAGACAACATGCGACTGTCGCAGGGAAATTCGATGGACGCCCACTTCGGAGGAAGCGAGGCCAACGGGGTTGTATCCCTTTCCATATTAGGCAATGAGGTGCGCTACGTCACCCGTTTGCCAAACAATGCTTTAGGGCAATCCTGTGTACAGCGATTGCGCGAAATGGGACTCGACACACGCTTCGTATGCTGGGGAGGCGACCGTATAGGCACTTACTATTTCGAGCAGGCCGCCTCATTACGTCCACCTCGCATCGTCTACGATCGCAAGGGTTCGGCCTTCTATACGCTTCAGCCGGGCATGATTCCTTGGCCTCAAGTTTTCGATGGAATGTACGTTTTTTGTTGCTCAGGCATCACGTGTGCAGTATCGCAATCAGCAGCTGACGCCACCTTCGAAGCCGTACAAATTGCTGATGAAATGGGGCTTACCATCGCCTGCGACATCAATTATCGCAAAAATCTTTGGAACTACGGGGCTCGTGCTGCTGAGGTACTTCCCCGACTGATGAGCCACGCCTCCGTCATCTTTGGCGATGCTGGCGAGTGGGAGCTGGCCTCAGGCTTGCCTCGCATCCCCTTTGAGGCTGAACGTTCCGACTACCCTATCGACGTGGAGGCCTATACCGATATGTTCCAGAAGATAGCCAAAATGTACCCCCGTTGCCAGAAATTCATCCTGGGTCTGCGCAACGAGGTGTCTACCAACCACCACCTGCTCAGTGGCGTACTCTACAACCGCGAGCGCCTCTTCACCACCAAAATCTACGACATCAACCCCGTTGTCGACCCGATGGGCGTTGGCGATGCCTACTTAGCCGCCTACCTTCACGCCCACCTCAACCGGCATGATGACGACCAGCAATGCCTCGATTTCTCACTGGCCGCATCAGCTCTCAAGAGCACCATCGTGGGCGATTTCAACCTATCTACCGAGGAGGAAGTGCTCGCCCTACTCGGACAGTAGCCTCTCGCGCATTTTTCGATTGTAAAATAGTTTCGTTGACGACCTTTTTGCAGCGTTCTCACCCCCAAAGCCGCCCTTAGCCTTTCCATTTTTGCGCGCTGGGCAGGCCGTAAACTTTCCCAGCCCTGGGAACAAATTCTTGTTGACCAAAGCGTCATTACTATTTTCTTGCATTTTGACGTTTTGTTAAAGATTTTTGCCTAAAATGTGTCACAAGTGTCATGTGTCACGAGTGTCATTAAGCATTTGGAAATGCCAAATCAGCTCATAATATATAAAAATATAATTTTTATTATATTATGCCAACAATTGACACCCTTTAATTCAAAAACCTTAATGACACTCATGACACATGACACTCATGACCTATACTCCCGCAAACCTTTACGTACATTATTCTAAAAAAAATGTTAAAAACGTTGCACGTCTCAAAAAATTGTATTATCTTTGCAGCCAGATATCCAAAATGTTTCGATAACAAATAAAGCTAACTAAATGATAAGCAAAATGAAAAAAGTGTATTTGATGAAGAGCATGACAGCAATGGCATTCGGCGTTCTTGTTGCAAGCTGCAATAAGACGGATCTCTTCAATGCCGATGCTGAACAAAATGCAAAACAACAGGAGTTTACAGAGAACTTCCAAAAAACAGTGATGAATGGCAAGAGCATTGATTCCAATCAGAATTGGAGTACAGTAAGCAATGCAACTGTTACTGTAAATTTGAATCTTGACTATGGAGAAAGCTACAACGTGTTCATCTATACTGATGATCCTGTAAGCAACAAAGACGCTGCCTATATCGGCACTGCTACCATTACAAGCGGTAGTTCTAAAAGCATTACCGTTGCCAAGCCTAACGACGTAGACATCCTCTATGCAGGTGTGTACAACACTCGCACTCGCCATCTTTTTGCAAAGCCTTTCGTTGTTAACAACAACCAAGCAGATGTAAGCTTTGGTTCTGCAACATCCAAGAGAGCAGCAAGACGTGCTAGCGAAGGAAAGAGCTACACTGTTACGACTATTGCCGCTCCCGACATTACAGATTATATTACTGGAACAACTGTTATCACAGGTACTACGAGTGAAATAGAGCCTGCCACAAAGTTGGAAATAGACGGCAATGTAACTGCATACATCCCCACCCTACAATCGGGTAACGGTATTTCTCTGTATGTGAAGGGAACCTGGACATTGGCTCAAGATCAGCGTGTTAATGGCAACTGTAAGGTGATAGTAGCAAATGGAGGTAAAATTGTAATTCCCGATGGAATGGTCTTACACAC
>Ga0129306_1001379_pt1 | contig 27699 bp, 24 predicted proteins | sample P827metagenome_FD_94438 | JGI IMG/M metagenome (GOLD analysis project Ga0129306, IMG submission 94438) | Capybara group fecal microbial communities from Wisconsin, USA - P827 metagenome | ecosystem: Host-associated > Mammals > Digestive system > Large intestine > Fecal | place: USA: Wisconsin...
AGGGCATACCCGTGGCAGCGGATGCCATGCTCCCGCAGGTATTCCGCGGTGCCGTAAGTGGCTTCGATATTGAAGCCGAGACGGTAGAAACGCCGGATCAGCGGGAGAAGTTCCTCCTTGTCGTGATCGTCCACGGAGGCAAGGACTGTCCCATGGTCCGCGATCCGCATGCCTGCCGCCTGCATCGCCTTGTAGAGGGCATGGAGACGGTTCCTGTCATAGCCGATGGCTTCGCCGGTGGACTTCATCTCCGGGGAGAGATAGGCGTCCATGCCGCGGAGCTTCGCAAAAGAGAAAGCGGGCGCCTTAACAAAATATCGGGGATCCTTCGGCGCCGGGGTGAGGTCGGTGATCCCCTGTTCCCGGAGCGTATGACCCAGCATGCAGAGAGTCGCGATATCCGCCAGATGGTACCCGGTGGCCTTGGATAGGAAGGGCACTGTCCGGGAGGAACGCGGGTTCACTTCGATAATGTAGACCTGCTCCCCGGGATCCACGATGAACTGGATGTTGTAGAGGCCGATGATGCCGATGGCCGGCCCCAGCTGTCTTGTATAGTCGAAGATGGTCTGACGCACTTTTTCCGATACGCTGAAGGTCGGGTAGCTGCTGATGGAATCCCCGGAGTGCACGCCGGTGCGCTCCACCAGCTCCATGATCCCGGGGATGAAGACCTCTTCCCCGTCGCAGACTGCGTCCACCTCCAGTTCCTTTCCCCGGATGTAGCGGTCCACCAGCACCGGGCGGTCCGCACCGACTCGTTTTCCGCCGGAACACTGATTCCGGCATCATTTCCAACGCCATTTCCGGCACTGCTCTCAACACTGTTTCCGACAATGCTTCCGGTCTCATAGGTCGAATAAAAGTAGGGAATGTAGCTGTCAAACTCTGCTGCGCAGCTGTCGATCATCTTGTAGACGGGACGGATGCCGCGCTGCTTCCGCTGCATGCGTACGTCCCGCTCCTTCCGCTCCCAGAGCCGGGCGATCCCCGCATCCGAAAAGCCGCACCGCTTCGCGTCGAGAAGCCAGGCTGTGTCGCCGGGATGCATCCGGAGCGCCTGCTCCTCTTCGATGATGTTCTGCAGCTTGTCGATAAAGAAGCGGTCGATGCCGGTGAGGGCTGAGATCTCCGCCCCGGTCTCTTCCGGGGAATAGCCTGAGAGATGCCGGAGGCGCAGCAGGGCTGCGACGGCGAAGATCCCGTCCCCTGTGCCGGCGGGAAGGAAGGAGAGAAGCTGTTCTTCGCTCCAGTCCTCGAATTTCGGCATGTAAAGGTGTGAGACGCCGGTCTCCAGGGAGCGGACAGCTTTCAGAAGACTTTCTTCGAAGGTCCGCCCCACGCTCATGACCTCTCCCGTGGCTTTCATCTGCGTGCCCAGATGCTGGTCCGCATCCTCGAATTTGTCGAAGGGGAAGCGGGGCATCTTGGTGACGATATAGTCCAGTGCCGGTTCAAAGGAAGCGGGCGTGTTCGCGAGAGGGATCTCGTCCGGAGTCATCCCGACGCAGATCTTTGCCGAGACCCGGGCGATGGGATAGCCGCTGGCTTTGGAAGCGAGGGCCGAAGAGCGGGACACCCGGGGATTCACCTCGATCAGATAGTACTGAAAGGACTTCGGATCCAGCGCGAACTGGACGTTGCAGCCGCCCTCCACCCGGAGCGCCCGGATCAGCTTCAGGGCCGAGTCCCGGAGCATATGATACTCTTTGTTGGTCAGGGTCTGGGAGGGACACACGACGATGGAATCCCCTGTGTGGATGCCGACGGGATCCAGGTTCTCCATGTTGCAGACCGTGATGGCGGTATCGTTTGCGTCCCGCATCACCTCGTACTCGATCTCCTTGTAGCCCCGGACGCTTTTTTCGATCAGCACCTCGTGGACCGGTGAGACTGCCAGGGCATTTCTTAAGAGGTCCGGAAACCCCTCTTCAGATTCAGCGAAGCCGCCGCCGGTTCCGCCCAGAGTAAAGGCGGGGCGGAGCACCAGTGGGAAGCCGATCCGTTCCGCCGAGGCCAGTCCCTCCTCTATGGAGCGGACCGTCTCGGAGGGGAGTATGGGCTCGCCCAGGAACTCACAGAGTTTTTTAAACTCCTCCCGGTCCTCCGCTTTCTGTATGCTCTCGAAGCGGGTCCCGAGAAGCTCGGTGCCGCATTCTGAGAGCACGCCGGATTCCGAAAGTTCCAGAGCGAGATTCAGCCCGGTCTGGCCCCCCAGCCCCGGGAGCAGGGCATCCGGCCGCTCCACACGGACGATGCGGGAAAGATACTCCAGAGTCAGTGGTTCCATGTAGATCCGGTCCGCAATGGAGGGATCCGTCATTAGCCGGCCATGGAGGTGTTGAAGACCAGCTCCAGGATGCTGCAGCCGGGGAGGGCGGCGCTGCCCGCAGCCGCGCCGCCGGGTTCTCCGCCGAAGGCGAAGCCGTAGTATTCCGTTCCATCGGGAAGCACCAGCTTCCGGTCATAAGTCCTGATCATAACGCCTCCTTTTCCTGCAGCGGCAGTTCAAAGCGGCTCTTTCCGGCATCCTCGGGGACAGCGGTGGGGTAGTTCTCAGTAAAGCAGGCGTCGCAGAGGCAGTCGGTGCCCGCCATGACCCGCAGGTCCTCCGGGGCTAGAAAGTCCAGGGAGTCCGCGCCGATATACGCGGCCATCTCCTCCAGGGTCCTCCCCGTGGCGATGAGATGTTCTTTGGAATCGATGTCCGTTCCGTAGAAGCATGGCCCCCGGAAGGGCGGCGAGGAGATCCGTATGTGGATCTCTTCTGCTCCGGCATCCCTCAGGATCCGGATGAGCCGTCTGGAGGTGGTGCCGCGGACGATAGAATCGTCCACGAGAACGATCCGTTTCCCTTCGATGACGGAGCGGACGGGGTTCAGCTTGATCTGTACCTGGTCGATCCGGTACATGGTCTGCTCCACAGCCTCCTCGATGGAAGGCTGCTTTATGCGCTCTCTGGTGATGAGATAGGCGATGGTCTCCGTATCGCTGGTGGTGTGGAAAATGGCGCCGGAAAGCTCCAGCTCTCTCCGGAGCTCCGCGGCGTTGCTCAGGTTTCCGTTGTGGCAGAGTGCAAGACGGCCCTTCAGGTGATTTACTTCCAGAGGCTGGCAGTTGGAACGGCGGGCCGCCCCGGTGGTGGAGTAGCGCACATGTCCGACAGCCATGCGCCCCTCCGGCATCGAAGAAAGGACCTCCGGCGTGAACACTTCACTCACCAGACCGAGATCTTTCTTTGCCGTGAAAAGGCCGCTGTGGTTCACAATGATACCGCAGCTCTCCTGGCCGCGGTGCTGCAGGGCGTACAGCCCGTGGTACACCAGGGATGCGGCCGCCTGTTTTTTTGCCAGGGAAATACCGAAGACCCCGCATTCCTCATGAGGAGAATCGTTATAATTATTCATTGCCTTCCTCCGCGAAAAAAGCGCCGAAGTCCCCGCGGACTTCAGCGCCTTTGCCTGTCAGGAGTATAGCAGAACCGCATGGGATTTGCAAGGGAACGGCTTTTTCATCTTTTTGCGCGGCGCGGCTCATTAAAAAAAACGCTTGACGAAATCCCGGACTGATGTTATTTTTATGCAAAGCAAAGGCGCCGCGGAGGAATGATCCGCAGCGCTTTTTCTCTATGAGCTCAGAGAAAAATGCTTCCATGGGATGCAAAGCCGCAGCGCAGTATAGTGCGGCTTCTGCATCCTTTTTACGTTGCAGAAGACCCGAAAGAGGGCCACTGGGAAAAGAGCAAGGCGGATCGCGTAAGTCCGCTTGAAAGGGGGAAATGAGATGACAGAGGAACTGCTGCTCAGCAAAGTCAACGATAACATCTTCGCCGTATGGTTTCTGGCAGGAGCCGCGCTGGTGTTCTGGATGCAGGCCGGTTTTGCCATGGTGGAGACAGGTTTCACCAGGGCGAAGAACGCCGGCAACATCCTGATGAAGAACCTGATGGATTTCTGCATCGGAACTGCAGTGTTCATTTTGATCGGGTTTTCGCTGCTTCTGGGAGAGGACATGGCGGGGATCATCGGGAGACCGGGATTCGACCTGTTCACAGGATATGCGGAGTTTGACTTTTCCGGTTTTGTGTTTAACCTGGTGTTCTGCGCCACCACTGCTACCATCGTGTCCGGCGCCATGGCGGAGCGTACGAAGTTTCTGTCCTACTGTATCTACTCCGCAGTGATCTCTGCCGTGATCTATCCGGTCGAGGCCCACTGGATCTGGGGCGGAGGGTGGCTCTCGCAGATCGGCTTCCACGATTTTGCAGGTTCCTGCGCGATCCATATGGTGGGCGGCATTTCCGCGCTGATCGGCGCCTGGATCCTGGGACCCAGGATCGGAAAATTTACAAAGGATCAGGACGGGAAGATCACGAAAGTCAATGCCTTTCCTGGCCACAACCTCCCCATCGGATGTCTTGGAGTCTTTATCCTCTGGCTCGGATGGTACGGTTTCAACGGCGCAGCAGCGACCAGCATTCCGCAGCTTGGATCCATCTTCCTTACTACGACGGTGGCGCCGGCGATCGCGACGGTGGTATGCATGATCTTCACCTGGGTGAAATATGGAAAGCCGGATGTTTCCATGTGCCTGAACGCGTCTCTCGCGGGTCTGGTGGCGATCACGGCGCCCTGTGATGTGACGGATTGCCTGGGGGCAGTGGTGATCGGTGCGGTGGCAGGCGTCCTGGTAGTGTTCGGCGTCTGGTTCCTCGACAACGTGCTGCGGGTGGACGACCCTGTAGGTGCTGTGGCGGTACACATGATGAACGGTATCTGGGGAACCATCGCCACCGGACTCTTCGCCACGACGAGTGCGCCGGGGAATGATAGTATGACCGGACTGTTTTACGGCGGCGGTCTCCGTCAGCTGGGGATCCAGCTTATTGGCTTCGCCGCGGTAGCTTCCTGGACTGTCGTAACGATCACCCTCGCTTACCTTGGTATCAGAGCGACGGTGGGACTTCGGGTCACGGAGGAAGAGGAGATCGTAGGATTGGATTCCACGGAGCACGGTCTTGCCAGTGCCTACTCCGGCTTTTCGATCACGGACATCAGCAGTATGGCAAACATGAAAGTGAACGAGAACACGGATCTCGGACAGGACGACTACGCGAAAGCGACGGACTTCCAGAAGAAAATGGCAGTGCCGGTGGTGGTCAGCGGCGCAGATCTCGACAAAAAGGGAAATCCTGTGTTCGACACCGGAATGCACAAGGTCTCGGTCATTGTCCGCCTCGCAAAATTCGATGCCCTTAAGAAGGCGCTGAACGATCTTGGCGTCACGGGCATGACGGTGACCCAGGTCATGGGCTGCGGTATTCAGAAAGGCGCCGGTGAGTATTACCGAGGCGTTGAAATGGACGCGACACTGCTGCCGAAGGTGAAGGTCGAGGTCGTCGTGAGTAAGATCCCGGTGGAGCATATCATCGAAGCAGCCAAAAGGGCGCTGTACACCGGGCATATCGGCGACGGAAAAATATTTGTGTACAACGTCATGAAGGTGGTAAAGGTACGGACAGGAGAAGAGGATTACGCAGCTCTGCAGGACGTGGAGTGAGGTTTTTCAGTATTGACTTCATTTCGATGAAGTATTATACTTTGTCCAACTTAACAAGAATTCAAACCGTTGAAGCGGAGATAACGGCAGTGATGCCTCTACAGAGAATCCGGGCTGCTGAGAGCCGGGTGTGAAACAAACTGTCAAATGGACCGCTGAGGGCGCAGGGAAATGCGGGTCAGATTCCGGAGAGAGACCGCAGAGTATTCTGCGACGCCGAAGGCAGGCGTAAACTGCCGGGGATATGAAGGTATCCCGCTAAGTGCACGGGTCATGCCGTGAATCAAGGTGGCACCGCGGATAGAGTAAGTGTATTCGTCCTTGACAAAGCATCAGTATGCTTTGTCAGGGACGTTTTTTTGTCCGGGAGCCTGCCGGCATGGCACAGGGAAAACATTTTAAGGAGGCGGATCATGAACAACAGCAAGGTAGTCATTCTCGGGGCGGGGCATGTGGGATCCCATGCGGCATACGCACTGGCGCAGAAAGGGATCTGCAGCGAGATCGTCCTGGTGGATATTGACAGGGAGAAGGCAGTTGCCCAGGCGCTGGACATCGACGACAGCGTCGGGTTCGGGGCCGGAGAGACTTTTGTGAGAGCCGGAGAGTACGGAGATGTTTCGGATGCCGCGGTGGTGATCAACGCCACTGGGGAAGGAAGAAAGCCGGGGCAGACACGGCTGGATCTTCTCGGCAGATCTGCGGAAATGGCAGAGGAACTGATCACTTCCCTGAAGTATTTTCCGATTCCGGGGATCTTCATCTCTATCACGAATCCCTGCGACGTCATCGCTGACTATATGAGAAAGGGCCTGGAACTGAAAAAAGAGCGGGCTTTCGGGACCGGGACGCTTCTCGACACGGCCCGCCTTGTCAGGGCGATCAGCAGAAGGTCGGGGGCAGGCAGAGCCTCCATCCAGGCTTTCAGCCTGGGTGAACACGGGGACTCCTCCATGATCCCCTTTGGAGCTGTGAGGATCGGCGGACTCGGAACGGCGGAGTACGGACTTTCGGAAGAAGATCTTCTGAAAGATACAAGAGAGAGCGGGATGATCATCATCGAAGGAAAGAAGTCGACGGAATTCGGTATTGGGTCGGCTGCTGCAGACCTGGTGAAATGTATCTTGCTCGATGAAAAGAGGATCCTTCCGGTGTCCGCCCTCCTGGAAGGAGAGTACGGGGAGACAGGCGTCCACTGCGGCGTGCCCTGCAGGATCGGCATCGGAGGAATCGAGAAGATCATCGAGCTGCCGCTTTCAGAAAAAGAGAAGGAACAGCTGCATTATTCCTGTGAGGTCATCCGGGAGCACATCCGGATCGCAGGAAGAAAGTAAAGATACAGGAAGAGAAAAACGGGCAGAAAAAACAAAGTAAGAAAAAACAAAGTAAGAAAAAACACAGCCGAGGAGGAAAAACAAATGAAAAAGACGATGCTTACAACTTTGACCGCGGTTTCAGTCTTGATATCGGTGCTTACGGGATGCGGAGGAAGCGGCATAGCCGGGACTGCGGCCGCACCGGCGGAGAACGCATCGGAAGCTCCGGCCGCACCGGCACAGCCCGCACCGGCTGCCGCGGAAGGAAAGAAGGTCAGGGTAGCCATCGTCCAGCCTATGACCCACACTTCCCTGGACCAGATCCGGGAGACTATCATCGCAAATCTTGCGGAGGATACAGGCATTGAGATCGTGACGCAGAACGCCAACGGCGACACGGCGGCCCTCACCTCCATCCTCCAGAACCTGAAGAGCGAAAAGACCGACATCATCGTTCCCATCGCCACCTCCACGGCCCAGACAGCCAAAGCGGTCTATGACGGAGAAAAGACTCCGATCGTCTTTGCCGCAGTATCTGACCCGGTGGCAGCGGGCCTGACGGGAGAGGGAAGTGAAATGATCACGGGCGTCTCCAACAACATCCCTGCTGACGAGATCGTGAAGCTGGTGTACAATTTCCAGCCGGAATGCAAAAAGATCGGTTTCGTCTACACTTCCAGTGAGACAAATTCTGTATCTACCATCAATTCGGCGAAGAAGTACTGCGACGAGAACGGCATTGCCTATGAGGAGACCTCCATCTCCAACGTCTCCGAACTGCAGACTGCGGTGGAATCCCTTCTCAGCAAGGGAGTAGAAGCGCTCTATACCGGCAACGACAATACCATTGCCAGCGCTATGGCAACATACACCTCCGCGGCTTATCCGAAGCAGATCCCGATCTACTGCGGTGCGGACTCCATGGTGGCAGACGGCGGTTTTGCCACGGTTGGTGTGAACTATGTTCAGCTGGGAGAGCAGGTGGCGGAGATCGTTAAGCGCATCAAGGCAGGAGAACAGCCGTCGGATATTCCCTATGAGACTCTGGCGGAATACGCGAAGTTTGTGAACAAGAAAGCAGTGAAGGACTTCAGCGGAGATTTTCCTGAGTCCGCCTACGAAGGCTTCGAGGTCCTTGTGGAAGAGGATGGGACCAGCCATTTTAATCAGTAACGCGCGGGTGAGCCTGTAATCACAGGAATTTTGTAAGGCGGGAGAAAACTATGATTCTGGATATGCTGGTATCGGCTTTCGGTCAGGGCTTTATTTATGCGCCCATGGCGCTGGGCGTCTTCATCTCCTTCGGGATACTGAAAACGCCGGACCTCTCTGTGGAGGGAAGCTTTGTGTTCGGCATGACGGTCTGTGCCCAGACGGCGATCCTTGGACACCCGGTCGCGGGGCTTTTCGCCGGGATGTTTGCGGGAGCCCTCGCCGGTGCCTGTACGGGACTGCTTCAAACGAAGCTTAGGATCGAGGCGATCCTGTCGGGAATACTCACCATGACGGGGCTTTACACCGTGAACTACACTATGCTAGGTGGTCAGTCCAATCGTTATCTGCAAAGAATGTCGCTGAATGATCTGGGGGTCGAGGTGCCGTCGCCGGTCCGCACCATCTACAAACTGTTTCAGTCCGCACTGGGAGGAAGCCTGGATTCCTCCCTCTCGGCATGTCTCCTGACAGGGATCATCGCGGCGCTGACGGCAGCAGTCCTGATCCTGTTCTTAAGGACAAGGCGCGGAATGGCGATCATCGCCACCGGCGACAACGAAGAGATGGTGCGGTCTTCTTCAATCAACGCGGATCTCGCCAGGGTCGGCGGGATCATGATCGCCAACGCCCTTGTAGGCCTTTCAGGCGCACTGCTTTGCCAGTATCAGCAGTATGCTGATTTGAACTGCGGGACGGGGATGATGGTCATGGGCCTCGCATCCGTCGTCATCGGGACGACGATCTTCGGCAGACATTCCGTGACGCAGCAGGTCCTCGCGGCGGGTGCAGGGTCCCTTATTTACCGCTGCATCATCCAGGCGGCCTATAAGATCGACCTGCCGAGCTATTCCGTAAAGCTTTTGTCGGTGCTGATCGTCATCGCGGCCCTCGCGGTGCCCGTGGTCACCCAGAGGAGGAAGAGCGTGACGGGACAAAGGGGACAGAAAGGAGGCGGACAGGTATGAGCAGCGCCCTCAGACTGGAAAATGTGGTCAGGATCTTTGAGCCGGGCACGGTGAATGAAAAGGTCGCCCTGGACCACCTGGATCTTTCAGTGTCAGCCGGAGAGTTCGTGACTGTGCTCGGCTCCAACGGCTCCGGAAAATCGACGATGTTCAACATCATCCTCGGGAGCATGTTCCCGGACGAGGGAAGGGTGATCCTGGGAGACAGGGACATCACCCGCATGAAGGATTACAGAAGAGCCTATGACATCGGGTGCCTGTACCAGAACCCGCTCCGGGGCACCGCGCCGAACCTGACGCTGGAGGAAAACCTGGCCCTTGCCTACACAAGAAAGGCGTCACCTTCCTTTTTCGCTCTGAACCGGAAAGACAGCGCATATTTTAAAGAAGTTCTGGCCCGGCTCGGAATGGGGCTGGAGGATCGGCTGAAGACGAAGATGGGCCTTCTCTCCGGGGGACAGCGGCAGGCAGCTTCCCTCATCATGGCGACGATCGCGGAGCCGGAGCTCCTGCTTCTGGACGAGCATACGGCGGCGCTGGATCCCGGCGCGGCTGAAAAAGTCATGGAGCTCACGAAAAAGATCGTGGAAGAAAAAAAGATCACGACGCTGATGGTCACACATGACATGGACTACGCCCTGGAGTACGGTACCAGGACCATCCTTCTGGACAGCGGAAAGATCCGGATGGACCTCTGCGGCGAAGAACGTGCGGCAATGACGCCGGGACAGCTGGCGGAGATCTTCTACAGCAGGACCAGGCGGCGGGGCAGCAGGTGATGATGGATTAAAGGGTTTGACTATCGAATGTGAAGAGGATACTATAAAGGCACAATTCATTGTGTCTTTTCAGAATGACATTTCCCCGTGACGGTCTCAGTATGTTCCCCTTTATACGCCTGTACCACGGGCCGCGTGTCTTTCCCGAGGTTCCGTACAAAACAGGGCAATATTGTGATATGATAGACAATGCCGGCGAGCAGCCGGCATTTCTTCATTATTTCAAGAGGGGGAGACTGACGATTATGGACAAGAGAGAACGGCTTGGGAGCCGCCTGGGCTTTATCATGCTCTCGGCGGGCTGCGCCATCGGCTGCGGAAACGTGTGGAAGTTCCCGTGGATGTGCGGACAGTACGGCGGAGGCAGCTTTATGCTGGTATATCTGTTCTGCCTTCTTTTGCTGGGACTTCCGGCGCTGGTCATGGAGTTCGCGGCAGGACGCGCCGCGCAGGTGAGCCCGATCTACATGTACTCCAAGCTCGGGAAGCCGGGGACAAAGTGGGGTATCTTCGGCATCATCGCGCTTATAGGCAACGTCGCCCTTATGGCGTTCTACTGTGTGGTCACCGGTTGGATGATCAACTATTTCTGGCGCTTCGCGACGGGCTCCATCTCTGACCTCGGCTTCGTGCCCATGATCATGGATCCCCGCGTCAACGTGGTCTTCCTGTTTGTCACGGTCACTGTGGCCTTCTTTGTCCTCAGCTTCAACCTGCAGGGCGGGCTTGAGCGCGTGACGAAGTTCATGATGTGCGCGCTGCTGGTACTCCTTCTCATCCTGGCGGTGCACAGCCTGATGCTCCCGGGAGCGTCGGAAGGGCTTAAGTTCTACCTGATCCCGGATTTCTCCAAGATCACCGGCAGCGTCATCGTCGGCGCGATGAACCAGGCGTTTTTCACGCTTTCCGTCGGCATGGGCGGCATGGCGATCTTCGGAAGCTACATCGAAAAGGACCACGCGCTGCTCGGGGAAGCGGTGCACGTCATCCTGCTGGACACCTTCGTCGCCCTGCTCGCGGGCCTCATCATGTTCCCGGCGTGCTTCTCCTACGGGCTTGAGGTCGGCGCTGGCCCGAGCCTCCTGTTCGATACCATGGCGACGGTCTTCCAGAATATGGCGGGCGGCCGCTGGTGGGGAACGCTCTTCTTCCTGTTCATGGTCTTTGCGGCCATGTCCACCGTGCTCGGCGTCTGCGAGAACATCCTCGCCATGGTGAGAGAGCTGACCGGCTGGAGCAGGCCGAAGGGAAGCGTGATCTGCGGGATCGGCATTTTCCTGCTCGGACTTACGACTGCCCTCGGCTTCAGCGTGCTGAAGTTCCAGCCCTTTGCGGAGGGGAGCTCCTTCCTTGATTTCTGGGATTTCATCGTATCCACGAATATCCTGCCGCTCGGCTCGCTGGTCCTTGCCCTGTTCTGCTGCAACAGGTTCGGCTGGGGTTGGGACAGGTTCGTTGAGGAGGCCAATGCCGGCAGGGGCCTGAAGGTACGGCCGTGGATGAAGCCGTTGTTCCAGTTCTTTGTACCGGCGGTGATCATTTTCATCTACATCTACGGGATCGCGACGTTCCCCTGGAAGTAAGGCAGAATTCGGAGGCGCGGGACATGAAGATACGGAACCTGATCGAAAACACGGAGGGCGCGGCGGGCTGCCTCTTTGAGCACGGCCTGAGCTTCTATGTCGAAACGGAAAAGCACCGCCTGCTCATGGACCTGGGGCCTTCCGCGTCCGTTATCCGGAACGCGGAGCAGCTGGGCGTCGACCTCACGAAGGTGGATATAGTGATCCTGAGCCACGGGCACTATGACCACAGCGGCGGCATCATCCCGTTTACAAGGCTGAACCCGGACGCGAAGATCTACATGCAGGAGAGCGCCATGGGCGAGTACTACGCGGTCCGCGAGGGTGTTCCGGAGCCGGAATACATCGGGATCGCCCCGGAGATCCGGTCGCTTCCGCAGGTCGTCACCGTGAAAGGAAACCTCCGGATCGATGACGAGCTGTTCCTGTTCAGCGGGATCCGGCAGAGAAGGAGCCTGCCGGTCTCGAACGGGAACTTAAGGAAAAGGGCGGGCGATGCCATCGTCCCGGATGATTTTATCCATGAGCAGTGCCTCGTGGTCACGGAGGGAGAGCGGCACGTCCTGTTTTCCGGGTGCGCGCACAACGGCATCCTGAACATCCTGGACCGCTATGAGGAGCTGTCCGGCGGGGCGCCGGACGTCGCGGTCAGCGGCTTCCACATGATGAAAAAGACCGCGTACACGGAAGAGGAGCGCCAGGTGATCCTGGACACCGCGCGGGAGCTGAAAAAGTATCCCACGATGTTTTATACCGGGCACTGCACCGGGGAAGCCGCCTACGCTCTGATGAAGGAGATCATGGGCGACCGCCTTATTTACGTCCGCACCGGAGGCACCATCGACGCGAACCTCACCGCGCACTGATTATTCTGTAAAAAGACAAAAACAAACATAAAAACAGGGACTGCTGCAGCAGTCCCTGTTTTTTTACAAATATTCAGTAAGCGGTGCTGAGCGACTTCAGGAAGGCTTCCTCCTCCGCGGGCCCGAAGGCGCTGCGGATCTCGGCCGGCACATGGTCGCCCTGGAGGGTGATCATGCGGGTGTCCTGCGCCCAGGAAAGGTCGCCGGCAGGCAGGGAGGGCGCTTCCCCGGTCCCGCTGTCCATGACGGCCATGACGTCGGTCATGGTATAGGACAGGGTCATCGGGTCGCAGTACGGAAGCTCCCGCAGGACCGCATGGGAAAGGCACTCGCGGATCAGGCTCCTGTCGGTGACAAGAAGCTGCGGCTTCCGCCAGCTGCCGGTCTCCTGCTCCTCGGAGGAGAGGTCCTCCGGCATGGGCGACACGTCCGTGAACTGCAGCGCGGTGACCTGCTCCGCATATTTTGACGGGCTTACGTCGACGCCGCAGTCGGAAAGCGCAGCCAGGGTCTCACGGAAGGAGGGATACACCGGATACCATCCGATGCTGTTGAAGACGCCGAGATAGCTTTCGAAGCCTCCGGCGTGGTCCTGCCTCAGGGTGTCCGCGGCCGTCTGGAACGCGGCGTCCTTGAACTGAAGGCAGGCGACCGGGGCCTCATGCCGGCGGGTCTCCGCCGTGAGGGCGGTGAATTCCTTCTGGTAGGCGGAGAGGATCCTGGCGGTCCGGGCGGCATCGTCCGCGCTCTGATGGGGCCGGGTGCCGGGAACATTGTCCGGGCCGTCGAAGCTGTAATAGTTGATCCCCGCGATCTCCTCCGCGGACGCGGTGAGGACCGGGTAGAGGGCGTTCCGGAACGAGGGATCCGCCTGGATGCTGTCGAGCTCGTCCCGGACCGGGCTTAGATCCATATAGTAGGTCCGGAATATGCTGCGTCCGTTTTTGAGGTGCCAGCATATGGTCACGGCGCCGTAATGGCTGTCGCTGTTGTCGTATCCTTGCTTTGTCTGTCGGGCCGCACCGCTTCGGCTGCCGGAAGGCTCCAGCGCCGCGATCCCCTGTTCAGCCGCGCGCCTGACAGCCTGGAGGTCGGAAAGCTCCATTTCCCTCAGGGCGTCTTCGATCCCGCGGCCGCGCTCCTGCGCGACCCAGTGCGCGCCCTCATTCCCTCTCAGGGAGGGCACTGCGTTGATCTGGTAGAAATACGGCTCGACGGAGTCCGAGAAAAGCACGGCGCCTGCGACCTGGCTTTCCGCGGGGATCCAGCGGTCGTAGCCTGCAAGGTCAAAGCGGAACAGGGAGAAGATCCCGAGCGTCAGGAGGAAGCAGGCAAGAAGCTGGAGCTTCCTCGCGAAGAGATTCCGGAAGTCAAAGCGGTAGATGATCTCCATGAGGCAGTGCGTCAGCAGCACGCCGCACACCATCCCGAACAGGGCCCAGCCGAAGCTCCCGCGGATCTCCTGGAACATCATGGCGCCGACAAGGCCGACAGTGATCACGACCGCGAACTTCACCGGGGCCTCGGACCTCGGGAAGGCCATGGCCTTTTCCGCCGCTTCCGAGGGACGGATCCGGCAGAGGAAGAGGTTCAGGCAGAAGAGCACGGCCGCAGCCGCGAGGGCGGCCAGGGCGCGGTGCGCGGCAGAGCTGCCGTCGACCTTCAGGCAGAGCGCGAAGGGGGAGGTGTACTGCGAGATCCTGTTGTAGAAGGAAGGATCGCTCCACGCGGTGTGGAAAAAGCTGTTGCGCATCCAGAAAAGAGTGGCGGTAAATGTCGGCCCGATCCCGAGGAATACGCAGAAGCCGAGCAGTCCCACGATAAGGCTCCCCGTGAGAAGCAGCGCAAGGAGCGCCGTCATGCAGAAGAGGAGGAAGAAGAACAGGATGAGCAGGCTCTGGTACAGGGCGTACGGGACGCAGGACGCGCTGCCGGTGCTGACCTGTATGATGACCGCGCCGATGACGTTCATAAGAAGCATGGGCACCGCGGCGATCAGGAGGCTGTTCAGGTTCACGGCGAGGAACATCCGCGTGCGGCTCACCGGGAGGCTGTGCCAGAAGTCCGTCTGCTGCTTCGAGTGAAGATACCGGAAGCCGGAGAAGACCAGGGCTGCCGCGAGAAGAAGCATGAAGAACAGGATCACGGTATTGTCCGCGGAGACCAGGGCCTGCCAGTCCGTAAGGAGCCGGGAGCGGAGCATGTGCAGCGCGGCCTCCCTGCCGACGCGGGCCTCCAGGGTACGGATCTCGTCCTCGGACAGCACCGCCGCGGAGGAGAGCATCGCGCTCACCGGATAGATAAAGAAGAAGAGCAGGAGAGAGAGGGCCGCGGACCAGTACCGCCGCTTGAAGTTCTCCCGCAGAAGGTCAAAGAACGAGCTCTTTGATGTCATAGCCGTTCACCTCCGTTTCACTGATAAAGATCTCCTCAAGGGAGAGGGGCACGATCTCCATGAAGACCGGATCGTACTGTCGCATCGCGGAAAGGATGCGGTCCTCGCGCCCCCGCACAGTGAGGGTCAGGACGCTGCCGGTCCGGGACGAGCGGAGGATGTCAAGACCTGCGAGGTCCTTCTCGTCCGTCCCCGGCTTCAGGATGCACTGGAGCTTGTGGATGTCCAGCTTCATGTCGTCAAGGTCCCTGGAAAGGAGGATGCCGCCGCGGTGCAGAAGGCCCACGTGGTCGCACATGTCCTCGAGCTCCCGGAGATTGTGGGAGGCGATCACCGGGGTAAGGCCGCGGGAAGCCATGTCCTCCGCGAAGAGGCTTTTCACCGTCTGCCGCATGACCGGGTCAAGGCCGTCGAAGGTCTCGTCGCAGAAGAGATATTTTGTCCCTGCGGACAGCCCGAGAAGGACGGAAAGCTGCTTTTTCATGCCCTTGGAAAAGGTGTTGATCTTCCTCTGGGGATCCAGGCCGAAGCCGGCAAGGAGACGGCTGAACCGGTCCGTGTCGAAATCCGGGTAAAGGATCCGGTAAAAGCTGAGCATGTCCTTCGGGGTCGAGTTCAGGAAAAAGTGCTGGTCGTCGGAAATATAGAAGAAGTCCGCCTTTTTTGCGTGGTTCTCGTAGATCTCCTCGCCGTCGACCATCACCGTGCCCTCGTCAGGCTTCAGGATCCCGGTGAGAAGCTTCAGAAACGTGCTTTTCCCGGCACCGTTCGTGCCGATGAGGCCGAAGACCTGTCCCTCGCGGATCACCGCGCTGACATGGTCGACGGCGGTGATGCTGTCAAAGCGCTTGGTCAGATCCGTTGTCTTGATCATGGTTCGTTCCTCCTTGGATCAGTTCCTCGTCCGCCGCGGCGGAGGAGCGGGAGAACAGGGCGCGCACGCGCTCCGTGATCCCTGCTTCGTCCATGCCGCAGGCGGCCGCTTTTCTTAACGCGGCGTCGAGCTCGGCGGTGACGCCTTCAAGGCGCGCCGCGCGCACATGCCCGGGGTCCGCGGCGAAGCTTCCCTTTCCCTTGACGGAATAGATAAAGCCGCGGCGCTCAAGCTCCACGTAGGCGCGCTGGACCGTGTTGGGGTTTATGGAAAGCTCTGCCGCCAGCGCGCGCACGGAGGGCAGCGGCTGGTATTCGGGAAGCGCGCCGAGCGCGATCAGCTCCGACAGCTTTTCAACGATCTGTTCGTAAATGGGACGCCGGTCCCTGGGGTCAAGCAGTATCATGCCGATGCCTCCTTTCAGCCATCATTCCTGAGCGCGGCGAGCGGGCTCAGCTGCATGGCGCGTTTTGCCGGCAGGTAGCCGGCGATGGTGCCGATCCCGATGGCGAAGACCTGCGAAAAGCCGATCAGCCAGATGGGAATATAGGAAATGCCGGCGGACGAGCCCAGCATGAGAAAGTCCGATCTTGCCGTGACGCGGTTGATGACGACGGAGATCAGCAGGCTGATGATGATCCCTGCCAGGCCGCCGATGAAGCCGATGGTGCCGGACTCCATGAGGAAGAGGTTCCGGATGTCGTTCATGTCGCATCCTAAGACCTTCATGACGCCGATCTCCCTGGTCCTTTCGTAGATGGACATCATCATGGTGTTGACGATGCCGATGGCCGCGACCAGGAGCGACACCGCGCCGATGGCGCCGAGCACTGCCTCGACCATGCGGGTGGTCTTCTGGGACTGCTCGAGCCACTGCATGTTGGAGGTCGCCTGGTAGCCCATGGCGATGATCGCGTTCTGGACGTCAGTCACATTGTCCGTCTTGTCCACGAACACGTAGGCCCGGTCGTAGACATAGTAGTTCACGGGCTTTCCCTTCTTGTTGGTGCGGGGCGACGGCACGAGCGCCTTCTTGTAGATGCCCTTCAGGAAGGGCTTCAGATTCTCGATGTCGCAGTACACGTTGAAGGAATAGTCGCTGTAATCATCGGGCCCGCCGGCAACGACTCCCGCCGCGGGGATCAGATATTTCTTCGGGGGCTTTTCCTCCTGTACGGAAGCCTTCCCGGAGGAAAAGCTCTGCGGCTGCGGCAGAAGGTAGAACACGGTGTCCTTCATGGGATCCACCTCGACCTCCTTGTAATCGGAGACGCCGCGGGAGGAATGTTTCGCCTCGTAAAAGTTCCTGGACGCCATATTTCCGTAGATGAGCTCCGGAAGAGGAGAAGCCGGGTCCGGGAGCCTGCCGGCCCCGAGCGGGATCTGCTCAAGATATTCCCGGGTCACGCCGAAGATGGTGAGCGATGCCTGCGCGCTGCCGCACTTTGCTTCCGCCGACACGCTGAGGACGGGAGAGACCCCTGTCACGTGGTCCATCCGCCTTAAGCCTGCGACCGCCTGGTCCGTGAGCTCCATGGTGTTTCCGTCGGACGCGTAGGAGTATACCTCGACGGTAGTAAGGGAGCCGTAGCCCTCATACATTTCCACCATACCGCGGTTCATCCCGAGGCCCAGGCTCATCATCACGATGATGGAAGCCGTGCCGATCACGACGCCGAGCACGGTCAGGAAGGTACGGGTCCTTCTTCTGAAAAGATTCCGTATGGCCTGGTTTATGAGATCCCGGAAGGTCATGCGTTTTCCTCCGGATCTTTCTTTTTCCGTTTACGCCATACGATCACGCCGGCTGCCGCCGCGGCGGCAAGCCCGAGAAGGGGCAGTACCCTGCCGAAAGGCTTTTCAGCAGGCTCAGGCTCCTCCGGCACGGGAATGTCCTCCATGTCCGGCGCGTCGGAAACGTAGAGCATGCAGCTCTGTTCCTCGGTGAAGACGTTTCCGTTCACGTCCTCGTAATTGATGTGGATGGGGATCGTGCCGTCGTCCGCCGTGGGGGCGACGCCCGCCAGCATGACGTCCACGTTCCCGGTCTCACCCGGCTTGATGTTCCCGAGATAGGCGGAGGTCTTCCGGACGGAATCCGCCTCGAAGACGGCTTCCACGTTATAGAGCATCACCTTTCCGGTATTGTTCACGTTGAACATGACGTTGCTCTCGCCGCCGACCGTGATGGCCTCCGGCAGGAGCTCGAAGTTCGAGACGGAGAGCCTTGCGACCTGGTTCACGGGGATATCGAGAGTGATCTTCTCCTCGGCATTCTTGAAATCCGGGGAGTCGTACTTTTCATTGAGGGTGATGGCGTAGGACCGCGGGTCCACGCCCGGCCGCACGTCAAAGCGCATGCGGAGCTCCTTGACGTCCCCGGATTTCAGGGAATTGATGACCAGGGAGTTCGCGCCGCCCTCCGCGGTGAATACGGAGGAATTGTCCGCCTTCTCCGACTCGAAGGACACCAGGATGTTGCTCGCGCTGATGGTGGAGGAAGCGTTCTTCAGGTTCAGGATCAGCTCGAAGGGCTTCCCGGCAAAGACCTTTTCCGGCTCGGTGCGGAAGCTGTCCACGATCAGGCGGGCCTTCTCGCGGTCGTTCTGGTTGAATTCCCCGAGGTCGTCGGAATCATCCTCCATGGAGGGGTTCATGATCCGCACGTAGCTCATGTAGTGCTCCGTGTAGGTGAGAGGCGCGTCCGGCGTCAGCTTGTAGCTCACCGCGTAGCTTAAGGGGTAGAAGCCGCTGGCCGCGTTCGCCATGATCGCCATGGAATAGGCGGCCGTCACCGTCTCGTCCGGCTGCACCGCGCTGAAGATCCGGTCGTAGTTCCCGTCGTTGATGTGGAAGGGATAGCCGCTCACAGCGGAGGACTTGGCCCTGGCCGTCGGCTGCAGCTGGTAGCCCTCCGCGAGCTTCGGCTCGATGTGGACGTTTACCTCGTAGAGCGGGTACTGCTGCCGGTTCCGGAACGCCACGCCGTACTCCATGACGTTCGGCGCGGTCCCTGCGGGCGTGCTCTGTCCCTCGCCCACCACGAAGGCCCCGTCGGAGGACAGGGTGGAGGGGGCGCTGACATCGCCCGCTTTTTTGATGAAGACGTTGATGTACTCCACCTTCATGGGCGTCTTGTATTCCGGATAGAAGTTCGGCGGGACGTTGTAGTAGAAGGAGACCGGGATGCCGAAGTAGCCCTCCGGCGTGTCCGCGCGCACCTTGACGTGGAACACGACCTCCTCGTACTGGCCGACCTCAAGGCGCTCGAAGCGCGTCTCCTCCGCGAAGGTGGAGGCGTTGATCTCGAAGGGATAGCGGCCGCTGTCGATGGGGTAGGTCAGGTTGCCGCCGTAGACGCGGTCGATGCCGGCCTTCCGCCCGTCTCTCCACGCGTCGTAGAGATCGCCTTCCTCCTCCTTGTCGTAGGGGTTCTTCGTGGATTCCCCGCCGCTGCCGGGATCATCGTCCTGCCGGAGGTAGTTCTGGTCGTTGGAAAGGCGGACGATGACGTCGGAGATGTAGTCCGTCTTCGGGTTGTACATGCCGTTCACGTTGTTGTAGCCTACGCGGACCCGGAACTGCATGTCCTGCCCGGCGTATCCGATCTGCATTTCCGTCGCGTCGTGCACGTAGGTGTTGAGGTTCGTGTTGACGTAGGAGGCCTGCGCTTCGCAGGCCGGGAAGGAAAGGGTAAGAAGCGCCGACGCAAGCAGTGAGAGGGCGGCGCGCATCAGGTTTTTCTTCATAGTCGCTGGATTCCTTTATCTTTATTCCGGCGGGACCGTGCCCGCCGGGGGATTACTGTTCTTCTTCCTGGGGATTGATGACCGTCTCGACGATCCGTCCGTCCACGATGCGGATCTGGCGGTCCGCCCGCGCGGCAATGCTCGGGTCGTGCGTGACCATGACGAGCGTTTTCTTCTGCTCCCGGACGATCCTCCGGAGGAGCTTCATGACCTCCTCGGTGGTGCCCGAGTCAAGGTTACCCGTAGGCTCGTCCGCGAAGATGATGTCAGGATCGATCACGAGCGCCCGGGCGATGCCGACGCGCTGCTGCTGGCCGCCGGACATCTGGGAGGGCATGTGGTCCCACTGGCTGCCGATCCCGATGAGCTCCATGTAGTGCTTCGCGCGGGCCTCGCGTTCCTTCTGCGGCACGCCGCGGAAGAGCAGCGGCATGGCCACGTTCTCGAGCGCGTTCATAGAATAGATGAGATTGTAGCTCTGGAAAATAAAGCCGACGTGCATCCGCCGGAAGGCGACCAGCTGGCGCTCGTCCATTTTTTCGATGGACTGCCCGAGGATGGTGATCGTGCCCTCCGAGGGGTGCTCAAGTCCCGCCAGCATGTTTAAACAGGTCGATTTCCCTGAACCGGAGGTACCGACGATCGCGAGGAACTCGCCGCGCGCCATGTCGAAGGAGACGCCGTCAAGCGCGTGCACGCGGTTCGTGCCGATGCGGTAGATCTTTTTCAGGTTTCTGACGGAGATGATCGGATCTGTCAGTTCCTTTTCCAAGAAACACCTCCTGTATTAGCAATGTTAGTACACTTATGATACATGGAGTATAGCGCGTCCCCCAGGGGAATACAACGGAATATTTTCTTAAGGAACGGTAAGAAAGGGCCCCGCGGATCGTAAGATCCGCGGGGCCCTCTGAAAGCGGCTTCCGCACCGTTCCGGGTTCCCGGCCGGGCTTATTTATTTCCTGTCAAAATGGCTGTAGTCGAGGTACGCGCCCTTCATCGGGCTCGCGGCAAGCTCGCTGAAGAGGCGGAGCACGCCGCTCTTATACTTTCTTGCCTTCGGCTTCCATGCCTTCTTCCGCTCCGCGAGGACGGCGTCGACCTCCTCCGGGCTGGCGGGCTTTCCGTTGATGCCGATGATGTTCAGCTTCCTGCCCATGACGTCGATCTCGATCAGGTCGCCCTCCTCGACCAGCGCGATGGGGCCGCCGGCCTGCGCCTCGGGGCTGCAGTGGCCGATGACCGGTCCCGTGGAGGCGCCGGAGAAGCGGCCGTCCGTGATCAGCGCGATGCTGCGGCCGAGCTCCTTGTCAGAGCTGATCGCCTCAGAGGTGTAGAACATCTCCGGCATGCCGCTGCCCTGGGGACCCTCGTAGCGGATAAAGACCGCATCGCCCTTGCTGACCCTGTGGTGGAGGACCGCGTCGAGGCACTCCTCCTCGCTGTCGAAGGGACGGGCGCGGAGGACAGCCTTGAACATTTCCTTCGGGCAGGCGGTGTGCTTGATGACCGCGCCCTCCGGCGCAAGGTTGCCCTTAAGAACAGCAATGCTTCCGTCGGTCCCGATCGGGTCATTGTACGGGCGGATGATGTCTTCCTTCGTGATCCTGATCCCGTAGCGCTCCGCAGCCGCCTTCAGCCACTTGTCGCAGCGCTCGTAGAAGCCGTTCTCCTTAAGCTCCTTCAGGTTTTCGCCGAGCGTCTTTCCTGTCACGGTCATGGCGTCGAGATGCAGCACGTCGCGGATCTCCTCCATGATCGCGGGTACGCCGCCGGCATAGTAGAAGAACTCGGCCGGCCATTCGCCCGCGGGACGGAGATTCAGGAGATAGTGCGCGCCCCTGTGCAGACGGTCGAAGGTGTCGCCGTCGATCTCAAGGCCGAACTCGCGGGCGATCGCGGGCAGGTGCAGGAGCGTATTCGTGCTTCCGGAGATCGCGGCGTGGACCATGATCGCGTTCTCAAGCGAATCCATGGTGACGATATCCGAGGGACGCAGCCCCTCCTTCGCGAGCTCCACGGCCCTTTTGCCCGAGCGGTACGCGTAGTCCTTGAGGTCCGGGCTGGTGGCAGGCAGCAGCGCGCTGCCGGGAAGGGTCAGGCCCATGGCCTCCGCCATGATCTGCATGGTGGAGGCGGTCCCGATAAAGCTGCAGGCGCCGCAGCTCGGGCAGGCGTTTTCCTTGGCCCAGTTGAGCCTTGCCTCGTCGATCTCGCCGCGCTCGTACTTCGCGCTGTACATGCCGAGCTGCTCCAGCGTCAGGAGCTCCGGGCCCGCGCTCATGGTGCCGCCGGTCACCATGACCGAGGGAACGTTGACCCTGCCCATGCCCATGAGGTTGCCGGGCATGCCCTTGTCGCAGCTCGCGATGTAGACCGCGCCGTCGAACGGCGTGGCTCCCGCGTGGATCTCGATCATGTTGGCGATCATCTCGCGGCTCGCGAGAGAGTAGTTGATCCCGTCTGTTCCCTGGCTCTCGCCGTCGCACATGTCCGTGCAGGTGTAGCGGGCGCCGAAGCCGCCTGCGTCACGGACGCCTCTGCGGGCCTCTTCCACGAGGATGTGGAGGTGGCCGCTTCCGGGATGGCTGTCGCCGGCAGTGCTTTCGATCATGATCTGGGGCTTCCCGAGATCCTCCGGCTTCCATCCGCAGCCGATACGGAGCGGATCAAGCTCCGGCGCAAGTTTTCTCATTTTCTGACTGATCAGTTCCATTTCTTTTTCCTCCACATATATATAAGGATACCACCGGACCGTTACGGTGTCTGCAGGGAACCGTCAAGGTTCCTGGTCTGCGTCCAGACCGTGACCGGGTGCTCGCAGCCGTAGCGGGCAGCCGCCTTTTCGTCGATGTCAACGCCAAGGCCGGGCAGCTCGTTCGGATAGACATAGCCGTCGTTTCCGTACTCCGGCATGCCGCTGAAGACCTCGCCCAGGGCATCCGCGACAGCGGCGTCGCTCGTGCCGGCCCCGTTCTGCTGAAGGAACGAGTAGGAGCGGATCGCGCTCCACTCCTGGAGGCCGAAGTTCGGGATCGCGAGGTCGATGTTGATGATCGCGGACGCGGCGACGGGGCTCAGGTCCGGCGGGCAGTGCCAGCAGGTGCGGATGCCGAACTGCTGCGCGAACGCTGCCATGCGGAGCGCGGGGGTGATGCCGCCGATGTCCGAGATGTGCGCGCGGAGATAGTCGACGCTTCGGTCGATGACGGCCTGCGTCCATTCGTTCTGGTTGACATAAAGCTCACCGTGGCTTAACGGCGTCGTGCAGTAATTGTGGATCTCGCGGAGCCAGCCGACGTTCTCCGGGGAGACGACGTCTTCAAGGAAGCCATCATCTTCCTCGGCGCGATCATCACCACCCGCGAAGACCGGCACATCCAGGTAGACTTTGTGCTGGGAATGATGCCCCCGGCCATGCGGTTCGCCGCGGAACAGCTGGGACGCATCCTCATGACCCTTTTCTTCGGGATGCTGAGCTTCCAGACGGCCCGCATGGCACTTGCGAACGTCGCTGTCAAATCCTCCGCGATGCAGATCCCCATGGCTGTCCCGTACAGCATCATGGCGATCGGCTGCGTAGGGATCTGCCTGGAATCGGCACTGAATGTGATCCTGTATCAGACAGGGAAGAAAGTTAAGAAACACGATATACAGGAAAGCGAGGACGTGCTGTCATGACCATATTGCTCGTTGCCTTTTTCTCCCTTCTGCTGATCGGTATCCCCGTAGCCGCGGTCATGGGCATTTCCGCGACCCTCTATCTTCTCAGCAGGGGAGCGGACCTCATCACAGTACCGCAGAGAATGTTCGCAGGCGCGGACAACTTCACCCTCATGGCGATCCCGCTGTACATCTTCGCGGGCGAGATCATGAACCGCTGCGGCATCACAAGACGTATCTTCAACTTCGCGTCTGAGATCGTCGGTTTCCTTCCCGGAGGACTTGCGCTGGTCAACGTCCTGGCGTCCACCATGTTCGCCGGCATCTCCGGTTCCACGAGCGCGGACGTCGCTTCCCTGGGCGTCATGGAGATCGCGGGAATGACGGAAGCGGGATATTCCCGCCCGTACGCGACCGCCATCACCTGCGCCTCCGCTACGATCGGCTCCATTATCCCGCCGAGTATCCTGATGGTCCTGTATTCGTCCATCACGGGCATCTCCTGCGGAAAGCTGTTCATGGCAGGCGTCGTTCCGGGCCTCCTGGTCTGCCTGTCCCAGATGGCCTTCTGCATGTACAGGGCCAAGACGGACCCGGCAAACTGTGACGGAAACTACCGTCCTAAGTTCAACCTCGGAAGACTTGGCCACGCCGCCCTCGACGCGATCCCGGCTATGATCATGCCCGGTATCATCATCGGCGGAACGCTTTCCGGCGTTTTCACGGCGACTGAGGCAGGCGCTGTCGCAGGTCTTTACGGTATCCTGATCGGCGTGTTCTACTACAGGGAATTCCATTTCAAGGACATGTTCGAGACACTGAAGTCGACGGCATTTACCGTCGGGCAGAGCTCCCTGATCTTCGCGGCGACCTCCGTATTCAGCTACTGCGTCGCGATCCTGAAGCTCCCGCAGACGCTGAGCAACGCGATCAGCGGACTGACGAACAACGTCTACATCATCATGTTCCTTATGATCCTCGCGATGATGATCATCGGCTGCTTCATGGATACGACGCCGGCCGCGATCATCATGGTCCCGATCTTCCAGCCGCTGGCTGCAAGCTTCGGCTTTGACTCCATCCATTTCGGTATGGTCATGGTGTTGACCTTCATCTTCGGCGGTATTACGCCTCCGGTCGGCGCGACCCTGTTTATCGCGAGCTCTGTAGGCAACATATCTCTGACAAAGCTTGTCAAGGACATGTGGCCGCTCATCCTGCTGTTCTTCATCGTGATGATGATGATCGCATATGTTCCCGCGCTTTCCACCACGCTTCCGACGCTGGTAGGATAAACGCGATCCGGACAGTCTTTGCTTATGCCGCCGACGACACCATAGGAGGTACGCCGGCGGTATTTTCAGTTAAGAATTTGTATTTTTATACTGTAACTGGCCTGAGAACGGGTTGTCCTTTATAAACCGGAGGACCTGTCGAAATCTACCTGAAGGAATGACATATATGGCGAGAGAATCGAGAACGACTGAGCGTGTAATGCAGTACATGAAGAACAAGATCGAAAGCGGGGAGTGGCCGGTCGGAAGCCAGATCCCTACGGAGCACCAGCTTTGCGCGGAGCTTGACTGCAGCCGCACAAGCGTGAGGAACGCGCTGAAGCAGTTCAATGTCCTCGGCGTCATTAAGAGCCAGCACGGCCGGGGCTCCTTTGTGACCTCAGACCAGATCTTTATTCCCAGGGCGGACCAGCAGATCACCGGGCCGCAGAGTCTTGAAAGAGTGACCGACAACATGAAAGAGCACAGCTACTGGGAGTGGAGACAGGCAAGGGACTGCCTTGAGCCGGAGATCGGGTTCCGCGTGGCGAAGATCGCCACGGACGAGTTCGTAAAGAAGCTTGAGAAGATCAACGAAGAGCTGCGCAGCGCGGTAGGGGATCCCGAGCGGTTCATCGCGAAGGACATCGAGTTCCATATGGCGCTTGCGGAGTTCCTTGGGAACCGCATCATCACCGAGATCATGCGGAACCTTCTCAGCTCGCAGGAGATGCATATTATCGGGAACAATGCCTTCGGCTACATGGGCGGCGTCTATTACCACGCTCTGATCACCGACGCGATCGCGAAGAGGAATCCGGAGCAGACCCGCGCGCTCATGATCGAGCACGGCAGGAACAACGAGATCATGCGGCAGTCGATGTCCGTCACGGACGAGATGATGGAAAAGGGGGAATTCCCCGGCGAAGTGGTGCCGGACCTGCCTGCATTACAAACTGAAAACTGAAGATATGATACTTTGCCGCCGCCTGTTTTCAGGCGGCGGTTTTCTGCAGGAAAAGAGCGCTGTAAAGCGCCGGTGTTCCGCGGTACAATATCTGTATATTTCAATATGAAAAGGAAGGAGAAGAACTGTGGAACATTCCCTCCAATTCCCGCCTCCCGGCCAGCGGATCATGCGGTCCGTGCTGGCTTCCCTCCTCTGCATGTACATCTACTATCTGAGGGGTAAGAGCGGCATTCCCTTCTTTGCCGTCGTCGCGGCGCTCCAGTGCATCCAGCCCTCCATGAAAAACATGCGGGAGATGGGCAGGAAGCGTATCGTCGGCACACTGATCGGTGCGGCCTGGGGCGCGCTGGTCCTGTATCTTGAATTCTGGATCATCGGGACGCGGGAGGATCTCCGGTTTTCGGAGATGCTTCATCTTGTCCTGGTGGGGGCGTGCGTCGGAGCGGTCATTTACTCAACGGTCGTGATGAAGCTTCCGGAGAGCGCCTATTTCTCCTCCGTAGTATTCCTGAGCATCGTCATGAACCATGTGACGGACGAAAACCCGTCAGTTTACATCATCGACCGCATCCTGGACACCTCCATCGGCGTAGCCGTGGGGATCCTTATGAATTCTGTGCATCTGCCGCGGCTCCGGCATCCGGAGATCCTGTTCGTCTCCGGCATCGACCAGATGATGGCGGAGGACACGCACCATCTGACCGGATATACGAAGATCACGCTGAACCGGCTTATCGGGGACGGCGCGAAATTTACGGTCATCACGCGGCAGACGCCGGCCATGATCCGCGAGACGGTGCCGGGGATAACGCTCGCGTACCCGGTCATTGCCATGGACGGCGCGGTGATGTACGACATGAACTCCCGCGCATATCTTTACGCGGAACGGATGGACGAGGAGACGGGCGCCGTGGTCAACGCCTTTTTCCGCAGTGAGAAGGTGCCTTATTTCATCAACACCATCGAGGATGACCTCCTGGTGATCTTTTACCACGAAATGATGCCCGGTGCCATGGAGCGCCTGTACCGCCAGCGCAGGGTCTCGCCCTACCGGAACTATGTGAAAACGGACAGGGACGTACATACGAACGTCGTCTATTTTCTTGCCACAGGCCCGCGGGAGAAGATCGGGGCCTTCCGGGAGCGGCTCATGCGGCAGCCCTTTGCCGGGAAGATCCGGACGGTGCTGGATACGTACAAGTGCGCGGAGGGAGATGTGATCCTCCGGGTCTATTCCGCGGACGCTACCAGGGAGCGGATGCTCCGGCGGCTGAAGGAGCATCTCGGAGCGGAAAGGATCGTGAAGTTCGGTCTTGAAGAGAAGGGAGCTGATGAAAGCCTTCCGTACCACGGCGACCGGATGGCCGGGGAAATGAAGCGGATGTTTGAGCCGGTAAGCCCGGAAGGCTGGCGGAACGTACTGAAGTTGTGAATGGTTGTTATAACTGATATAATTATTTGATCAGTATTTAACACATAATAGCAAGAAGAACGACGCCGGAAACATAAGGAACAACGGAAATGTAAGGAACAATGTCAGAAACGTCAACGGCATCAGGGAGCCGGTTCCTTATAAGGAGTTTGACCCGCCTAAGAAGGAGGAGAAAAAGCCGCTGCCTAAAAAGACGAAAAACCAGGTGAAGAACATGAAGGAGATGTTTGAACCGAAGAAAACGGAGGACCCGCAGATGGGTAATCTGAAGAAAAAGGGCAAAAAGTGATCCGGACTGCTCAGGGCCGGAGAACATAGCTATAAGGAATTCAGACCAGGGGCGCCTTAAGCCATGCTTAAGGCGCCCTTTTCCTGTGCTGTTTTCTTACGGAAACTCCGGTCCCGTCCTGAATAAACGATCGTGTCCGTAAAAAAAAGCATTGACATCTCCGTGATTCCGTTTATAATACGAAAACGTAAAATTTTTAACCTAAATTTATTTAACTAAATATCCTTAGATGTGGAGGGAAAGAACCATGTTATTTGAAAAGGTGAGAGATATCATTGTTGACACCATCAACTGCGGTGAGGAGCAGATCACGGAGACGGCAGCCCTGAAGGATGACCTGGGCATGGATTCGCTGGACGCGATGGAGCTCAGCATGGCGCTCGAGGAGGAGTTCGGGCTTACCATCGAGCAGGACGCGCTGAAGAATTTTGTGACCGTGAAGGATGTCGTGGACTATCTGGAGAGCAGCGCAGCCTGAGGTCAGCGGGAATGAAAACGGAAATGGATTTTGACAGGATCCTGAAGCTCTGGGACCGGTTTGAGGCATCCTCGGCGGTACGCTTTGAACTGGAGTTCCAGGGAACGCGGCTCAGCTTTGAAAAGGCCGCGGAGGCCGGCAGCGGGGCTGCTGCCCGTCCGGCAGAGGTATCCGCGGACCAGGCGGCGTGCACGGCAGCGGGATCCGCGGACCAGGCGGCGGGCATGGCAAAGGCATCCGGCAGCCGGGGCGCGGACGCGGACCTGGAGATCCTGGCGCCTCTGGTCGGTAC
>Ga0129306_1001382_pt1 | contig 27626 bp, 25 predicted proteins | sample P827metagenome_FD_94438 | JGI IMG/M metagenome (GOLD analysis project Ga0129306, IMG submission 94438) | Capybara group fecal microbial communities from Wisconsin, USA - P827 metagenome | ecosystem: Host-associated > Mammals > Digestive system > Large intestine > Fecal | place: USA: Wisconsin...
CAACTCTTTGTCGGCTATCGCAGCATACTGCTTTTTTGAGAAGAAACCCGCCATTGACGTAAATTTCGTCAAGGACGGACAACTTTCTATTTTTTGATTTTATATCGAACTCACGTTATTTTAATTCATTTTTAAACAGCTTCGGAAATACTTAAGGTTATAAAAGGAGGAACACCGTTCGCGGAATTTCGGGACTGCCCCCGTCAAAAACGGCGATAGTCTACAATTGATTTTCCAGATAATCCGTCAGATTGTCTTCCCTTTCCAGGCCAAACTTCTTGCGCAGACGGTAGCGAATGGTCTCCACACCGCGCACGGAGAGGTTTAGCAAAGGCGCTATCTCTTTGGTGGAAAGGTTCATCTTCAAATAAGCACACATCATGCGTTCGTTATTCGAGAGTTCGGGATGCTTTTCGTGAAGACGTTTCATAAAATTGTTGTGTATCAAGTCGAACTGTTCTTCAATACGTTTCAAGACTTCATCGCTTTGAATGTTCGAATCTATCTTGCTATTGATAAGGATGAGTTGCTGCTTGCTTTCACGGACTCCTTCCCCCTTGAGCATGGCAGCCACCTTGATGATTTCCGACTTGATTTCAGTAAGCATTTCATTCTTGCGGACAAAGTTTATCATCAGATTGGCCATTTCCTGGCTCTTATGCTTGAGGTCATACTCCAACCTTTCTTTTTCCAACTGCATGATTTGCTTTTCTTGGCGAGCTTTCTCTGCTTCGTACTCCTTCTCCATTTCATGAAGCTCCTTGTCTTTTTCCACAACAGCCTGCTGTTTCTTACGCTTCACGCGGACATCGTCCCAGCGATACACATAGAGCAAGACGAACAACAACAGGATGAAGTAACAGATGTAAGCAGTAATGCTGCGATACCACGGAGGAAGTATGCGAAACTCAATCATGTCCATGGCCGTTGTTCCATCCGGAAAAATAGCTTTCACCTCGAACACATAATCGCCCTCGGACAAATTGCTATATTCTTTGGTATGTACCGTAGTAAAGTCCGACCAACTCCCTTTGTTCAAACGATACTGGAAGCGAACGTCATCACCCATCGCCATAAAAGGAAGTGCATACTCAAAACGGACGGAATTCAACGAATAGGTAATGACAGGAACGGTCTTCTCTCCTAAAAAATTAGCCGTATACACCAACGAGTCCTTAGGATAAGACAAATACATATTCTTTATATGTAGGGAGTGGCTGTGATCTTGCCGTTCTCTTGCCGTCGGAATACTGAACAGGGCGAACCCCTCTTCGGAAGGAATCACCATCAACGAATCGGACAGGGGGATCACCGCTTCATAACCGGGAACAAGCTCCATCAACGATTGACGAATGGGATTGATGCTTGTATTCGCTCCCCGTTTATACGTCCCCAGATTGGCAATGCAGATTTCATGTGGACTGAGACTTATCAACCGGTCATGATGCTCCAACAGCCGCAAATAAGAAGATGATCCGTTCAGCAGATTGTTCATGTCGGGCCAAGACTCCATGATATCCTTATGAGGATTGTATTTGTAGATGCCCTGCGACGTGGCAAAACAAATGCGTCCTTCAATCTTCGACACATACATGTCATGCCCTGCCGGAAAGCCGTCTTTAAATCCATACTCTCTTATGCTTATTGATTTTTTCAGTTCATTGTCCAGCTCCACACGGGTCACATGATCTGTGTTATATATCCAAATCACCTTTTCGCTCTCTTGCTCAAAAAGGCGACATGAGCCATTCACTCCTTCAATTCTGCAAACCACCTGCCACTCACCATTCTTTCTGGCAACTAAATAAAGACCATTGTACACCCCGATATACATCATGTCCTGATGCCCCTCTACAAGTTGACAACACCATGCGCCGGCAATGTCCGTGATACGCCTCATCGATGTTCCCTCGATCAGGAATATGCCCCGGTCGTGCAAGCAGAAAAGTTCATCACCTATACGACAAAGATTCCACACTTGTCCGCTGGACTGGGGTATAGAGCGAATATCAGGCAAATTCCCATTCATCTTCACCGGATAACGGGTGTAATACAACCCGCGATTGGTTCCCAAATAAAGAAACTCCTTATCGACAGCTGCCGTATAACCCGTTCCATATGAGTACGGATAAGAATAAAGATTGGTAAAGGGAGAACTGAGACAAACGTAGTCTATACCGCTATCAAGGCCCGCCCAAAGATTTCCGATGGCATCGAAAGAAACGGAAAGCACCGTATTGTTCCGAAGGCCATTATTTTCATTGAAAAACTCCAATTGTCCGGTGCTGCAGTCTATCAGCAACAAACCTTTATGAATAGTCCCCAAAGCAATCCTATCATCTTTCTTGGCCACACAAAACACCTCATTCTCGCGCATAAAGTCTTCGGCTCCGGTGACGAGCTGCTCCATGCTACGTCCGTCGCAATAATACAAGCCGCTATATGCCGTCACCACCAAAACTCCTTTTTTATATGGAATTATACCACGTATACGTTTAGAAGCCAGTTCATCAGCACCCTGCAAAGGGAAAAAAGTGTTTCCCACCAAAAGCCATACTCCCCTATCCGTGCCAATATACAAAATGCCATTCACCATATTGGAGCAGTCTATCTTGGCATTCATCTCAATAACCGTGTACTTCCCGTTCAGATACTTCACCACGCATTCATCCCCTTGAAAATACAAGATATTATCCACCTCGTGTATCCCCCATACGTTTCCTAGCAGACGGACAGAACTATCCAGTGTATCGGACATGCAGTGATACTTCAAAGAACCGTCGACACTCGGCTCATAATATCCAAACTCATTGATTCCCCCTGCATAAATGCGTTTTTGGGTAGCCGAAGCCAGTACGGAACGTACATCCGAAGCATTATTCATGGGAAATACATTCCATACGTTACCGTCAAATTGCAGCATACCGTTTTTATTGGCAAAATAAGTCCAGTTCTCATTATAAGGAGCTATCTGCCACGTCTGGGCACCCTTACCGTAGACGTTTTTATCGAAATTGATGATGAAATTGTTCCATCTGGCGGCAACTCCCGCTAAAGGCAGAAAAAGTAAGAGCAGAAAGATATGATATGATAATGCTGAGTTTTTCATGAGTATTTTGTTTTCAAGTTTATTTGTACAAAAATAGTGTTTATTTTCAAGCTATTTCCCATCACTCTTCATTTTTTCATAGGTTTTCCACCGCTTCCTTTTATCATCTCCGTGTCCGAGGTACACTAACTCCGTAGCTACTCCGTACATATAATATTATACCAGAATTCGGGATAGGCGGTTCCTTCTTCTAAAGATGAGGGGCTGCATCCTATCGGGCGGATATTTCTTGAATGCACCGGTTTACAATGGTCAGACAGAAGAGAAGAGAGCCTTTTACGTCGAGCGCCCTCCCTGTTTGACAGCTGCAAGCCTTTGTCATGACAGACGCAAGTGTCCAAGCCGACAGACACAAGTTCCTGACGTGACAGACACTGGTGTTTGAGCCGTCAGACACTTGTGTCTGACAGGGCAGGAGTAAACGTCTGATAACCAATGGAATTTTACTTTAAAATACAAGTATCCGTGTAAGGTTATCGTCCTGCTTCTTATCCCGAACCCGGATATATTATAGTTACGGAGATGACAAGAAAAAGATAAGAAGCAAATATGTTCTCGACCCTACCTCCCCAGGAAAGCCCTTTTCCGAAAAATAAATGCAAAAAACACTCGAAGCCTATTGCTCATTTCAAAAAAAGGCGTACCTTTGCAACCGCAAAACGGGTAAGTCCTATACGGCCAGCTCCCTTCGAATCCTCCAGGGCTTGATCGCAGCAAAGGTAGTTGGTTGTAGCGGCGCGATATAGTAAGCTTACCCACCCGCCTCTTTAGCTCAGTTGGCCAGAGCACGTGATTTGTAATCTCGGGGTCGTTGGTTCGAATCCGACAAGAGGCTCAAAAGAAAGCAGGTGATACGAAAGTGTCGGCTGCTTTCTTTTTTTTCGTCCCTACCCCAATCCTCTAATTTATTAAAAAACTACACATTCGCTTGCTTTCGAATCCAACTATATTTATACCTTTGCATATTATTTCTAAAAAGAATGACAGAGAATAAAGGACACATGCAGAGATATGCAATGCTATTCGGTACCTATATAGGAATGTATTGGATATTGAAATTCATACTCTTTCCCATAGGATTGACAGTTCCCTTTTTAGCCCTTCTCTTCATGGGGCTTACGTTCTGCGTCCCTTTCATGGGGTACTACTATGTACGGATGTATCGCAATGTGGCGTGTGGAGGGAGCATCAGTTTTCTACATGCATGGGTATTTACCGTTTTCATGTACATGTTCGCCGCCCTACTTACTGCCGTGGCGCATTATATCTATTTCCGCTTCATTGATCATGGTTATATCATCACTGCCTGCGAGACAGTGATTGACGCACTTGCACAAAGCAATGCACCGGGAATGGACGAGTATATCGCTACATACCGGGAAGCATTGGAGGCTGCCCGACTGCTTACGCCTATAGACATCACGATGCAATTGGTGTCATGGAATGTCTTTATAGGATCGATATTGGCTCTTCCCACTTCTTTATTCGTGATGAGACGGAAGAGAGGAGACAAATAGAGAAGATGAGAGTGAAACCTAAGCAGTAATGCTGCCTCAACCGTAAATTGTTAATATCAAAATAAAAAAAAATGGATATTTCAGTTGTCGTACCTCTATACAATGAGGAGGAATCCCTTCCGGAATTGTTCGCATGGATTGAACGGGTGATGAAAGCCAACGGTTTTTCGTATGAGGTGATTTTTGTGAACGATGGAAGCACCGACCACTCGTGGCAAGTGATAGAACAATTACAGGCACAAGCACCGGACAGAGTAAGAGGCATTAAGTTCCGCCGTAACTACGGAAAGTCTCCGGCACTGTTTTGTGGCTTCGAGCAAGCATTGGGCGATGTAGTAATAACGATGGATGCAGACTTGCAAGACAGTCCGGACGAAATACCCGAACTCTACCGGATGATCACGGAAGAAGGATATGACCTTGTATCCGGCTGGAAACAAAAGCGCTACGACCCGCTGTCGAAAACGCTACCTACCAAACTTTTCAACGCCACTGCCCGCAGCGTATCAGGCATCAAGAACCTGCACGACTTTAATTGTGGATTGAAAGCATACCGCAAGGATGTAGTAAAGAACATAGAAGTATATGGTGAAATGCATCGCTATATCCCCTATTTGGCCAAAAATGCCGGTTTCCGGAAAATCGGCGAGAAGGTGGTGCACCATCAGGCAAGAAAATATGGAAAGACCAAATTCGGACTGAATCGTTTCATAAACGGATATCTGGATTTGCTTTCTCTTTGGTTCCTCTCTACGTTTGGAATAAAACCGATGCACTTCTTCGGCTTGCTAGGTTCGTTGATGTTTATCTTTGGATTCATTGCCGTCATCATTGTAGGTGCCAGTAAGCTGTATTATATGCACAACGGCATGCCCTACCGCCTAGTGACAGACTCTCCCTACTTCTTCCTGTCGCTGACATTGATGATTATCGGCACCCAACTTTTTGTAGCAGGATTTCTCGGAGAACTGATTTCACGCAATGCACCCGAACGCAACAAGTATCAAATAGAAAAAACAATTTAACGATGAAAAATCTAATCAGATTTATAATACTCGGTGGTATCCTATGTCCTTTACTTGGCATAGTGCTTTCCTGCTCGGAAGAAGCCGATTGCTCCATGGCAGCACGCAGCATGGTGCAATGCTATCTATATAAGATAGACAAGGATACCCAAATAGCACAAAACGACACGCTTGATTCCCTTACAGTAACTGCTTATGGAACAGACTCTATCATCATCAATAATCAAAAGAAAGTACACGATATTTCGTTGCCATTAAGATATACGGTCGATTCCACCAAACTGATATTCAAATACAACAAAACAAAAAGGGATACCGTGGTCATCCGCCATACCAATACCCCCTATTTCCTGTCAATGGATTGTGGTTACCAGATGAAACAAGCCATCACAAGCGTGCATTATACCCGTACTTCTCTCGACTCGATCTTTATAGCAAATAATGAAGCAGGCATATATGGAAAGGAAAATCTTAAATTATTCTATTAGCCTTGTACTCTGCCTGCTGACAGTCTTTCCGTTATGGGCGCAGAATGCACCGGCATCCTCTAAAGGTAAAGCGCCTCGGAAAGAGAAAAAGGATAAAAAAGAAGAAGCTGTATATCCACTCTACAACGGTGTATCTATGGGGGTTGAACTATGGGGACTCGGCAGTGCTGCCCTTGGAGGCGACTTCCTGAGTTCCGAGGTATCAGTGGACATCAATCTGAAAAACCGCTTTTTCCCCATTCTCGAACTTGGGTATGGAAGCACCGATTCTTGGAGCGAGAAAGGGATACATTATAAAAGTTCTTCTCCCTACCTTCGCATAGGAATGGACTATAATGCACTGTACAAGAAAAAACATGGGCACATGCTGCTTGTAGGCTTGCGTTATGGTGCAAGTAGCTTCAAATACGACATAGCAGCAGCACAACTGGACGACCCTGTATATGGCGGCACAGTGGGTAACCCGAACTTGGAAGATAATATCTGGGGAGGTAGCCACCCTTATGTGCATAAAGACATGAAAAGCGCCATGCAATGGGCGGAATTATGCGTAGGTATCAAGGCTCATATATGGAAGGCCTTCTATATGGGATGGTCCTTACGCTTCAAATTCAAATTATCTGCCACACCCGATGAACATGGTGATCCATGGTATGTGCCGGGTTTTGGGAAATACGGTTCCAGCACAATGGGAGTATCTTATACGATAACTTATAAATTGCCTCTTTAAGATTTATGACAGGATTAGATATCTGGCTACTGGCTATAGGACTTGCAATGGATTGCTTTGCCGTTTCTATAGCCAGTGGAATAATATTGAAACGCACCCGACCGAAGCCCATGCTGATCATGGCATTCTTCTTCGGCTTCTTTCAGGCACTTATGCCACTGCTCGGCTGGATGGGAACCGGTTTTTTCAGCCATCTGATAGAGAGTGTAGATCATTGGATTGCTTTCGGCATCTTGTTTTTTCTGGGAGGAAGAATGGTGATAGAATCTTTTAAGGATGAAGATTGCAGGCAAGAATATGACCCCACCCGCCTGAAAGTTGTGTTGACATTGGCCTTGGCAACAAGTATCGATGCTTTGGCGGTAGGCATCTCGTTCGCTCTGCTGGATATCAAAAGTTTCCAGACACTGCTACCATCCATCAGCATCATAGGTTTTGTATCGTTCATCCTGTCAATGGTGGGTTTGATGTTTGGCATCCGTTTTGGTTGCGGCATAGCCCGCAAGCTGCGCGCCGAGCTTTTCGGTGGTTTTATTCTTATCGCCATCGGTGCCAAGATTCTGATTGAGCATTTGTTTTTCACTTAAAGAGTTCTTTTCAAACAACTACGACAATGGACAAAAGAGTACAACGAAATTTCTTATGGATTGCCTTGCTCTTATTAGGCACCATCTGGATATTGGCACGCCACAACCGCCCAATCCCCTATCAGACCGACAGCGGACTGATATTCGGTACAATATATAAGGTGACCTATCAACATGACAGAAGCCTGAAAGAGGAGATAGAAGCAGAACTTAAACGCTTCGACGGTTCGCTTTCACCCTTCAACGATACGGCAATCATCACCCGTATCAACCGAAACGAAGACATCATTGCCGACAGTTTTTTTATCAACGTATTTCATCGCAGCATGGAAATATCCAAAGAGACCAACGGCGCTTTCGACATCACCATTGCCCCATTGGCCAATGCATGGGGATTTGGATTCAAGAAAGGAGCATTCCCCGACTCTGTCGTGATAGACAGTCTGCTGGAAATTACAGGATATAATAAAGTGCAAATATCCACAAAAGGAAAAGTGGTGAAGCAAGACCCACGTATCATGCTTTCGTGTAGTGCCGTGGCCAAAGGTTATGCCGTAGACGTCGTAGCACATCTATTAGAAAAAGAAGGAATCGGTAACTTCATGGTGGATATCGGAGGAGAAGTGGTTGTCCGTGGAAAGAATCCGCAGGACGGGCTTTGGCGCATCGGCATAAACAAACCCGTAGACGATTCGTTAGCAGTAAACCAAGAATTGCAAACCATCTTGAAAGTCACGAACTTGGGCATAGCCACTTCCGGCAACTACCGTAACTACTATTACAAAGACGGGAAAAAATATGCACATACCATCGACCCGCGTACCGGCTATCCCGTACAGCACAATATCTTGTCGGCAACGGTCATTGCCAAAGATTGCATGAGCGCAGATGCCTATGCCACAGCATTCATGGTGATGGGGCTGGAAGAAGCGGAGCGTTTTGCGGACATGCACCCTGACATTGACGCATGTTTTATCTATGCAGATAAAAAAGGCAAACTGCAAATGTTCCTGACCAAGGGCATGAAGAAGTATATGTGAGCAACCTCTTCGTTGCTTACCGGAGCTTCTCCTTATTGCATACCGCTTCTCGCTGATGTAACATCGCCTCGGTACTCCCTCTCTTCCTGCTGATTTCCCCACATACGTCAACTTACGGGAATCACCCCACGTTTTATACTCGAACCTTTATTCGCAGTGCGCGGATATTCGTTCGCACATTGCGGATATTTGTCCGCAGTGTGCGTTTTTGTATCCGCACGGTGCGAACAGAGATTTATCCAAGCATCGAACAAGTTTACTGTTTACCTCAAACGTTTTTATTCTGTACAGCCAACAGATTTTTTATATAGATACACCTTTGTTACTGCAAGCGTTCTTTCCACTCTCACAAAAAGGCCGAGACAAGACGACGAGGGTAAAACACCACGGAATCACTTATAGAACACGAAATACACTGCCAAAACCAAACAGATAAAAGCTGCAAAATGATTCCAATGCAACGTTTCTCCTTTGAAAAGGACCGTGGTGAATACAGTAAAAATAATCAAAGTAATCACTTCCTGAATCACTTTCAACTGCATCAGAGAAAACGGTCCCCCATTTCCCATGAAACCGATACGGTTGGCCGGCACTTGACAGGAATACTCTGCCAAAGCAATCGCCCATGAAAACAGGACGACAGCATACAGTGGCCAACTGGAAATAACTTTTGTTTCCTGCAATTTCAAATGGCCATACCAGGCAAACGTCATAAAAATGTTGGATACGATCAACAATAGAATGGTATAAAATGCTTTCATAAACGGTTAGGGGTTAGTGATCAGTGGTTCGTTTTTGGGGGAGCAATTCTTCCTGCACGTTCGCCATACTGCCCCACAAACTATAGCGCGCCTCGGGGTTCATTGCTTCCAATTGCTTCAGAATGCCTTTCATCGCACTACGGCTGGACTGCGACTCGTAAGGACAATTTTTCACTTGTTTGCGATAGCCTCTGGCCTTTGCCAATTCTATCAAATCTGCTTCATGAACCAGACACATCGGACGGATGATTGTCATATCAAATTTCTTCATGACAAGCCGGGGAGGCATTGTGCTGAATGCTCCCTGATAGGTGGCATTCATCAACAACGTCTCCAAGATGTCATCCATGTGATGCCCCAATGCTATTTTATTGCATCCCTGCTCTTTGGCCACAGTGAACAGCGCTTTGCGCCGATTCCAGGAACAAAGGAAACAAGGAGATTTACGAGTATCGGTAGAAGCATCGAATTCCGTTTCGCAAAGGACGAAAGGTATGCCCCATGACTCGACATATTCTTTCAGATAGGCCACATCACTCTGATATGGGATATTCTTCATCACCACATGAGCAGCAACGACAGAGAACCTCGGCTTGAACACCCGAGCACGCTTGGCCATAAGTTCGACCAATGCCAAAGAGTCCTTGCCGCCGGAAAGACCGATGAGTATCTTATCTCCTTCCTCGATCAGGCCATACTCCACCACCCCTTTACTGAACCGCTTCTCTATGCGACGCAGCAGCTTTTCTTCTTCGGAAAATTGCGCCATAAATACAATGATTGTTTTTGGGTTGTTGAATAAACGGCTGCAAAAGTAAGAGAAAAGAACGATTTAAAGAAGAATTAACATAATAGAATTAAGGAAACAGGCTTTATTCCCGATAAATTTGTATTTTTGAAATCCTGAACAAATTCAGTAGACTACAAGATGAAAAAGATATATATATTTTTCTTTCTATTCGGCTTTCTGAACATGACAGTTTCGGCACAGACTTTGGCTGAAGCAAAAGCTCTATATGAAAAGAAAGAATACGAAAAAGCCAGACCGGCATTTAAGAAACTTGTAAGGACACAACCGGCAAACGGCAACTATAATTTGTGGTACGGCGTGTGCTGTCTGGAAACCGGAGAAGCAGCCGAAGCCTTGAAATATCTGGAAACAGCCGTGAAGAAACGCACTCCGGGCGGACAGCTGTATTTAGCACGGGCATACAATGACCTATATCGTTTTGAAGATGCCATTACAACCTACGAGACCTATATCTCGGACTTAAACAAGAGGAAACGCCCTACGCAAGAAGCCGAAAAGTTATTGGAAAAGAGCAGAAGCAATTTACGCATGCTGAAAGGCGTGGAGGAGGTCTGCTTTGTAGACAGTTTCGTCGTAGACAAAGAAAACTTTCTGGAAGCATACAAGCTCAGTCATGAATCAGGCAAACTTTTCATGTACAACAGTTACTTCAAAGACTCCAACACACAAGGAGGAACCGTATATGAAACAGAGTTGGGCAACAAGCTATACTACAGCGAATTGCAACCGGACAGCACGCTCAGCATACTTTCACGCAACAAACTGCTGGATGCATGGAGCAACGGCAATCTCCTGCCCGAAAGCATCAATGAAGGTATAAATGCGAGTTATCCATACGTACTCACAGACGGAATAACCATCTATTATGCATCGGACGGTTTTCATTCGATGGGGGGCTATGACATCTTTGTCACACGATACAATACGAATACGGATTCCTATCTGACACCGGAAAATGTAGGCATGCCCTTCAACTCCCCCTACAATGATTACATGTACGTAATAGACGAATTCAACAATCTGGGATGGTTTGCCTCCGACAGATACCAACCGGAAAATAAAGTCTGCATTTATGTGTTTATCCCTAATACCTCAAAACAGGTGTACAATTATGAGGCTATGGAACAGGATAAAATAATTGCATTGGCACAAATCCACTCCATAAAAGACACATGGACAAATACTGACGCCGTTACGGCTGCTCAGGAAAGATTACAGAAGTCGGTCGATGACAAACCGAAAACGTCCCAACAACACGAGTTCCAGTTCGTCATTGACGATAACAACACGTATTACCGGTCAGACGATTTCCGGTCTCCGCAAGCCAAAGCCCTGCACAACCAATACGTCCTATTGGAAAAAAGCTACAAGCAGCAACAGGAAAAGCTGGCAAAGATGCGCTCGGAATATGCCAATGCCGGTAAAAACGAAAAAGACGGAATGTCTGCCGCTATTCTCGATTTGGAGAAAAGGGTTCAACAATTGTCGGTAGAATTGGAGCAAGCCATCGTCAAAGTGAGAAATACCGAAAAACAAGTCATCAAATAAATAAAGAATCATGGACATATTAATCATCGCAGTATTGGTCATTGCAGCTATCATTCTGTTTTTAGTGGAGCTATTCATTGTTCCGGGCATCAGTATTGCCGGTTTCTTGGCAGGAGGATGCATTGTCGTTGCCAATTATTATGCTTTTGTACAAATGGGAACAACAGCAGGCTTCATAACACTGGCCATATCTGCCGTGGCCTGCATCGGCTCATTAATCGGATTTATGCGTTCAAAAACATTGGACAGGCTTTCGCTTAAAAAAGATATCACTTCCAAAGTAGACCGCACAGCCGAAGAACGGGTAAAGGTGGGCGACGTAGGCGTTACTACCACTCGTCTGGCTCTTATCGGTTATGCCGAAATCAACGGTGACATTGTAGAAGTTAAATCCATCGACGGTTTTCTGGATGAAAAGACTTCCATCGTAGTGAACCGCATTACGAACGGGGTACTTATGGTTGAAAAGCTAAAAAACTAATATTCACTTAATACTTGATAACTTATGGATCCAAACACAATGTATCTGACCGCCTTTCTTATCATAGGAGGCATTATTTTTCTGGTATTGTTCTTCCACTACGTACCGTTCTTCTTGTGGCTTTCTGCCAAGGTGTCGGGAGTCAACATTTCGTTAGTGCAGCTTTTCCTGATGCGTATTCGTAATGTTCCTCCCTATATCATTGTTCCGGGAATGATCGAAGCGCATAAAGCCGGCTTAAAAGATATCACCCGAGACGAATTGGAAGCGCACTACCTTGCCGGAGGACATGTGGAAAGAGTAGTACATGCATTGGTTTCTGCCTCCAAAGCCAACATTGAGTTGCCGTTTCAAATGGCCACTGCCATTGACCTTGCCGGTCGTGATGTGTTTGAAGCTGTGCAAATGTCAGTAAATCCCAAAGTGATAGATACACCTCCTGTAACCGCCGTTGCCAAAGATGGCATCCAATTGATAGCCAAAGCCCGCGTCACTGTACGCGCCAATATCCGCCAATTGGTGGGCGGAGCCGGAGAAGACACCATCCTGGCCCGTGTAGGCGAAGGTATCGTATCGTCCATTGGCTCGTCCGAGAACCATAAAACCGTATTAGAGAACCCCGATTCTATTTCCAAATTGGTATTGCGCAAAGGTCTGGATGCCGGAACAGCTTTCGAAATTCTTTCTATTGATATAGCCGATATCGATATAGGCAAGAACATTGGTGCCGCCCTGCAAATAGATCAGGCAAATGCTGACAAGAACATAGCTCAAGCCAAAGCTGAAGAACGCCGTGCCATGGCAGTGGCCAGCGAGCAGGAAATGAAAGCCAAAGCACAGGAAGCCCGCGCCAAAGTAATCGAGGCCGAAGCTGAAGTGCCTAAAGCTATGGCCGAAGCATTCCGCAGCGGCAATCTCGGCATCATGGATTATTATCGCATGAAGAACATCGAAGCCGACACTTCCATGCGTGAAAATATAGCCAAGCCCGCAACCGGCAACAACAATCAACCGTTAAGTAAATAACCTCTAAAAGAGATAAGTTCAAGCATCTACGAAAATGAAAAAATATTTTGCTTCTTCCGAACTGATAATCAATGAAGATGGTTCAGTCTTCCATCTGCACGTAAAGCCGGAATGGCTGGCAGACAAAGTAATCCTGGTAGGCGACCCCGGGCGGGTGGCATTAGTAGCTTCTCATTTCGAGCACAAAGAATGCGAAGTGGAAAGCCGTGAGTTCAGAACCGCGACCGGTACTTATAAAGGAAAACGCATTACCGTAGTTTCCACCGGCATCGGTTGTGACAACATCGACATAGTAATGAACGAATTGGATGCTCTTGCCAACATCGATTTCCATACGCGCGAAGAGAAACCTCAACTGCGTCAGCTTGAAGTAGTGCGCATCGGCACCTGTGGCGGTCTGCAACCCGACACGCCGGTAGGTACATTCGTATGTTCCGAGAAGTCCATCGGCTTTGATGGCCTGCTGAACTTTTATGCCGGACGCAACTCTGTTTGCGACCTGCCCTTTGAGCGTGCCTTCCTGAACCATATGGGATGGTCGGGCAATATCTGCGCACCTGCTCCTTATGTCATTGACGCAGACACCGAATTGATAAATCGTATTGCGCAAGACGACATGGTGCGCGGTGTAACCATTGCCGCCGGAGGGTTCTTCGGTCCGCAAGGCCGGGAGCTTCGTATTCCATTGGCCGACCCGCACCAAAATGAGAAAATTGAAAAATTTGAATACGACGGATATCGCATTACCAACTTCGAAATGGAGAGTTCTGCACTGGCCGGACTAAGCCGCCTGATGGGACACAAGGCGATGACCGTATGCATGGTCATTGCCAACCGGTTGATAAAAGAAGCCAATACCGGATACAAGAATACAATCGATACGCTCATCAAAACCGTACTCGATCGTATCTAACAAGTACGGCATTGGTTCAGCTTCAACGCCTCTCTCCATTCAACCGATAGCCGTTATAGCACCCCTCTAAAAGGTCATTTCAAACTCTACATCGGAGTATTGATATGACCTTTCTTTTTAAGCCCCACACTTTAGTGAGCCTATGCCCACACTTAACGAGCCGTAACCCCACACTTTAGGAGACGTATGCCCACACTTCAGAGGAGCTCTCCCCACACTTCAGGAGACACAATCCCACACTTTGGAAAGTATAAGCCCACACCTTAGGAACGATAAGTCGGGAGGAAAAATAAAACAAGTAACGGACTTTTCAGACGAACCTTTTTTGCAAAGAAAACATTATATTTGCAAAAGGTAAAATATACAGAACAAAATGAATCAAGATACTATTTGTGCCATAGCCACCGCCCAAGGAGGTGCCATAGGTTGCATCCGTGTTTCCGGACCGAAAGCAATAGAAATAACCTCGCTCATCTTCACCCCTGCCTCCCCCGGCAAGATATTGGAGGAAAGTAAACCATACACACTCACCTTCGGTCGTATTCACGAAGAAGAAACAATCATCGACGAAGTGTTGATCAGTTTATTCCGTGCTCCACATTCATACACCGGAGAGAATAGCACCGAAATCACCTGCCATGGCTCCGGCTATATCATGCAAAAGATACTGCAACTACTCATTAAAAAAGGTTGTCGCATGGCACAACCCGGAGAATATACCCAACGCGCATTCCTCAATGGCAAAATGGATTTAAGTCAAGCAGAAGCTGTAGCCGACCTGATAGCTTCCTCCTCCGCCTCAACCCATCGTCTTGCCATGAACCAGATGAGAGGTGGTTTCAGTAAAGAACTTACCGCATTGCGTAATCAGCTATTACATTTCACCTCCCTTATAGAACTGGAATTGGACTTCAGCGACCACGAAGAGCTGGAGTTTGCCGACCGATCCGAGCTCTGCCAACTGGCCGACGGCATAGAAAGAGTTATTTCCCGCCTGGTACACTCTTTTAGTGTGGGGAATGCCATAAAGAACGGCATCCCCGTAGCCATAATAGGTGAAACGAATGCCGGCAAGTCCACACTACTGAACACACTGTTGAATGAAGAAAAAGCGATTGTCAGCGATATCCACGGAACGACACGCGATGTAATAGAAGATACAGTCAACATTGGTGGTATCACTTTCCGTTTCATTGATACGGCAGGCATCCGCGAAACAAGTGATACTATTGAAAGTATTGGTATCGAACGTACTTTCCAAAAACTAGAACAAGCAGAAATTGTTCTATGGATGATTGATGCAACTGACACTGCATCTCAGATATCACAGCTATCCCTGCAAATACTCCCTCGTTGCGAAGGAAAACAACTTATTCTTGTATTCAACAAAGCCGATTTAGTAGAAAACCCTTCGGACATTTCCTCTACCCTCCCCTTTCCAGAAAAGATACAATCCATTGCGATTTCCGCCAAAAAACAAACCAATATCGATGCCTTGAAACAAATGTTAGTTTCTACCGCCAATCTGCCGATCGTAACTCAGAACGATGTCATTGTCACAAACCTCCGCCACTACGAGGCCCTAACCCATGCTCTCGAAGCCATCCAACGAGTTCAGCAAGGTCTGACCGATAATCTTTCCGGAGATTTCATTTCACAAGATATCCGAGAGTGCATCTTCCACTTGAGCGACATTGCAGGAGAAGTCACAAACGATATGGTACTTAAGAATATCTTTGAGAACTTTTGCATCGGTAAGTAAGTTATAAATAATTGATACACAATTAGTTATAACATTACATTAAAATATTTTAACAAGTCAACGAAACAAACAGAAATTAAATGTAATTATCTATAAGACAGTGAATTATCCACATTTTTAATCAAGTTTCATGATTACATTCCGCATAAGATTTCGTCAGAAGTTATGAAAATACTGTTCAAAAATCTGCAAATATCTGAGACTCATTTTGAGGGTTGTTTACACCTCGTATTTGCAGATTTTTGCTGATTCTAACATCGTACCATGTATCAAAATACTATCTACGATATTTGTTAAACAATTTAACAAATCAAACATCCGTGCAAATCTTTCATGACACGGACGTTTTCTTTCCTTACAATCCTTTTACCCAGGTATCTAAATCTTGTTTGCTGACACGATTCAGCAGCTTGCCTTCCTTCCAGTTCACATCTGGATAGGCCGCTTTCAAGTCTTCACAAGCCTTCTTGATACTACTGCCGCCAGAAGTGGCGAAGGGAATGACGGTCTTGCCCTTGAAGTCATAAGCCTCCATGAAGGTATTGATGATGGTCGGAGCGGTGTACCACCAAATGGGGAAACCGACATAGACCACATCATAGTCTTTCATGTTTGCCAACTTGTCTGTGATGGCAGGACGAGAGTTTTTGTCCTTCATCTCCACCGTTGAGCGGCTCTGCTTGTCCCTCCAGTCAAGGTCTGCATCCGTATAGGGCTGTGCAGGCTTGATCTCATGCAGGTCAGCGCCTGCCACTGCTGCCAATTGCTCTGCAGCACCCTTGGTCACTCCCGATGCCGAGAAATAAGCTACTAATACTTTCTTCATTTCCTTGTTCTCCTTTTGTTTGTTACTCTGTGAGCAAGCACTCAGGCTGATTGTCAGGAGTGCTGCCATTGCTAATACGACTTTCTTCATATCACTTTAGTTTGTTATACACTTCGTCTGTCACAGGCTCTAACCATTCGTTACTCGAACCCTCCTGTACGTCCTTATGATAAGTTAGATGCTGGAACCATGAGTTTTTAGCAGCACCATGCCAATGCTTGACTTCAGCGGGGATGGCAATAACGGTGCCGGGAGTCATCTCTACGGCTTCTCTGCCCCATTCCTGATACCAGCCGTGACCAGCGACGCAGACGAGCACTTGCACAGCCTTGTGGTGGATGTGCCAGTTGTTACGGCAGCGAGGCTCGAAGGTGACATTATGTACACCGCCACCTACGTCGGCCAAATAGCTGTTGCCGACGAAGTACTGGGCATAGGCTGTGTTTGGTTCGCCCTTGGGCCATTTACTGCGCAGGGTATAGCCCTCATGGTCGAGCCAGGCACAGAGTTCATCAACCAGTTCCTGACTATTACCCATGTTTACGGCTCCCCGCTTATGGGCAGCCAACTGGGGAGCAACACTTTCGAGACCACTCAATGCAGCTACCGTCGCTATCTCGCGGTCGGCATGAGAGAGTTGGTCACCAGCGAAGATGTCGCCGAAGAGGTGTGACTTCAGATAATAGTCGTCCTGCGGACAGAAGTCATAGTCGAATGCACGGCCAGAAAGCTGTGTCTGGTTCTTTTTGCCCAGTTCGTAAGCCGCCTTTGCATCGTCCCACTCAGCAGGGCGTGTCCAAGGCTTGCCCTCCTGCCAAGATGGCTGTTTGTTTTCCAACACCTTGTTTAATACTCCTAATGCATTCAGCGAACGCGGGAATCCTGTGTAAGCATAGAGCTGCGAAAAAGCCTCCTTCAGCTCATTGATGGTCACACCGTTGTCGAGTGCCATCTTCACGGCAGGCTCCAGCCGCTCCAAGTCACCCTGTGCCATCAGGCAGGCACAAGCTGCCAATCCTTTTTGACGCTCCGTTAGCGTTTGAGCGTTTACTGTCATCATAATTAACACGGCTATTAAAAAAGTGACGAATCGTCTCATATCACATACTTTCCTTAAGTATCTCCGTGATGTCCTCTGGCTTCAGATCCATATAGCCAGCGGGATAGCAGATGGTACCTTCAGTGATGCAGGGAATCATATCCGGGGTAGCACCGATTTCGCTGATAGTTAGTGGGAGTCCAATCTCCAGCATCCAGTTCTTCAGGGCTTCAAGTCCTGCTTCTGCAATCTGCTCATCAGTCATGCCATCACCCTTGATGTCCCAAACATTCTTGGCGAAGCGAACAAACTTCGCCAGGCCGGGCTTCATGGCGCGACGATAGTATGCCATCGAGACGGCAGCGAGAGCATAGCCATGAGGGGCGTGTGTCCAGGCACCTACAGAGTGGCCAATCATGTGTACCATCCAGTCCTGACGTTTACCAAGACCGATGAGGGTGTTGAGTGCCCATGTTGCTGTCCACATGATGTTCGAGCGTGCTTCGTAGTCCTGCGGATTCTTTACGGCAATACGTGATGATGTGATAAGACTGCGCATCAGTCCCTCAGAGAGGTAGTCGCTGGTGTTGTCGTCGAAATCAGAGAAGTACTGCTCCATGATATGGTTCATGATGTCGTAGATGCCTGCCTTCATCTGGTTATCGGGTACGGTCATCGTGAACTTTGGATTCAGTATCGAGAACTTCGGCATCAAGCGGTCATCGAACACATGGCCCACCTTGAAGTTCTTCTCAGCATCGGTAATCACGCAGCCGCCGTTCATCTCCGACCCTGTGCCAGCCATTGTCAAGATGCAGGCCAAGGGCAGAATCTTTTGGTCCATAGGCGGATTCTGCTGTTGGAGCCAGAACTGATTCCAGTAGTCACCATCATAAAATACTGATGCCGACACGCCCTTCGAGTAGTCACAGACGCTGCCGCCACCAAGGGCGAGAATCAGGTCGACATTGTTCTCACGGGCAATCATCACGCCCTCGTGCAACTTCTCCAGTGTCGGGTTCGTCATCACGCTGGGATTCTCCACGATGGTTTTACCAGCCTCTTTCAAAATAGCAACAACCTGATCGTAGATGCCGTTACGTTTCACACTGCCGCTGCCGTAGTTAAGCAGTACAACTGGCCCATAATTATTCAACTCGTCCTTGAGATAATTCAAAGACTCATCACCAAAATAAAGCTTGGTGGGATTGTGGTACGAAAAGTTTCCTTGCATAGTAGTATTGTTTTATTAATTTCTATACTCTGTTGGTGTCACGCCGACCTGCTGCTTGAACAGGCGGGTGAAGTGTTGCGGATATTGGAAGCCGAGCTTGTAAGCCACCTGATTGATGGTCAGTTCCTTGTCCATCACGTACTGCTTCGAGAGGTCGATAACCTTGTTCTGGATGTAGCGCTGAGCTGTGAGTCCCGTCTCTTTCTTGATGAGATCGCCGAAATAGCCGGGCGAGAGGAACACCTTCTCTGCGAAATAGGCGACGGATGGCAAAACCTTTCGCTCTGCCTCGCCACTGCGGAAGTATGCCTCCAGTTCGTGCTGGAAACGGGTCATGATGTCGCTGTTCACCTTGTGGCGGGTAATGAACTGGCGGTCGTAGTAGCGCATGCAGTAATCCAACAACATGCCTATGGCATCGGTGATGAGCGTCTGTGAGTGTTTATCAACGGGGTGCTGCAGTTCCTCCTCAATGCTGTCGAGCAGGTCGCTGACGATGCGTTGCTCACGCTCCGACAGGTGCAGGGCCTCACGTTGATCATAGTCGAAGAACGTATAGTCGTGGATGCGCTTGGCCAATGGCGTGCCGTAGATTAGGTCGGGATGGAACAGTAGTCCGCGTGAGGCAGGCATGGGCTTCGACTCGTCCCATTCTATTTCTACCACCTGACCGGGCTTAAAGCTGACGACGGTTCCCTCCTGATAGTCGTACTTCTCGCGTCCGTAGCGGATGGAGCAACCATCGCCCTGTTTCAGGAACAGAGCATAAAGGCCATAGTTCAAACGCGAGTGATTGAGACTCGCCAGTGTCTCCGTATGGTTCACTACCGTCACCAGCGGATGCAGCGTCTCCCATCCATACATCTTATTATACGCATCAACGCTATCAATCTGGATAATACTGTCCTCTGCCATAAACTATTTGAGATTAGTCTTAAAGAATTCTTCTAACTTATCCCAAGGAATCATATTCTTGGGTTCTCCTTTTCCGACGAGTTCCGTATATCCACCATCATAGAGGTCGCAATGCGAGGCACCGGGGATGATGAGCAACTGCTTGTTCTCTGGAACGGGATTGGGCTTGCCGACAAAATTATAACCTTCAGCCTTGCCCTCCACCATATACTTGTAGGCTGCCTCGCCAAAGTAGCGTGAGTGAGCCTTTTCGCCATGCATCACGAGGACAGCAGAGCGGATCTCGTTGATGTAATAGAGGAAGCGAGAGTTGGCGTATGCCTGAGTACCGATGACGCGCCAGCCGTCGTTCGAGTTACCGCTGCGGGCATGGTAGCCGCGTGGGGTCTTATAATAATCATAGTAGTCCTTCACGAATTGCGGAGCATCATCAGGCAGCGGGTCGATGACACCGCCAGCCATTGCCTTGGGGTTAGAAAGGCGTTGCTTCGAGAGTGCTTCACGGGCAGCATGACGCGACTCTTCTTTGTCCTCGCTGTCGAAGTAGCCGTTGCCACTCACACGGGTCATGTCGTACATCGTACTGGCTACGGTAGCCTTGATACGGGTGTCGGCAGCGGCAGCATTCAGGGCGATGCCTCCCCATCCGCAGATACCGATGATGCCTATCTTTTCGGCATCGACGTTCTCCAATTGCAACAGGAAATCGACGGCAGCCATAAAGTCCTCGGTATTGATGTCGGGCGAAGCCGTGCGACGAGGTTCACCGCTGCTCTCGCCAGTGTACGACGGGTCGAAGGCCAAAGTCACGAATCCGCGTTCAGCCATCCGCATGGCATAGAGTCCGCTCGACTGCTCCTTGGCGGCTCCAAACGGGCCGCTGACAGCGATGGCGGGTAGCTTTCCCTCTGCATCTTTGAGCGTGTACAAGTCTGCCGCCAATGTCAGCCCATACTGCGTTTCAAACGTAACCTTCTTGTGATTCACCTTATCGCTCAGCGGGAACACCTTGTCCCACTCCTGAGTTAATGTCAGCTCCTGTTTCATATCCTTGTCTGTAGTTTGTTTCTTTTCTGTGCATGCTGTCAGCAATCCGACAGCTAATGCAAATAATACTGTTTTCTTCATACTCCTTTACCCATTTCAAATGCTTCCTGCAACTTACTATTGCCTTCAATCTCGCGAGCTTCGTTCACACCTCCGCAGAAAAGTGTGCCAGCCAAACGGCTCTTGGGGTAACAGGCAATCCACCCGCCAAGACCAGTCTCGGCACGCTTTGGCGTCTCTGGGTCATCATCGGCTGCTGTAGTTAGCAGATAGACATCGCGGAATTTATACTCCAGCGGATACATCGCATTCATGCGGTCGATGAGTGTCTTCATCTGTCCGCTCATCTCATAATAATAGATAGGTGTTGCCCACGCCACCACATCGGCCTCCAGCACCTTTGCCATGATGTCGTTCACATCGTCTTTGATGATACATTTTCCTAACTTTTGGCAGCCAAAGCAGCCCTTGCAGAACTGGATGTCCTTACCAACGAGTGAAATCTTCTCTACCTCGTTTCCGGCACTCTTGGCACCTTCCACGAACTTGTCAGCGAGCATGTCGCTGTTTGAACTACGACGAAGACTCGTCGAAATAACTATAACCTTTTTCATCTGATTATCTTTTTCCCGTTTTTTATTATGATTCCTTTATATCCAGCCTGCGCCAATGTTCCTTGCAGGGTATAGGCTTTCGACTTAACATCGTCAGCCATTACCTGATTGATGCCAGTCGGCTCAGAGATGGATAGTGTTACGCTGACATTGCCGCCACCGGCATTCACCCATGCCTTGATGTCTGCTTGCGTCATATTATCAAGTTTGCCGATACGGGTGAAATTCCATGAGTTCGTGTCGTAGTAGATGCAGAGGTTCGAACCCTGATAGAGAATCAGGTCGCCAGGCACGGTGTTGATTTGCTCATTGTTCTCGGGGAACGTGTAGCCCAATGCACCCACCTTCTCGAAATTGCCGTAGTCATGCGCCTCGTAGGTAATATTGCCCTGCTGTAACTGAGCGACCAAAGCCTCTGTCGAAAAATTGCTAACGAGCGTAGCAGTCTTGGTTACGCCACCAATAGTGAGATACATTTTCTGTGTGGTTGTACCAACGAAGCTCTGAACCCATGTGCGCAAGTCGGCATCCGACACACCATTCAGCCGTCGGCCCTCTTTCCAGTTGACATCTGGATAGGTAGAAGGAAGTTCGCTGTTTACATTGCTGATGCCGGAGGATGCAGAAGTCACGAAGGGGATGACTGTCTTTCCCTTGAAACCATATTTATCGAGAAAGGTCAGGATGACGCGTGGCGACTTACCGTACCAGATAGGACTACCCAGAAATACGACATCGTATTGAGAGGCATTCTCCAATGTTTCCTTGATGGCAGGACGTTGCTCACCACCAGTATTGTACTGCTCCTTGTATGCTCGCGTACTTTGGTCATAGTAGTTGCTATTTTCGCTACCGTAGGCCACCTCGGGCACAATCTCGTAGAGGTCGCCGCCTGTTATCTCTGCAATCTTCTCAGCATACGCCTTGGTGTTGCTGGTAAACGAAAAGTATGCCACCAGCACCTTTCCGCTCGATGAGGGCTGCATTTCCTGTGCTTTCACGTCGCTCTCCGAAGAGCAGCACGACAGCAGTATTGCCGTTAAAATCATTAGAATCTGTCTCATTTCGTCTTGTTTTATAAATCCGGTGCAAAGGTACGACGATTTCCTGATACACCGCCTAAACAGATTTTGGAAAGAACTACCAATATTCCGGATTCTACTTATTTCTCGCCGCCGATACCCACACAGGCTCCTCGCTCATGGCGGGTTTGTTGACTGCCATCACGCCTGAGAGGTTGTGCGGCACGTAGGGCTCTTCCAGATAGCGGATGTCGTCGGCGGTCAGACGGACATCGAGCGACTTGATGGCTCCTTCGATGTGGTGCAGCTTGGTGGCTCCCACGATGGGCGATTCCACCTTGGTCAGCAGCCAAGCAAGGGAAATCTGCGTCATCTCAACACCAAATCTGTCGGCCAGTTCCATCACGCGCTCCACGATGTGGTTGTCCTGCTCAGCGGTGGCATCGTATTTAAAGTGCATGAACGAGTCCTCTGCCTGTCGCTTCGAGGTCTCACCCGGACGCTTGGCCAGTTTGCCCGATGCCAGTGCGCTGTATGGCGTCATGGCGATATTTTCTTCGCGGCAGAAGGGGAACATCTCGCGCTCCTCCTCACGCATTATCAGGTTGTAGTGGTTCTGCACGCTGACGAACTTCGCCCAGCCGCGCTGCTCGGCCAGCGCATTCATCTTCGCCACCTGATAGGCGTAGGCATTGGCGATGCCGATATACCGTGCCTTGCCCGATAGCACCGCGTCGTTCATCCCCTCCAGAATCTCCTCCGCAGGCGTCTTGTAGTCCCAGATGTGGTAGATGTACAAGTCCACATAGTCCATGCCGAGGTGCTGCAGGCTGCTGTCGATGTTGTTCAGCACGTGCTGCCGGCCATCGATGCCCTTGGCGATTTCCTCGTCCGTGCGAGGCAGGAATTTCGTGGCCACCACCACGTCCTCGCGGCGTGCCATATCCTTCAGCGCCCTGCCCACGAACTGCTCCGACGTGCCCAGTTGATAGGCAATCGCCGTGTCGAAGAAGTTCACGCCGAGGTCGAGCGACCGGCGGATGATTTCCCGTGTAGGCTCCTCGCCAATCGTCCACGAGTGCTGTCCGATACTCGCGTCGCCGAAGCCCATGCAGCCGAGGCAGATGCGCGACACATTGAGGTCTGAGTTTCCAAGTTTTACGTATTCCATATCGTTTCGCTATTTCAATGTTTCGCCATACGCCTTACCCATCTTTACGCAGTCGCCGATGATGTCGCCTGTGCGCAGATACTTATAGGTAGGCATCTCGAAGAGCACGGGCTTCAGCTTTGCATAGTCGGGCTTGCCTTTTTCGTCGAGCATTTCTTCCTCAACGTAAGTGTTCAGGATGGTGCAGATGTAGTTCTTGAAACCATCAATCTCGTAGGTATCGATGACCTCGCACTCCATCACCAGTGGCGACTGTTCGATGACGGGCATACAAGCCTCGCCCAAATGGTAAGGCAGCACGCCAGACTTATCCGCCTTTGCGCCGCTCACCGTTCCCGTATAGTCGGCAGCAGCCACAAACTTTTCGTCGATGATGTTTACTGACAGACGCTTGGTTTCGTCGATGGCTTTGATGCTGTGATGCGAGGAATGAATGCTCAGGAGCATCTTCGAGTGACTGACGATGCCGACATGTGCTACTAAAAGCCAGTTTACTTTTCCATCTTCTCCAACGGTTCCTACTACCGTGGCTGGCGTGGGATAGAGTGCCAGTTTCTGTCCAATATTCTTTTTCATAATAATTCTACTTATTTTTTATTGTTTTATTTAACTCTCTTGAAAATCTTTTTCATCGCCTCGCAATCGAGGGGTGTGAGGTCTTGCAGCTTCAGCGACTTCACCATGTGGAGGGTGCCCTGCTTGTATTTTTGGAAGTGGGCGGTCTGGATGTGGTGCTGATAGGCCTGTTGCGAGGCGTAGATTTCGAGGATTCTAAAGTGAGTTGAGTCCTCCTTCATCTGCGTGGGGAAGAGGCAGAGCACACCATGTTCTTCGGCGAGGCTCTTTTGCTGAATCTCTGTTGCGGCAGCGAGATAGGCTTCGAGGTGTTCTGGATAAACCTCGATTTCGGCAATGCGGACGAGCATCGTGCCGTCGTTCTTTTCTGCATTTGGCTTGTCGGAGGACAGCCCCATAAGCCACTCGGCATTCTTGTGGAGTATCATCTCCTTGTATGGTGCAAGATCTGGCTCAGCAGTCAGATACTGCTTCATGCGCTGGAGGCTCTTGGTAAGCACCTGTGGGGCGACGTAGGGATAGTCGGAGCCGTAGAGCAGGTGGTCGGGCGTGGTGATGGTGAGCAGCATGCGGATGACCTCTGGCGAATGTGCACCGGCAAGGTCGTAATAGAGGGCTGCGAGATTCGCCTCCCAGTCGATGTCACCTACGAGACGGTTGGCTTGCATCACGGGAGTCAGCGACTTCATGCGGGGAACCATCAGTGGCAGATAAGCTCCGCAATGAGGCACTACCACCTTGACGTTGGAATAGCGAGCCAGCACATTGCGGCTTATCATGTTCGAGATGGCGCGGGTGGTCTCAGAGAGATATTCCTGCATAGCGAGGGGCGTCTGCTGCATCACCTGCTTGTTGACAGGCTCTGGACGATGGGGGTGCAGGATGACGACGGCCTGCCGCTCGTTAAGGAACGAGAAGAGCGTGTCGAGTTCCGGCGCACCGAGATACTGACCAGAGGCGTTTGTTGCCAGTTTGATGCCGTCGGCACCGAGTACGTCCAGCGCATAGCGGGCTTCCTCGATGGCGGCATTGACATCGGGCAGAGGCAAGGCGGCACAGAACATAAACCTGTCGGGGTGCTTGCGCTTCAACTGGGCTGCAGCCTCGTTGGTAGCTCGTACAACTTTAGCAGAAGTTGGCTGAGGAGCCGCCAATGTCAGCACCGAAGTCTGAATCCCCGCTTCGTCCATCCATTTCAGTTGTGCCTCGGCATCCCACTTCGGCAAAGGGAATCCCTCGTCCAACAGCCTTCCCTCCTTGTCGAGAGCAGACACAAACTCAGGGGTGATGATGTGCGAGTGCACATCAATCACGCCCTGAGCCTGCGTCATCGTTGCAACCAGCGTTGCTATGATAGTCAGTAGTTTGTGCATATCATCTAATTTACTCCATACTGTGCTCCCAACCTCCGCGAGTGTCAATGCCGGTGGCATCAGCGAGTGCTTCGAGTCGTGCCACTTCATCTGTGGTCAGCTGAATCTTGGCGGCTTCGGCAGCCTCGACGACGTGGCGCTCCTTGGTGGCTCCGATGATGGGCTGTGTACCCTTGGCAATAGCCCAGGCGATGCCAATCTGTGAGCACGATGCACCGTACTTCCGTCCGATGGCGGTCATTTCGTCAGTGAGGGCTGCCAGTTGCTCCAGCACAGGGTTGTACTTCTTGCCGCGGTCGCTCTCAGCGGGCAGCGGGTTCTCCTTATTATATTTACCAGAGAGTGCGCCTTGCTCCAGCACCATGTAGGCCCAGAACTCGATGCCGTTCTCCTTGCAATAGTCAAGCACGCCACCTTTTTCGCTGCTGCGATAGAGCAAAGAAAAATGGTTCTGCACGGCACTCACCTTGAAGCCCGCCTCGGCGAGAATCTCGTTGGCACGCTGTATCTCCTTGATATTGTGGTTCGACACACCCACGCGCTTCACCTTGCCGCTCTTAAGCAGGGGAATCAATCCTGGTGTCCAGCGTTCCACGTCCATCGGGTTGTGAATCCAGTACATGTCAATGTAGTCTATGCCCATGCGCTCCATCGAGGCGAGAGCCATCTTCTCCACCGAATTCTCGAACACCTCGGCTATCTGTGGCGTGAACTTCGTGGAAATCTCCACGTCCTTGCGCTCACAGCACTTTGCCAGCGTACCGAGAATGCGCTCTGACTCGCCCATGCCGTAGGCCGTAGCCGTGTCCCACAGGTTGAGTCCTGCCTTCATCGCCGCGTCGAATACGGGCTTTAAGTTCTCTACATCGGTCTTACTGCCGAATACTGCGTCTCCTCCAAATGCTCCTGCGCCCCAAGCCCAGGTTCCTAATGCGATTTTTGCCATATTTTTCTAATTGTTTTGATTTGATGGTGCAAAGGTACGGCGATTTTTGCAACTTCTACCTAACTGATTTACTGACAAAACAACCCAAATTACGGATTCTACTATTATTAGGCCATTATCTCGCAAAAAATGTGTACCTTTGTACCCGAAATGAATAAAATTCTGAAGGTACATACCGTCAATGACTATGCCCGATACATCGGAGCTCCAGAGTTGCACCAGCTCGTTTCTGTGATTCACTATGACGAGCTGGAGCATTGTCGCCATTCGCTCAACAACTACGATGTGTATGCTCTGTTCATTGGCGACGAGGAACTGGAAGAATTATCGTATGGACAGATTCGCTACACACTAAGCCAACATGCCCTGATGTGTGTTGCGCCTGGTCAGATAGGAGGTAAAACCGATACAGGAGAGGAGATTCAAACCAAGGGTTGGGCATTACTCTTCGATACGGAATTGTTACGCAACAGCGAACTGGGACGTAGAATCTCCGACTATCATTTCTTCTCCTACAACACCAGTGAGGCTCTGCTTCTTAATTCTGAGCAGCGGCAGAACATTGTCGCCATTCTTGAACTGATGCGTCAGGAGTTGCAACAAGATGAAGATGAACACACACTACGCATTGTCACCTCGCAAATAGAACTAGTACTGGAGTTCGTCAGCCGCTATTATGCCCAGCAACTCTCTAAGTCTGCCACCTCTACAAACTCTGACCTGCTGACCCGTTTTGAAAATCTGTTGCAACATTATTATGATGATAGTACCCAACGCACATTGGGCCTACCCACTGTAAAATACTGCGCCCAGGAACTCTTCCTGTCCCCAAACTATTTTGGTGACCTAATTCGAGAACTTACGGGCAAATCGGCTACATCACACATCCGCCGTTTCATTATGCATCGAGCACAAACGCTCCTGCTGAGCGGTTCTACTATTTCTATAATACTCCCCAAAAACTGGACAACAAGTTAAGATATGACGATGAAAGAAAAAACATTATCTTTAACAAAAAAACTTATGTCCACAACAAGAAGAAAATTCAGCAAAGAGTTCAAAGCG
>Ga0129306_1001383_pt1 | contig 27625 bp, 23 predicted proteins | sample P827metagenome_FD_94438 | JGI IMG/M metagenome (GOLD analysis project Ga0129306, IMG submission 94438) | Capybara group fecal microbial communities from Wisconsin, USA - P827 metagenome | ecosystem: Host-associated > Mammals > Digestive system > Large intestine > Fecal | place: USA: Wisconsin...
CGGTATACAGCCTGGCCCTGGGCGTGATCTGCGACCTGGTGCTGCCGGGTCCCATTCCCTGCTTTTACACATTGATCTTTCCTCTGGCGGGCCTGTGCTCCGGACTCGTTTCCAGAAGCTGGCTGCCTGCCGGGTTTCTCTGTTCCTTGGTGGTATCCTTCATGGCCTTTGTCCTGACAGACACCTTTCACGGGCTGCTGCTGGTTTTGGCCGGGAAAACCGCCTGGGCTGCCGTGGCCATGACAGCCCTGTGCGAAATCTGCGCCACAGCCCTGTTCGTCCCGCTGGTATTCCTGCTGTTCCGCCGGATCTGCCGAAAGTGCGCCGCAGATTTTTGACACGGTTTTTATGGAGGCCGATGTGAAAAGCATATCGACACCCTTTCCACTACAGGAGGTTCCTCAATGCCTGAAAACGAAGCCAAACAGACCAACCCCCGCCGGCTGTACATTCTGGGCGGGTTTCTGGTCGCGGTTCTGGCCATTTACGTCGTTGTCCTGTTTCACACTCAGTATACCGAGGGTGAACACTATTTGGAAATGTCCGTCCGTACCATTACCAAAACCGAGACCATTCAGGCCTCCCGGGGTATCATTACGGATCGCAATGGCCGGGAGCTGGTCTCCAACCGTCAGACCTACAACTTGACCTTTGACACCAACCTGCTGGGTAAGGAGGACAATAAAAACCAAGCCATTTTACGCCTGATCCAGCTGTGCCGGGAGCAGGGTCTTACCTGGGAGGACAATCTGCCGGTCAGCAACTCCGTTCCCTATACCTATACCGTTGACAATGTCTCGAGCCCCTATGACACCTGGTTCAACCGGTTTCTGCAGGAGAAGATGGAGCTGGTCTCTAAGGATCTGGCCACCGCGGATCTGTCCAGCGAGATGCTGAATACCGCCGGGCTCTCCGCCAATCTGCTCATCAAGGAAATGCGGGAACTCTTTGCCATTCCCTCCGACTGGAATGACGCCGACGCCCGGGCGGTACTGGGTGTGCTGTATGAGCTGACAATCCGGGAGCTGATTGACAGCACCGCCGCCTATGTGATGGTGGAGGACATAAACTCCAGCCTGGTGGCCCTGATCAACGACGGCAAATACCTGGGAGCCAAGGTGGTCTCAGCTACGGCCCGGCAGTATGAGACCACCTACGCCGCCCACATTCTGGGTACCGTTGGACCTCTGTACCGGACGGATTTGGACAATCCCCTCTATCAGGATTATCCCATGGACGCCATTATCGGCAAGGAGGGCGCGGAGCAAGCCTTCGAGGAATATCTCCACGGCAAAAACGGCGTCCGGGTGGTCTCCACCAACAGCGAGGGCAAGATCACCGGCGAATACTACAAGACGGAGCCTCAGCCAGGCAGTACTGTGGAACTGACCATCGACCTGAGCCTGCAGCAGGTCTCGGAGGACGCCCTGGCGGAGACCATCGAAAAGATGAACGCCGAGGATGGAGATGAGTCCCGGGGCGGCGCCGTTGCGGTGGTCCAGGTGGGCACCGGTGAGGTATTGGCCTTGGCCTCCTATCCCACCTACGACCTGTCCACCTACCGCCAGGACTTTAACGAGCTGAATGGCGATCCGGGCAAGCCCTTCCTAAACCGGGCCACCATGAGCGCCTATGCCCCCGGCTCCACCCTGAAGCCCCTCACCGCTGTGGCTTCCCTGGAAACCGGCGCTACCACGCTCACGGAGAAAATACGCGACACAGGCTCCTGGTATTATCCCGGCGACACCTCCGGAAGCCATGCCAACTGCTGGATCGGCTATCCGGGCCACGGCCTGCAGAATGTCACCCAGGCCATCACCAACTCCTGTAACTACTTCTTCGCGGAGATGGGCTACCGCATGGGTATGGATACCCTGCGGGAATACCTGTCCGCCTTCGGTCTTGGCGAGTCCACCGGCATCGAAATCAGTGAGACCACCGGCACTCTGCCACAAAACGAGACGGGCCGCAACTATGCTCCCTGGGCGGCCTTTGGCCAGGCCAACCAGCTCTACTCCCCTCTCCAACTGGCCAACTATATCGCTACCCTGGTCTCCGGCGGCAAGCACTGCCAGGCCCATCTTCTGAAGGCCGTCAAGTCCTATGACAACAGCCAGGTCCTGGCAGTGGGCAACACCGCGCCTGCCAACACCGTGGAGATCAGTGACTCCACCCTGAAGGCGGTGAAGGAAGGCATGCTGGGCTATACCCAGCCCGGCGGCATGGTCTACAGCTATTTCAAGGACTGCGTGGTGGAAGCCGGCGCTAAAACCGGTACCGCTCAGCTGGGCGGCGGCGCCACAAACAACGGCGTTTTTGTATGCTTCGCCCCCTATGATGAGCCGGAAATCGCCGTGGCCATCGTCATTGAACACGGCAACGCCGGCGCCGCTTTGGCCTCCACCGCTGTGAAAATCCTGAACGCCTATTTCACTGCCGACGAGAGCAGCTCGGCCGTCATCGGCGAAAACGAACTGCTTCAGTAAGCCTGGGAGAGCGGTCAAATCCTGCGCAAGCCGGGCCTTTGACGAGATTCTCTCCAGAACCCTGCCCCTCCGGACCCGCGCCTCGCGCAAGAACCCATTGCGCCGATGCCTGGAAACGTTTCCAGGTATCCTGTTCCCATCAATTTATGTAAGGAGCCTCATGTTATGAGTGAACCGTTTGTCTTTGACTCTCGCTGTGAGCTGTGCAAGACGCCCTTTGGCGCCGTGTCCACAGGAACCTCGGTCACCCTCCACGTCCGTCCATTGCTCGGCGAAGGCTTCACCCACTGCGCCTTGATTCAGCTCCATGAATTCGCCGGAAAGAAACTGGAGATGGAGCTTCTCCCCGATGGTGCGGACGGTGACCGGAAGCGCTTTTCCCTGACCTTTCAGGCGCCGGAGACACCGGAGCTGGTGTGGTATTACTTCCGCTTCTGGCGGGAGGACGGCTCGGGCTGCTTCCTGGACAAAACCGGCTACCGCAGCGAGGGGGAACCAGTATCCTGGCAGCTGACAGTGTACTGCGCCGATCTGGAGACCCCCAAGTGGTTCGGAGAAGGTATTACCTATCAAATCTTTCCTGACCGCTTCCGCCGGCTGGCGTTTCCCAATCCTGCTGGTATGGTGGGAAACCGGTGGATCCATGAGAACTGGGATGACGAGCCGGTATGGCGGCCTGATCCGGACGGGGAGATTCGGAACCGGGACTTCTTCGGCGGCTCCCTGCAGGGAATCACAGACAAGCTGGATGAATTGGCAGCGCTGGGCGTGACAACCATCTATTTAAATCCCATCTTTGAGTCCGCCTCTAATCACCGCTATAACACAGCCAATTACCGCCGCATCGACCCCATGCTGGGCACGGAACAGGATTTTACGGAGCTGTGCCTGGAGGCACACAAGCGGGGCATCCGCGTGATTCTGGACGGGGTGTTCAACCATACCGGCTCTCAGAGCATATACTTCAATGCGGACGGCTTCTATGCCACCACCGGTGCTGCCCAGAGCAAGGACTCTCCCTATTATGACTGGTATCACTTTCACCCTTGGCCGGAGGACTACGACGCCTGGTGGGGCATCATGACCCTCCCCGCCGTGGAGGAGAGCACACCCTCCTATGTGGACTACATCATCGACGGTCCCGACTCTGTGGTACGGCATTGGCTGCGAGCCGGTGCCGACGGCTGGCGACTGGATGTGGCGGATGAGCTGCCGGACTGGTTTATTGAGAAAATCCGTACCGCCGTGGACGAGACGAAACCCGGAGCCTTTCTGCTGGGAGAGGTCTGGGAGGACGGCTCTACAAAGATCGCCTACTCCCGGCGCCGGAAGTATCTGCTGGGCCATGAGACCCACGGGCTGATGAACTACCCCTTCCGCACCGCGTCTCTCGCTTGGCTGCAGGGCGGCGATGCTGGACAGTTCTGTGAGACTATGGAGTCCCTGCGGGAGAACTATCCGCCGGAGGCCTATTACTCCGCTATGAACTTTCTGAGCACCCATGACACTCCCCGCATCCTGACCGTGCTGGGCGCCCGGCATACACCGGAGTCCAAGGCGGAACGGGCGGCCTATCGTCTGGACGCGCAGGAATATGAGCGGGGCGCCTCCCTCTCCAAGCTGGCCGCTCTGCTTCTGTTCACTTTCCCCGGCTCTCCTATGATCTACTATGGCGACGAGGCCGGGATGGAGGGCTTTGAAGATCCCCTGAACCGGGGAACCTATCCCTGGGGGCGGGAAAATCAGGACATAAAGTGCTGGTACACGCAGCTGGGGCAGCTGCGTAAGCAGCACCCTGCCCTTCAGCGGGGTGATATCCGCTGGCTTTATGCCCATGGCCCCTGCCTGTGCTTCAGTCGCAGCTCCGACGATGAGATCCTGACTGCCGTGCTGAACGCCGGAGAGAAGCCCTATCATTTGACAATCCCCTGTCATGGGAGTTCCGCCCGCGATTTGCTGACCGGCAAGTCCTTTCACGCCCGGCATGGCCATCTGTCCCTGACCATTCCTCCCCGTAGCGGATTTCTTCTGTTGTAAGTATCTGTTTTATCCCGGATGTTTCACGTGAAACATCCGGGACTTTTTTGCAGCAGCAAGTTTGTCGTGAAATATGTTCTCTTTTCATTTTTATGGTTTTTTGTTCTTTTTTCTTGAAAGTGCAGAATACTATTGATATAATGTATATCCGTGATTGAATATTTTTGGAAAGCAGGTGCCTTGGTGGCAAAAACCGTAGCAATTGTCAATCAAAAAGGCGGCGTTGGTAAGACGACCACCTGTGTCAATCTGGCGGCGGGTCTGCAGGAGTTGGGAAAGCGGGTTCTTCTCTGTGACTTCGATCCCCAGGCCAACTCCACCTCCGGCATGGGTGTGGATAAGACCGTCTCTCTTGGCGTCTATGATGTGATGATCGGTGAAGCTGAGACCCGGGACGCCATCGTACATACCAAATATGGCGATGTACTGCCCTCAAACAAAGCCTTGGCCGGAGCCGGTATTGAGCTGGTCGGTATGGAGAGCCGGGAATTCCTGCTGAAAAACGCCCTGGCAAAGGTGTCGGATCAATATGACTTTATTTTTATCGACTGTCCCCCTTCCCTGGAGCTACTGACTCTGAACGCGCTGTGCGCCGCGGACTCCATTCTGGTACCGGTGCAGGGCGAGTACTATGCCCTGGAGGGCCTCAGCGATCTGATGAACACCGTGCGCATTGTCCGTCGGTCCCTGAATCCCAGGCTGGAGCTGGAGGGCGTACTGCTGACCATGTTTGATGGCCGGACAAATCTGGCCCTGCAGGTAGCGGAGGAGGTCAAGCACTACTTCCCCGGCAAGGTGTATGCCACAGTCATTCCCCGGAATGTCAGGCTCAGCGAGGCCCCTAGCCACGGCAAACCCATTTTTACCTATGACCGCTCCTCCCGAGGTGCTGAAGCCTACAGTGCCTTTGCCGCGGAGTTTTTAAAGAAGAATCCATCTTAATTTCCGAAAGGAGCTCTCAGTACCATGGCGAGCAAAAAGCCCTCCGGCCTTGGACGCGGCCTGGGTGCCCTGCTGGGCGATGACGTCCTGAAGACTGAATCCACCGGTTCTCTGTCGGTGCCCATTTCTCTGGTGGAAAGCTGTTCCTCCCAGCCCCGGAAGCTGTTCGACGAAGCGGCGTTGGCAGATCTGGCGGATTCCATCCGGGAGCACGGCATCATCCAGCCTCTGACTGTGCGGAAGCTCAGTTCCGGCTATTATCAGATCATTGCCGGTGAGCGCCGTTGGCGGGCCGCCCGGATGGCGGGTCTGAGTGAGGTGCCGGTGATTGTCATGGAGGCCGACGACCGGAAAGCCGCCGAGCTCGCCATGATCGAAAACCTCCAGCGGGAGGATTTGAATCCCATGGAGGAAGCTGCCGGTTATCAAGCCCTGATTGAAACCTACCACATGACTCAGGAGGAAGCCGCCAAACGGGTGGGAAAATCCCGCAGTGCGGTGACCAATGCCATGCGCCTCCTGTCCCTCACACCCTCTGTGCGGAAGCTGGTGGAGGAGGGTTCTCTCTCCGCCGGTCATGCCCGGGCACTGCTGCCCTTGAGAGCCGCCATGCAGGAGAGCGCCGCTCGGTCCGTCGTCACAGGCGGCCTGTCCGTACGGCAGACTGAGGCGCTGGTCAAACGGTTGACTGTGGAAAAGAAGACCCCCAAGGAGCCCGATCCCCATCAGGTGGACTACGCCGCCGTAGCCCAGAAGGAGCTGTCCTCCCATCTGGGGCGCGGGGTTAAGATTGTCACCGGTCGGAAGAAGGGGCGGATTGAATTGGAATACTACGGCACGGATGACCTCAATGACCTGTTGGACGCCCTTGCCCTGATTCAGATCCGGCGGAAAACGGAAAACAAATGAAACGGGCGCAATCGCCTGATAGAAAGGAACGGTATCTTTGAAACTGGAAAAACGCAGCGCGGGAACCCTGGATCAGGAACCCGCTGCACAGCCCGAGGAGACCTCCGGCGGCAAGAAGCCGGTGATCATGTATATCATGATCCTCTTCATCGCGGCTTTTCTGCTGATGGCCTTGTCTTTCTTCATGCATCAGCGCAGCAACAGCGAAGCCATTGGGCAATTGCAGGATTCCGTCAGCGCTTTGCAGGCCGGACAAGCCACGCAGGACGCCAATATTCAGCTGCAGAACGACTTGAAGGTAGCCATGGACGAAAAGCTGCAATTGGAGACTCAGCTGGAGGAGGTAAACGGCAATCTCTCCGCTGCCGAGGAAGAGGTGGATTCGCTGAAGGGACAGCTGAAGGCTATGGAGTCCCTGTACATCCTGCAGCAGCAGTTCTCAGCCAGAGATTATGACGAGTGCAAAAAAACAGTGGAGGCCATGGAAAAAGACGGACTGGACAAGCTTCTCCCCAACAAAGCCAGTGCCGACGGTGTCACCTCCCCTGCCGAGCGCTTCTTGCAGCTGAAAGAAGCCTTGAATAACCGATAAATCCTTTTTCTATGTTTCACGTGAAACATCTCACTTTATATGAATTGAGGAAAACATCATGCTGGACATTAAGTTTATCCGGGAAAATCCCGATGCCGTCAAAGAAAACATCAAAAAAAAGTTCCAGGACGCCAAGCTACCCCTGGTAGACGAGGTTATTGACCTGGACGCCAAACGCCGCGCCGCCATTGCTGAGGCCGACCAGCTGCGCAAAAACCGCAACACTCTCTCCAAGCAGATCGGCATGCTGATGGGCCAGTCCAAGAAGGACCCCTCCAAGCTGGCGGAGGCAGATGCGGTCAAGCAGCAGGTCAAGGAACAGGCAGATCGCCTGGCCGAGCTGGAGAAGCTGGAGACAGAGCTGGAGCGCGAACTGCACAAACGGCTGCTGGTCATCCCACAGATGATTGACGATACGGTGCCCCTGGGCCCCGATGACTCCTGCAACGTGGAAGTGGAGCGGTTCGGTGAGGCCAAAGTGCCCGACTTCCCCATTCCCTATCACACCGAAATCATGGAATCCTTCGACGGCATTGACTTGGACGCCGCCGGGCGGGTCTCCGGCAATGGCTTTTACTACCTGCTGGGCGATATTGCCCGGCTCCACGAGGCGGTTCTGGCCTATGGCCGTGACTTTATGATCAGCAAGGGTTTCACCTACTGCATCCCCCCCTTTATGATCCACGGAAACGTGGTGGAGGGCGTCATGTCCCAGACCGACATGGACGCTATGATGTATAAGATTGAGGGTGAGGATCTGTACTTGATCGGCACCTCTGAGCACTCCATGATCGGCCGCTTCATCGATCAGATTATTCCCGCTGAGAAGCTGCCCCAGACCCTGACCTCCTACTCTCCCTGTTTCCGAAAGGAGAAGGGCGCCCACGGCATTGAGGAGCGCGGTGTATACCGCATTCATCAGTTTGAAAAGCAGGAGATGATCGTGGTCTGCAAACCTGAGGAGTCCAAGGCCTGGTATGAGAAGCTGTGGCGCTACTCCGTGGAGCTGTTCCGCTCCCTGGACATCCCCGTCCGCCAGCTGGAGTGCTGCTCCGGCGATTTGGCGGATCTGAAGTGCAAGTCCTGCGACATTGAGGCTTGGTCTCCCCGTCAGCAGAAATTCTTTGAGGTCTGTTCCTGCTCCAACCTGGGCGACGCCCAGGCCCGCCGCCTGCACATCCGCTACAAGGATGAAAACGGCAAGATGCAGCTGTGTCACACTCTGAACAACACCTGCGTGGCGCCTCCCCGGATGCTCATCGCCTTCCTGGAGAACAACCTGCAGGCTGACGGCACTGTGGTTATCCCCGAGGTGCTGCGGCCTTATATGGGAGGCACTGAGAAGCTGGTGCCCAAGAAATAAAGATGAATCCTAACGACAGCTTTCTGCGGTCTCTCAACGGGTTCAAAAACCGGTGGCAATGCCTCCAGGCAAATAACTCCCCGGAAATTTTCCTTCAAAATGTTCTGGTCTGACAGATCACGGCACGGCACCCCTGCCCCGATATCTGATGATCTGGACGGCGGTCTATCTGCTGTGTGGTGTTGTCGCCGCGGTGCTTCATTTCAAATTCTAACAGAAAACCTTGAGCACAGCCAGCCGGATGGTATGCAACGTACTCCTCACCGCTGCGGACTTCTTTTTCATCCCGCAGCTGTTGGCGTTCTATACATGGGCCGGGCGGCGCAGGCGGAGATTGCCCTCTGGATCGGAATACAGCAGACTTTTGGCGCTGATTCCACAGCGCCTGGACCGCCATTTTCACCCCCCTGTTCCTGTTTCTGGTGATGTTGGCCACTGTAATTCTGCCCATTCAAGCGGCGTTTCGATATTTGAAAGTCTATAAGTTCCGGGGTATTCCCCACATGGTCTTTGATGTGGGACCGGACTGTTCCTGCTGAGCACGGCCTTGCTTGCCCTGTGTCTCGGAAACCGGCCCTGGTACCTGTTGCTTCCGGCGGTGTTGCTGTTGTTGCTGGTACAGACCGGAGGAGCAGTCCCGGACACGGATTGGAGCAATACCACAACAAATATATAAGGAGATATTTACATGAAAGAGAAAAAAGGCTTTATCGCAGAATTCAAACAGTTCATCGCCCGTGGCAATGTGATGGACATGGCTGTCGGTGTCATCATCGGCGGTGCTTTCGGCAAGATCTCCACCTCCCTGGTCAACGACGTCATCATGCCCGCCGTGTCCCTACTCACCGGCGGCGTGGACTTCTCCAACTGGAAAATCGTTCTGAAGGCAGCAGTGGCTGGTGCCGACGGCGTCATTGACCCCGCCACGGAGGTTGCCATTAAATATGGCTCCTTCCTGGCCACCATCGTGGATTTCCTCATCATCGCTTTTGCGGTCTTTTGTCTGATCAAGTTCCTGAACGGCCTGCATCGGAAAAAGGAGGAAGAGGCCCCTGCCGCTCCTCCCGCCCCCCCCGAGCCCTCTGCTGAGGAGAAGCTGCTGACGGAGATCCGGGATCTGCTGAAGGAGCAGCGTGCCCAATGATGGAGTCTCTCCTGCGCGCCGGTCTGGAGCAATGGGGCTTATCCACCCAGAATGTCCCCTCCCTTCTGCGGTATGGGGAGGATCTTCTGGAGACCAATCAGGTTATGAACCTGACCGCTATTACAGATCCTGCCGACGTGGCTACACTCCATTTTCTGGACAGCGCCGCCTTGTTGACGCTGGCGGATTTTCAGAACAAATCCGTGGTGGATGTGGGAACAGGCGCCGGTTTCCCCGGTATGCCGCTGCGAATTTTGGAGCCTTCCATCCACCTGACCCTGTTGGACTCTCTGGGCAAGCGCATCACATTTCTTCAGGGTGTCTGCAATACCCTTGGACTGTCTGATGTGGCCTGTGTCCATCAGCGGGCCGAGGAATTCGCCGCCAAGCACATGGAAATCTATGACATCGCCACCTCCCGGGCCGTGGCTTCCCTTCCCATGCTGGCGGAGCTGTGTCTGCCCTTGGTAAAGGTGGGCGGTCAATTCCTGGCCATGAAATCCGTGGACAGCGGCGAGGAACTGGAGGCCGCCAAGCGGGCCATTGACATTCTCGGCGGATCAATCATAGAGACGAAGGATTACACCATTCCCGGCACAGATGTGTCTCACCGGGTGATCGTGATCAAAAAAATTCGCGCCACCCCCTCTAAATATCCCCGCGCTTTTGCTAAAATCAAGAAAAATCCCCTGTAACAATCAAGAGAAGGAGGCGTCACAGTTGAAGGAAAATCGCGGCGAATGCATCGCGGTGGTGTCCGGCAAGGGCGGTACGGGAAAGACTTCCTTTACTGCCGGCGTGGGCTCTGCCCTGGCCATGTCTGGGAAGCGGGTATTGTGCCTGGACTGTGACGTGGGCCTCCGAAATCTGGATCTGTCTCTTGGCCTTTCCGACCGGGCACTGATGGATTTCACGGATGTGGCCCAGGGCCGCTGCAGCCTGACAGACGCCGTGGTGGAACATCCGAAAATACCCAATCTCTATTTGCTCACCGCCCCCGCCCGGGTGCGGGGCCGTCCAGTATCCAGCAGGGAGATGTCGGCACTGCTGAACACCGTCCGCAGAGAATTCGATTTTTGTCTGTTGGACGCTCCCGCAGGATTGGGTTCCGGATTCTCTCTGGCAACCTGCGTTGCTGATCGGTGCGTCGTAGTTACTACCACGGACACCTCCTCCCTGCGGGATGCCCAGCACACCGTTATGGAATTGGACCGATTCCCGTCCGGCCGTCTGCATTTGGTTGTCAACCGGGTTCGGAGCAAGCTGCTCCGGCAAATCCACACCACTATTGATGACGCCATTGACACGGCAGGACTGCCTCTGCTGGGAATCGTTCCCGAGGATGACCGCCTGCTTTTGGCACAGAATCGGGGTGTCCCGTTATTACTCTCCGACTCCGGCCTGGCCGCTGTTGCTTATCGAAACATTGCAAACCGCATTTTAGGAAAACGTGTTCCTCTGATGCGGATTAAATAGAAAGGAGCTTCCTCCCATGAATATCGCACTGATGGCCCACGACCACAAAAAAGACCTGATGGCTCAATTTTGCACGGCATACGCCGGCATATTATCCCGACACGAAATCTTTGCCACCAATACGACCGGACACGTTGTGGCGGAAGCTACCGGCCTCAACGTCCATTGCTTCCTCTCCTATGCCCATGGCGGCAGTCAGCAAATCGGCGCACGCATCGCCTATAACGAGATTGACATGGTGCTGTTCTTCCGGGACCCCAACAGCGATGATATGGATGCCGACGTGTCCTATATCTCCCGGCTGTGCGACCAAAACAATATCCCCTTTGCAAGCAACATCGCCACGGCCGAAATGTTAATTTTGGGTCTGGCCAGAGGCGATCTGGACTGGCGGCTGATGCAGAATCCCCGAAGCAAGCCCATCGCCTGAGTTGCGTTTTCGCCTTGACTTTTTGCTGGAATCTGCATACAATACTCTTACCGTGATGAAACCGCAGCAGTACCCCGGTGATCCCGCCGCACAGAGAGAGACGCGCCGCTGAGAGCGTTTCCGGCCGGCCTGGGCGAAGGACAGCGGCTGAGCGGGGGCGGAAACGTCCACGGCACCCTCCCCGTAACAGGAGGCCTCAAAGGAGAGGCAGGATGCCTCTTGAATTTGGGTGGCACCACGAAGCGTTAAGCTCTCGTCCCAAACTGTTGGGACGGGAGTATTCTTTTTTCTCGAAAACTGGTGCTGTTTCGGAGTTTTCGATTTCTATTTATCATAGATGCATTCGGCTATACAGAGGATAACCGAAAGGAGCAGACGTGAAAAAGCACTGGAAGATCTCCGCTGCAGCGGCGCTGGCGGCAGTAATATGCTGGTGTATCTGGTACAGCCAGCCTATCACAGTCTTTGATTTAAAACCAGAGCTGGAGCCTGCCGTCATTGACATCTATATCCAGCGGTTCGGCGACTCCTCTGAGAAAAACGAAAGTCTTATCTTTGATGTGAACGCCGCCACCCCGGAGGGCCGGGTCCTTCTGGAACAGTTGGAGGTCATCCGTATCCGCCGCTCCCCCTTGAACCCTCTTCGGAAAGTTCTGCCCTCCACCTTTACCGGCAGACAAACGCAAGACGGTCAATATAACTATGTTATCCATGTATTCGGTGCAAGCGGCGGCTGGATCGCCCTACAGATTTTTATCGACGAGTGGGCATATGACTTGTCGGAACAGCCCCAGTACCTTCCCTGTCAGGTCTCTGGCGGGAAATCCATCGCCCAAACTCTGGGGGACGAACTGTGGCAAATGGCGCAGCAAGCCAAATCCATTTCGTAATATTATTTAATAAATATACAATTCACAATCAAAATATAGAAAGGAACAATCAATTATGATGCAATCTCGTACCCATACCTGCGGGGAGCTGCGCCTCTCTGACGCCGGCAAGCAGGTGAAAATCGTGGGCTGGATGGAAAACGTCCGCGTGGTCTCCGGAAGTCTTGCTTTTGTCGTCGTTCGGGATTTCTACGGCACCACCCAGGTCGTCGCCGAGACTGAGGAGATGGTCAACACCTTTAAAGCCATCACCAAGGAGTCCACCATCTCCGTGGAGGGCACTGTCCGGGAGCGGGACAGCAAGAACAGCAAAATCCCCACCGGCGACATTGAGGTCGTCCCCGCCAAGGTGGAGGTGCTGGGCCGCTGCCAACATAATGAACTGCCCTTCCAGATCAACCGCAGCCGGGAGGCCGACGAGGCCCAGCGGCTGAAGTACCGCTATCTGGACCTGCGGAACCCCGCTGTCAAGAAGAACATCATCCTGCGGTGCAATGTGGTGGCCGCCCTGCGGCAGGCCATGACCGAGCACGGCTTCCTGGAGATCACCACCCCCATCCTGACCGCCTCCTCCCCCGAGGGCGCCCGGGACTACCTGGTGCCCGCCCGGAACCACCCCGGCAAGTTTTACGCCCTGCCCCAGGCTCCCCAGCAGTTCAAGCAGCTGCTGATGACCTCCGGCTTCGACCGCTACTTCCAGATTGCCCCCTGCTTCCGGGACGAGGATGCCCGCGCTGACCGCTCCCCCGGCGAGTTCTACCAGCTGGATATGGAGATGGCCTTCGCGTCCCAGGAGGACGTGTTCGCCGTCCTGGAGGATGTGCTGCCTCCCATTTTCGCCAAGTACGGTACCTATGACCGGGCCTCCGGTGCGCCCTTCATGCGCATTCCCTATACCGAGGCTATGGAGAAATACGGCTCCGACAAGCCCGACCTTCGTATCGACCTGACTGTGCAGGACGTGACCGAGGTCTGGGGCGGCTGCGGCTTCGGCCCCTTTGAGGGCAATGTGGTCAAGGCTGTGGTGGTCAGTGACTTCCATGAGACCCGGAAGTTCATCGACAAGACCCTGGCGGACGTAGAGGTCGTCTCCGGCGGCAAACCCTATTGGTTCCGTCTGGACGAGAAGGGCGAGATCGTGGGCGGTATTGCCAAGTTCGTCCAGCCCATCAAGGAGCAGGTCGTCTCCGCCCTGGACCTGAAAGCCAATGATTTCGTGGCTCTGTCCACCGGCAAGCTGGGCGCCGCCCAGAAGACCGCCGGTGTACTGGTCAAGACTCTGGGCGCCGCCGTCCCCGGCCACATGGACAAAGAGCAGTACGCCTTCTGCTGGATTGTGGACTTCCCCATGTACGAGATCGGTGATGAGTCCGGCGAGCTGGAGTTCTGCCACAATCCGTTCTCCATGCCCTCCGGCGGCTTGGAGGTCCTGCTGAAGGCTGAGCGGGGTGAAATCGATCCCCTGAGCATTACCGCCGATCAGTATGACCTGGTGTGCAACGGCGTCGAGCTGAGCTCCGGTGCCGTCCGGAACCATGACCCCGAAATCATGATCAAGGCCTTTGAGCTGGTTCGCCTAGGGGAGGACGATGTGAAGGCCAAGTTCCCCGCCATGTACAATGCGTTCACCTATGGTGCGCCCCCTCACGCCGGCATCGCCCCCGGTGTGGACCGCATGGTCATGCTGCTGGCTGGCGAGGATTCCATCCGGGAGATCATCCCCTTCCCCATGAACAAAAACGCTCAGGATGTGATGATGGGTGCCCCCTCCGAGGTCACCCAGAAACAGCTGGACGAGCTGCACATCGCCCTGGTGAAACCCAAGGAGTAATGTCCGGCCTTCCTTTTCAGTACCACTGACCTCTCCATTTGCTGCATGCAGGTCTTGCTTTAGACTTTTGACATCAATTTAGCTTCTATACAAGCACCGCGGTTTGAAATCCAAAAGGATTTCAAACCGCGGTGCTTACCTTTATAAAATCAAACAGAGCGGCGCAGCATCAGCTGCGCCGCTCCTCTGAATGTCAGATTCCGCTAAGCCCTTGGATCAAGCTTTGCTGTCCTTCTTAATGAAGTTCTCAAAATAATCCTTAGTGGTTGCGCGGATGATCTTGGCCATCAAAAGCAGGCCCGTCATGTTGATAAAGATGTTGATAGCGGCAATTGAATCCGTGAAAGGCAGGATGGCATCAAAGCCGACCAGACCGCCGATGACCATCAGGATCAGATAAAGAACATCAAAGACCTTGGCAGCCGTCTTGCCGAAGAAAGCGCTCATATGGCGCTCCTGGAACATGGCCATACCGATGGCGGTGGTAATGGCGAACATGCACAGGCAGGCGACCTCAACGACCGTGCCGATCACGCCGAATTCCTGGGTGAAAGCCATCAGGGTCAGAGCGCTGCCCTCGGCACCGGTCTCCCAAACGCCAGTGGAGAGGATGATGATAGCGGTGAAGGAGCAGATGACGATGGTGTCAAAGAACACCTCGAAAATGCCAAACATACCCTGCTGAACGGGATGCTCCACGTCAGCCTGGCCATGCATGATCGCCTGCAGGCCGGTGCCGGCATCATTGGAGTACATACCGCGGGCGGTTCCCCAGCGAATGGCCTGGGAGATCCCCGCGCCGGCAAAGCCGCCCACCGCGGCAGTGCCGCCGAAAGCGCCGCTGAAGATCATTGCGAAAACGTGAGGAATCTCTGTAATATTCTTCAGAATAATGAGAATGCCGAACAGGATGTACACGATGGACATAATGGGCACAACCAACTCAGAGAAGTGCACAAACCGCTTCATTCCGCCCAGCATAACGCCGGCGACAATGGCGACGCAGATCGCCACGATCAGAACACGGTTGATTCCAAAAGCGGAGGTCACAGTGTCCGCGATAGCGGAGGTGTGCTCGCAGGCAGAGACGGAGAGGTTTGCGATAATCGTGAAGCCGATAATCGTTCCCAGAACCATACCGACCTTTTTGAACGGAACGCCCATCTTCAGATAGAAAGCGGGGCCGGCATCCCACAGATAGCCGTGCTCCCCGGAGGCAGGCTTACGGAACTTCACCGCGCACAGAGCCTCGGAATACTTGACAGCCATGGCCACAAGGCCGATGACCCACATCCACAGAACCGCGCCGGGGCCGCCCAAGGCGATGGCCGCGCCAACGCCCACGATGTTGCCAGAGCCGATGGTGCCGCCCATAGCGGACAGCACTGCCTGGAAACCAGAGATGCTCTCGCCGCTCTGCTTTTCTTTAATGCTCTTGATGACCGTATTCTTGAGCACATAGCCAAGCTTTGTAAACTGCATACCCCCGATGGCGATGGTCAGGACAATGCCGCCGCCAACAAGCCAGATAATCATCGGAATACCCCATGACCAGTCTGCAAACGCAGTAATCGCATCAATTATAAACATTTTTCTTTTCCCCCTATTATTTCGCAATAACGTTTTTTTGGTTCTTGCGGGGTTTGCCGCTATTTCTTCTCCTGTCCTCCCCCCTTTTTCATTGGCTGCTGATCCGGACCATCTGCTCTTCCCGATATCCGACAATAGCCCGTACATAGCCGCTGAGCATACGGTCCGTTTCCTCGTCGCCGGTATCAACCAGAAGCGGACGGCCTTCCAGATGGAACAGCTTTTCCTTGGTGGCAAGGATATGCATCCGCTCTTTCCCAATTTTTTTCATAACCGCCCCGCTGAGCTGCTGATTGCCCCGGCCCAGAAGATATCCCTGCCCTCCGGTGGGTGTGATGACCAAATGTGTTTCCCTTTCCGCAATGTGCCGCAGGATATCCTCTTCGCGAAGATCCGACTGTATTAACTTCTTGTCGCAGATCAGGTCAACTCCGATCAGCGTATTGGGAAGTCCCAACTCATCCATCAGCGTCCGCGTAGTGGAGCCGGGGCCGATCAGGTAGTATACGTCACTCTTCATGCGGTCAATCATCTCATCGGCAATTCCAAGCTGCTGGCCATGTTCGCTGACAGGTGTGGGTGATTTTCCGTGCTGTAGGAAGTCCCGGTCATCCGGAACCCGCAGATAGCCATACAGGCTGGTGTTGACGTGTCCGGTCCGGTAGGCGGCCTCGTCGATATCGACGACTTCCGCTTCCCGCAGCCTGCCGCAGCCGCCGCTGAGATAGCGGAGCGCCAGCTCTCCTGCGGCCTCCGGCCGAATCGCGTAGACAGGCGAATGGATTTTCACCCCAGCGGGAATCCCGATGACGGGTCCCGTGACCTCAGCGGCCACGATATCCCTGGCGGTTCCATCCCCACCGGCAAAGAGCAGCAGGTCCGCTTCGCGCATAGCCTTTGCCGCCGCGATGGTATCAAGGGATGAGGTATACGGTCCGGCCTGGTATACAATCCGGACCTTCCACCCCAGCTCCTCGGCGATATCCTGTCCCATTGCCCCGGAGGCACACAAAATCTGCAGGTCCTCTTTCATAGGGAGCAGCCGCTCCAGCGCGGCGCGGGCGCGTAATCCGGATTGCCGCTTCGCGCCGCGTTTCACAGCCTCCTCCAGCACACCGTCTGTGCCCTTCAATCCCACGCTGCCGCCCATACCGGCGATGGGATTGACGAGCAGTCCAAGCGTTTTCACTGGAATTTCTTCAGATAGCAGCGCCAGGTGACAGCCCACTGCTCCGGGTCGTCCATATTGGACTCATCCAGCTGGTGGCAAACACTCTGATACGGCGCGTTCTTGAACTTCTCGGGATCGTTGTACGCCTCGTCAAAGACATACTTCAGAGTATCAATGTACTCGTCGATGTCCTCCTTGGACGGCGTCTCCGTAGGCTCAAGAGTCATGGGCTCGGGCACATAGTAGGGATGATGGCTGGTCCAGTAGTGCATACCAAAGTCCATCATGCGGCGCTGAATATCCGCCGTGCCCACACCGGTCTCCTTGTAGAGAGTCTCCAGCGTGTAGCGGCACTGCTCAATGCGCTGCTTGCCCGGAATATAAGGAGCGTCCACACAGTGCAGCTCCATGAGCTTCTTGAACATGTAGTTGTTGTTGAGCACGGCCGTCTTGGCCACCTGATACAGGCCATTGGGACCCAGGGAACGAATCCAGGCATAGGCCTTCAGCACAACCGGCGCCACACCGTTGAACTCACGGATCTTGCCGATAGCGTTGGGGTTGCTGGCCGTCTCATAGTCGTAGTAATACTTCTCACCGTCAAACTTCAGCAGTGGAGAAGGCAGGTACTTCTCCAGGAAATCCGCGCAGCCCACAGCGCCGCAAGCAGGACCGCCGCAGCCGTGAGGCGTGGAGAAGGTCTTGTGCAGGTTGAAGAAGCACATATCGAAGCCGGCGTCCCGGGCACGGGTCACGCCCAGAAGGCCATTGGCGTTGGCCTGGTCATAGGCGCACAGGCCGCCCATCTCATGGATCAGCTTAGTGAACTTCAGCACGTTTTTGTTGTAAACGCCCGTGTCTTCGGGGTTTGCCACAAAGAAGGCCGCCGTATGCTCGTTGACCGCCGCCTTGAAGGCCTCATAGTCGGGATAGCCGTCCTTGTCCGGATGCAGGTAAATGATCTTGAAGCCCTTCACATGGGGGGCCGCCGCATCGGAGGGATGGGAGTAAATGGTGGTGATGATTTCGTTGCGCTGGTCCGCCTCTCCCCTGTCCTTGAAATAGGAGTAGACCAGGGAGGCCATGCCTAGAATGCCCTGAGAGCCGCCGCTGGGCTGGAAGGTGAAGCAGTCCATGCCGGAGATCTCGCACATGTACTTGTTGGTCTTATACATGATCTCCATGATGCCCTGGCAGGTGCTCTCATCCTGCAGCGGATGCATCTCCCGCATCTGGGGCAGGTTGGCCAGCTGGTCGTTGACCTTGGGGCTGTATTTCACGGTGCAGGTACCCTGGCCAATCTCGATGTTCACGTCAGCGCCAAGAGTCTCCTGAGCAAGGCGGGCATAATGACGAAGAACGCGGGGCTGGGAAATCTCGGGAAGTGCGGGAGCGGTTTTGCGCTGCAGGAAATCGGGCAGCACCTTGGTGCCTTCCACACTCTCCGCGATGCGCTTGTCGGCCTTGTTGACCAGAATACCGCGCTCGCCAGGCTGGGACAGCTCAAAGATCACGGGCTCGTCCCATTTTGCCTGATGGAATCCGGTGCGAACCTTGGAGCTTCTATCAATTTTTTTCATGTTATCCGCCCTCCTTCCTTACAGAATCTCACTCAGCGCCGCAACCAGCGTGTCGATATCGCCCTTTGTGTGGACTTCCGTCACGCAGTACATGGCGCACTGGCCAAGGTCTGCAAAGTCGTGGGAGAGGTCCTTTCCGCCGAAGATATGGCGCTTGAGCAGCTCCTTGTTGATTTCGGCGACGGTCTTGCCAGTCTTGTTGAAATCGAGGACAAACTCCTCAAAGAACGGCGTGTCAAAGCGCAGGGAGACATTTTCCAGCTCCGAGAGCTTTCTGGCCGCGTACTGGGCATTTTGCATGATGGTCTCGCCCACTTCCTGCATGCCCTTGGGGCCCATGGTCGCCAGATACACGCCGGCGGTGATGCCCCAAAGCGCGGTCTGAGTACCCACATATTCCTTTGCCTGGTCACGCAGATGGCCAAAGGAGGTGCGGTCATAGGCCACGTCCGCGAAAGCGTATTCGCCGGGCTCCTTGGTGCAGCAGATGCCGAACAGGCGGGACGGGAACTCCAGAACATACTTCGGATCGTCCATGGTGGCCATGAAGCCGGACTGGCCGCCGCCGTAGTTCATGTGGATGCCCAGCGGCTGCACATCTCCGCAGACAATGTCGGCCCCATAGGAGCGAGGAGCGGATACGACACCCAGCGTAATGGGATCGACACCCACCACGCACTGAGCGCCCGCCGCGTGGGCGGCGTCCGCGATCTCCTGGGCGTTAAGCTCGAACATGCCGAGATAAATGGGGTTTTCAAAATAGACCACGCCGATGCTGTCATTCAATTTTGCCTTGAGATCCGCCAGATCCATACAGCCTGTCTTGGCATCCAAGGCGACTTCCTGAATCTGAAGGTCGGGCATGCAGTAGTTTTTGATGACCGATAGCTTTTCCCGGTCCATGGAGGCGGGAACCAGTACACCGGTACGCTTGGCCACACGGCTGCCCATGCGGATGGCGGTGGACGCCGCCTGGGAGTAGTCCATAGTGGGAACATTGACCACTTCCATGTCCACCAGCTCGGCCATCAGGCTCTCAAACTCGAACAGAGTCTGGAACCGGCCGAAGTCGTTGTAGGACTCGCCGCCGTAAGCCGTCAGAAATTCGCCCTTTCCGTTGATTTCGTCGCAGATGGCCGGAACATAGTGCTGATAGCAGCCGGCGCCCAGGAAGTTCAGGTTATCCGCGCAGCTGCTGTTCTTTTTCAGCAGACCTTCCACATGGCGGCGCAGCTCATATTCAGAGCCAAACGCCTCCGGCAGATTCATTTCTTTTTTCAGGATAATCTCGTTAGGAACCTCTTCGTGAAGCTCCTCAATGGACTGCAAGCCAATCTCCCGCAGCATTTCCTGCTCTACTTCCGGTACAGAGTTGGGAATGTAGGGATGGCTCTTGAAGCCTTCTACGCCCATTGCGTTTCTCCTTCCTTTCTGATACTGTGATCTGATGGACTTCTTTTCTCAGACCCTCCGGCACATTTTGCGCCCAAACAGCGCGGAATGCGTCGGAGTTTGGTATGAGTTGGTTTTCCGATGAATTCCAGAGTAACCCTTAGGCAATACCGCCGCCGTCGACCACCAGCGCGGCCCCGGTAATCCAGGACGCCAGATCGGAGCAGAGGAACAGCACGCCCTTCGCGATATCCTCGGGCTGACCAATACGGGCCAGGGGACGGCCACTGCCGCAGGACTTCAGGAAATCGTCAATGTCGGCGTCCGTCTTGATCTCTCCGGTCTGACGGCCCTCGCTGATCATCATGGCGGTTACCGTGTCGCCCGGATTGATGGAGTTGACGCGAATGTTGTCTTTGCCGTGGTCAATGGCCATGGCGCGGGTCACGTTGACGATGCCGCCCTTCACCGCGCAATAAGCCGCAGCCTGGTCGCCGCCCTTCAGGCCCCAGCCGGAGCCGGTGTTGACGATGGAGCCGCCGCCAACCCTTTTCATCTCAGGAATGACGTGCTTGCTCATCAGGAACAGGCCCTTCAGGCCCACGTCCAGGACAAAGTCCCATTCTTTCTCACTCAGGTTATCGATGGTCTTGCGGACGGTCACACCGGCATTGTTGTGCAGGATATCAATGCGGCCGAACTTGTCCACAATTGCCTTGACCGTGGCAATGACGCTTTCCTCATTGGTAACATCGCACTGAAAGAAAGCCGCCTGACGGCCAGCGTCGCGTAACTCCTGGGCCTTTTCCTCGGACTTGGGGCTGACATCGACGATGGCAACCGCGGCGCCGTATGCGGAGAGCATCTGCGCAACGCCAAGGCCGATTCCGGAACCGCCGCCAGTAATAACTGCGACTTTCCCTGTTAAATTTAGAGGGTCACCTTTTTGAATCATGATTTTTCCTCCTTAACAAGATTTGCAAATATCTTAGCAACTTTTGTGCCAAGCCCTCTGTGCTTTTTGCTGGATCTGCCACATTTTTGTGGAATTTTATTCCTTTTTTTCAATTACACCCTAATATTCTGCTTTTTTATTTCTCACTGTAGGCATTTTTTTGTCATTTAAGACAAATGACTTTATAGGAATTCACAGGCTTAATTTGAAAATATCGGGTCTGGTTGCTCCGTCAGTTTTGACAAAAATGTCATTTTTGTCAGTCTGTGTTGACATTTTCGAGTGTCACTGCTAATATTTTTATATTAACTGTGGGGAAGTGATTCTGCGCCATGAATCTCAACGCATATTCTCATGTGCTGTCCCTGATTTTACAGGCGATTGAGCATTTGTTCGGCATGGAAGCGGCTATTTTTGATAACTCAGCCACTTTGGTCGTATGCAGCAAGCGGTATCTGGAGGAAAAGGGCAGTACCGTTCACAAGCCGTCCATTCTTGAGGTCATTGAGAAGGACACCGTGACCGTGATCACGCCGGGGCGGATGCCTTCCTGCGTCGGCTGCCGGTTCAACGGGCACTGTCCCGCCAAGATGGAGCTTCTTAAACGGATCATGCACGGAAACCAGCCTGTGGGTGTTTTGGCGTTCTCCTCTTTCTCGGACGAGGGGCAAAAGCAGATCATCGATGATATTGACCATTTTAAGCAGATTATTGATGACTTCGCCCAGTTGGTGTCCTCGCTGCTGGATACGCCCTCCGGGCACAGCCAAAGCCGTTTTGAAAGCTATCTGCACGCGCTGACCTCCACCCTGCCGGAAGGCTTTGTCATTGTCGACCACAGCGGCAATATCCAGAGCATGAATCAGGCCGCGCTCAATGCGTTTAACGGCTTCTGTCTGAAATCCATCAATGAATTCCTGCCGAAGAGCATGGTTTCCGCCATTCTCAGCGGCAGCAATATGGATAACCATATTTTCGGCTCCGACGACAAGTCTTCCTATTCTGTCTCCTCCACGCCGGTTTTGAATGACAGCGGCGAATTTGACGGAGCTGTCATTCGGTTTTCACCCAAGCTGGAAAAGCCTCTTCGAAACGCCAGGCTTCCGGTGGCAGACGCCATGTATGGCAGCGGCACCCATATGCGCAGCATCAAGCGTCAGATGGGAAAAATCGTCAACAGCCCCTCCTGTGTCTTCATTTCCGGCGAGACCGGAACCGGCAAGAGCTTGCTTGCCAAGTCCATCCACTATCAAAGCTATCGCGCCAACAAGCCCTTTGTCACCATCAGCTGCGCCAACATTCCGGAATCCCTTTTTGAAAGCGAGCTGTTCGGCTATGAGGCCGGCGCCTTTACCGGCGCCCTGAAAACCGGCAAGCGGGGCAAGCTGGAAACGGCAGAGGACGGCACGCTGTTTCTGGATGAGATCAGCGAAATTCCCATGAGCATCCAGGCGAAACTGCTGGGCGTTCTGCAGGACCGGCACTTTGAGCGTGTGGGCGGCACAACCAGCATCCCGGTAAATGCCCGCATCATCTCCGCGTCCAATGCGGATATCAGCCAGCGGATTGCTGAAAACCGGTTCCGTTCCGATCTTTTTTACCGCCTCAACGTGATCAATATTGAAATGATTCCGCTCCAGGACCGGATCGAGGATCTGCCCGAGCTGCTCAACGCTTTTCTCAACAAATTCAATCAGATGCTGAACGCCCATATCACGGGCTTTGCACCTGAAGTTCTGGAACTGTTCCGGCAGTACCGCTGGCCCGGAAATATCCGGCAGCTGGAAAATGTGGTGGAATACTGCGTGAATATGGCCGAGGACAGCACAGTGACGCTGTCCGATCTGCCCGCGTATTTTCTGAATGACGTGTACACCTCCCCGCCGCTCAAGGACCCCGAGCTGGATAAAATCAGTGAACTGCTGGATCTCTACGGCTGGGACGTGGCGGGAAAAGAGCGGACGGCGAAGGAGCTTGGCATCAGCCTGAGAACGCTTTATCGGAAAATTGAGCGCATCTCTCAAAGCAAAGGATATCTTCAAAAAAAGGGAGGATCTTGCAATGGAAATCAATAAAACCTGTCAGGAGCCATACAAGGACGAAATCGAACTGGAGGACTTTCAAAAGCTGGATCTCCGGGTTTGTCAGGTAACCGCCTGCGAGGAGGTCGTCAAAAGCCGCAATTTCCTGAAGCTCACGGTCAACGATGGGCAGCGGGAGCGGACGATCATGTCCACCATACGCGCCTACTACAAGCCGGAGGACCTGATCGGCAAAAAGATCGTTGTCCTGGTCAACCTGAAGCCTCACAAGTTCTGCAGTATTATGAGCGAGGGGATGCTGCTCGCCGTGGATATGCCGGAGCAGGAGGACTGCAAAGTCCTGTTCGCGGATGATTCCTGTCCGGTGGGATATGCCATCAGTTAAGCCGCGTGCCTTTCCCGGCCGGGTATCTCAAAACGGCTTTTCCGGCAAAACAGCCTGATACGATTCCCTTCATCAACTTCCTGGAGGTGCCTATGAAACGACTGCTGGCGGTGTTGCTGGCCGCTTTAACCCTGCTCTCCCTCTCCGCCTGCGTCGATACGGCGGCGGAGCCGGAACAAGAGACTGAGGTCCCGCCCTCCTCGGCGGAAGAACCTGTTGCGGAACCAGAACCCACTCCTGAAGAGCTGGCCGCCCAAAGGCTGGAGGTCCTGGTCTCCTCCATGACTTTGGAAGAAAAGGTAGGGCAGCTGTTCTTTGTCCGCTGTCCTGCGGACAACGCTGTTGAAGATGTCAGTACCTATCACCTGGGAGGCTACATTCTCTTTGGTCGGGACACGGCGGATCAAACAGCCGACGGGCTGATCCAAACTATCCAGCGCTACCAGGATGCCGCCTCCATCCCCCTTCTCATTGGCGTGGATGAGGAGGGCGGCACTGTGGTGCGGGTCAGCTCCAATCCCCATCTGCGTGCCTCCAAATTCCAGTCTCCGCAAAAGCTGTTTGCGGGCGGCGGCATGGAGGCCATCGTGGCGGATGTGCGGGAAAAGGATCTGCTTCTCAGCGCCTTGGGCTTCAATGTGAACCTGGCCCCGGTGGCGGATGTATCCACCAATGCGGGAGACTTTATCTACGCCCGCTCCTTTGGGCAGGATGCGGTCGCCACAGCAGGCTACGTCTCCGCCGTGACCGCCCAGATGTCCGCTGACGGTATGGGCAGCGTACTGAAGCACTTCCCCGGCTACGGCGACAACGCGGACACCCACACCGGCATCGCCGTGGACGACCGGCCCTATGAGACCTTTGTCAACGAGGATTTTCTCCCCTTCCAGGCGGGTATGGACAGCGGCGGAGACACCACCGCTGTCCTGGTCTCTCATAATATCGTGGAGTGCATGGACCCGGATCTGCCCGCCTCCCTCTCCCCCGCCGTCCATAAGATTCTGCGGGACATCCTGGGCTTTGACGGCGTGATTATGACCGACGATCTGGCCATGGACGCCGTGGCGGCCTACGCCGGGGACGGCGCCGTGGCGGTGATGGCTCTCCAGGCAGGCAACGACCTGATCATCTCCACAGACTACCGCGCTCAGATCCCCAAGGTCATCCAGGCCGTGGAGGACGGCACCCTGTCCCGGGAGTTTATTGACACCGCCTGCCGCCGGGTGCTGCAATGGAAGGCCTCCCTGGGGCTGCTGGAGAGCCTGCTGTGATCTGGAGACTGGAGCGTCCGGCTCTGGCGGCGCCCCTGTTCGGCGACTGGCCGGAGACCATTCTCTGGTCCTGCCTGCAGGGCGTCATGGGCGCGGTCTACGGAGACAGTCCGGACCGGCCCCATTCTGCCATGGCCCATCTGGGGGATTTCCGCTTCTTCGCCGGAGAACCCAACCGGGAACTGTCGGCGTTTCGTCCGCCGGATTGCATGAGAGACTTCTCCCTGCTGATCCCACAAAATGAAGCCTGGGCGGCGTGTATCGCGGAGACATACGGAGACCGGGCACGGCGGATGACCCGGTACGCCACCAAAAAAGAGCCGTCTTTTCACCGGGAACGGCTGAAATCCTTTGTTGCCACCTTGTCAAATTCCTATACAATTAGTAATATTAGAGAAGAATTATACGATTTGTGCAGAAAAACAGCCTGGAGCCGGGATTTGGTGGGACAGTTTCCCACCTGGGAAAGTTTTCGTCACCTGGGCCTGGGTTTTTGCGTCTTATCTGGTAAGGAGCCCGTGGCCGGGGCAGCCTCCTACTCCCGGTACCGGAAGGGCATTGAGATTGAGATCGACACCCACCCGGATTTTCGCCGCCGGGGACTGGCCCGTGCCTGCGGTGCCCGGCTGATTTTGGAGTGTCTGGACCGAAGCCTGTATCCCAGCTGGGACGCCCACAATCCGGCATCCCTTTCTCTGGCGGAGCAGTTGGGCTACCAATTGGACCACTCTTACACGGCCTTCGAGCTTACGGACTGACAGTCCCGCTCCGCAGGCGGGCACTGGATTGGAAAGGAGTTTCGCCATGAAGAAGTCTCTGCGCATCCTGGTTCTGCTCGTTCTCGTCTCCTCTGCCTTAACCGTATTCGCCTCCGCCGACATGGGGCCCAAACCCCAGCTGATCGTCCGGGTGGAAAACGCCCCGGAGGAGCTGTACTATCTGGATCTGCTGGAGGAGGGGGACTATGAGGGTTATACCTACGGTTCCGGGACTTCCCCGTACAGCGGTCTGGACTGGAGCTACTCTGACGAGGAGGCCGCCGCTCTGGACATGGACCTGCTGGATGCCCTGCGGGCGGCGGTGCCCGAGGGCTGGCGCGCCTGCACGGCGGAGGGCACCGGCGGCGCTCCCATGTGGGGAGAGCTCTACGCTGAGTCCACTGACGCCGACGGCAGCCCACTCCATACCTTCGGCTATGTAGGTGTGCCCTCCACCTATCGGATTCTGATGGTCACCAAATCCAGAGAGACGTTCCTCTCCAATGTATATGAGCGGAAGGCCCTCCAGTCTTCCATCACCGTGGACTGGGCTTCTAAAGCCGTCACTGTTCCGCCCACTTGGGTGGGCTATGTACTCCAATTTCTGGCCACCTTCCTGCCCACGCTGCTGATGGAGGGCGCGTTGCTGCTGATGTTTGGCTACTCCTGGCGAAAAACCTGGAGGTTGTTCCTGCTGACAAACTTCATCACCCAGGGGGCCCTGGCTCTGTTCTTCAGCGTCCAGGCAGTCCAGAGCGGTGTCAGCTGGAGCTATTTCATGCTGTTCGTTCCGGCGGAGGTCATCATTGCCCTCGTGGAAGCTGGAATCTACAGCCGGCGGCTTACCGGCCATTCCAAGCGCCGGGCCTTCATCTACGGCCTGACCGCCAATGCCTGCTCCGCCCTGCTGGGGTATTACACTGCCGAACCCATCTGGCGTTTTGTCGTCTCTATCTCATAATCCAATCAACGAAAGGAAGTTTTCCACATGGAAACCGAAAAACTCTATTATGCTGACCCCTTTCTGAGGGAATTCACCGCCACTGTCTTGTCCTGTGAGCCGGGAAAAACCGGCTTTCTGGTCACCCTGGACCGCACCGCCTTCTATCCTGAAGGCGGCGGTCAGCCCGCCGACCTCGGCATCCTGGGCGGTGCCAATGTGCTGGACGTCCATGAAAAGGGCGGGGTGATTTTCCACACCTGCGACAAACCTGTGGAAACGGGGGCCTCCGTTTCCGGTGCCATTGACTGGGACAGACGGTTCGACCATATGCAGCAGCACTCCGGGGAGCACGTCATCTCCGGCATTCTCTGCGCGGACTACCAATGCGACAACGTGGGCTTCCATCTGGGTGCCGACGTGGTAACCGTCGACTATAACACCGATATCTCCTGGGAACAGGTGCTGAACGCGGAGCGCAAGGCAAACGAGATTATCTGGGGGGACCGACCGGTGGAGATCGCCTATCCCTCCCGCGAGGAGCTGGCGGCCATCGACTACCGCAGCAAAAAAGAATTGACGGGCCAGGTGCGCATCGTCACCTTCCCCGGTGCCGACTGCTGCGCCTGCTGCGGCACCCATGTGCTCCGGGCAGGCCAGGTGGGACTGGTCAAGGCCCTGTCCGTGCAGAAATTCCGGGAGGGCGTCCGCATTGAGCTGCTCTGCGGCGGTCGGGCCCTCCGCTATCTGTCGGCTGTGAATGACCAGAACCGGGCCGTTGCCCAGGCGCTGTCGGTGAAGCCCCAGCAAACCTTCGCCGCCGTGGAACGGCTGGAGGCGGAGCTGTCCGCCGCCAGAAATCGGATGGCGGCGCTGGAAGAATCCGTATTTGACGCCATCGCCCGGGAACACGCGGGTCAGGGGGATATCCTCCTGTTCCAGCCCGCCATGAAGTCCGACAGTGTGCGGAAGCTGGCAGACACGGCGGCCAAGAGCTGCGGCGGTCTGGCAGCGGTGTTCGCCGGCGACGGGGGAGCAGACCAGACCTGCAAGTACAACTATGCCCTGGTCCAGTCCGACAGCGGGGATATCTCCGCCCTGGTGAAAGCCATGAACGCTGCCCTCCAGGGCCGGGGCGGCGGCCGGAATGGCTTCGCCCAAGGCAGCGTGGAGGCCAGCCGGGAGGAAATCCAGGCCTTCTGGGAAAACCGGTGAGCGTTTCCACCACTCTGGAAAAATTATTGAAAACTCCCATACTTTTTCCGCAAAAACCCATACAGCACAAAAGCAGACGCTTCTGAAAAGAGAAGCGTCTGCTTTTTCAAGGTTGATTGTAAAATCAAGTTGGACACTTGAGTAAAAAATCCATAGTGATTTTTCTCCCCGTGGTAGAATGAAGTTACCACACAACTTCTACAGAGGGAGGGCAATCACTATGGAC
>Ga0129306_1001384_pt1 | contig 27599 bp, 29 predicted proteins | sample P827metagenome_FD_94438 | JGI IMG/M metagenome (GOLD analysis project Ga0129306, IMG submission 94438) | Capybara group fecal microbial communities from Wisconsin, USA - P827 metagenome | ecosystem: Host-associated > Mammals > Digestive system > Large intestine > Fecal | place: USA: Wisconsin...
CCACCCCGAGATTATAAGAGGACAGTTGTCATGCGACTTCATGCACGATACCGGCATGAACTTTTTTGAGCGCGTCACCATGACGCATTTAATGGTTAACGTTTTGTCCAGGCCCGACTTCATAGCATACAAGCATGAAGACATTGGACGATTCGGTTATAGATTGTGTAGAAGGGTATTTCGTCCCTTTCTGGTGGCATGGACCGCTAAGGGGGAAGAAGAGCAGAAGCGAGCTTGGGGGAGTTTCGATTCTGTGATATTTGAACAGTTTCTCGGGGAAAGATAGAGGTACGCTGGGTTAATGTTACAACAACCGGTTCTTTCCGCGAAACAGGCCTATGGAGAGCAATTCGACGTCAAGGGGTTAAACTTTTTCAGACGTCTTCTTTTGGCGCTGCAGAACAAGGAATTTGTAGTATACTTTCAGCCGAAAGTATCGATACAGGACATGAAGATAGCCGGGGCCGAGGCCTTGGTCCGTTGGAATTATGACGGTCAGGTACTCCCGCCGGTTAAGTTTATACCTTTTTGCGAAAGAACGGGTCTTGTCATAGACATAGATTTTTATGTACTGGAAGAGACCTGCAAGAAGATGCGGGAGTGGATGGACGCAGGAATGCAACTGGTCCGCATCTCCGTGAACTTCTCCAAGTACCACTTCAATGAAGAGGGAGTCGCGGAACGCATCTACAACGTAATACAACATTACGGAATACCGCCGGAGTACATAGAGGTTGAGTTCACCGAGACGGCTTATCTTGATAAGGAAGAATTGCTGGAATCCACGGTCGATAAGCTGCGAAGTTACGGCATCAAGTCATCGATAGACGATTTCGGCTCCGGATATTCCTCGCTGAACCTGCTTCAGAACATGGACTTTGAAGTGGTTAAGTTAGACAAATCATTACTTGGCAAAGGCGTTGAGAACGACAAAGCCAAGAAAGTAATATCAAGCATCATCCACATGGCCAAGGAACTCGATATGGAAGTCCTGGCGGAAGGTGTGGAGACGGCGGAAGAGCTTAAACTCCTAAGGGGGTTAAAGTGCGATATCGTACAAGGCTTTTTCTTTGACAAACCGTTGCCGGTTGCGGAATTCGAGAAACGGCTTCGCGCCGGCGGATACAAAGAAGACGGTTCGGTCAAAGAACCCGAAAGGATAAAGATGGAATTAAAGGACGTTGAAGAAATCGGAAACAGCAGCAAGAATGAAGCCAACAGTAGTTTGAACAGATATTTAAACTACGAAGAGCTTTATGACAGAAAGCGCAATAACGGTATGTTTATTGCGGGTCTTGTTATGCTGCTTGTGGCAATTACCGTCCTTCTTATCACTTTCTTTGTAATTAAGAGCGGCAAGTTCGGCAAGAAAGAGGCGAATGTATCTTCCGTAGTTGAGAAGACATACACTCAGGCTGAAGTTGATGAGCTCGTATCCGGCAGAGTAGCACTTGCCGAAGAAGAAACAAGAACACTTGTGGAGAGAGAGTACCTTTCACAGATTCGTGAAGTAGCAGGCGAATACAGCGGTATGACCAATTACCTTCGCTCTCTCTATCCCGATAATCTGGTATTTACGGATGGCAGCAGATATAATTTTGTTGCCATCAATAAAGACCTTAAGCAGAGCGATGTGCTGGAGGAGCTTTTCGTAAGAGATGAGGCTACAGGTTACCTCTATTATACGGATGCCTCCGGCAATAAGACTTCTTACTTAGGTATTGATGTGTCGTCACATCAGGGTAACATAGACTGGAACAGCGTTAAGGCGGCAGGCGTTGACTTTGCGGTTTTAAGATGCGGTATCAGAGGTTACGGCACAGGTAAGATTGTCGAGGATACTCAGTTTAAGAACAATATGCTCGGAGCGTCCAATGCGGACCTTCCTTTGGCAGTTTATTTCTACACTCAGGCCATTACTACTGAGGAAGCGGTTGAAGAAGCGCAGTTTGTAATCGATCTTCTTAAGCCCTTCACGGTTAAGGGTCCCGTGGTGTTGGATGTTGAATCCGCTTCATCGGATGAACGTATCAAGGACTTAACAGCCGGTCAGAGAACAGACATTATTCTGGCTTTTTGTGATGCGATAAAGCAGGCGGGCTATACCCCCATGATTTATGCTGATTCAAGATTCTACACCCTGAGAATGGAACTCGAAAGACTCGAAGAATACGACAAATGGTATGCCAATTACAATAACCTGGGAAGAGACCCTTCGGCTTCGATTTGGTCATACAACAGCCCTTTGTTGTTCCCTTACAAGTATCGTATGTGGCAGTATTCCAATACAGGAAGAGTTAACGGAATTGACGGAAACGTTGATTTGAACGTTTTGTTTGATAAATGGTGGTAGTCACGGGTGCACGGGCGAGGGGCTCGGCGTAAGGAGGCTTACTATGGATGAGAAACTTTTAACTCTTAAGAAATGGATTGACGAGTCTGACAACATCGTTTTCTTTGGCGGCGCGGGCGTGTCGACGGAGAGCGGTATTCCTGACTTTCGTTCCACAGACGGACTCTACAGTCAAAAATACAAATATCCTCCGGAGACAATTGTAAGTCACACATTTCTTACAAGGCGCACGGAGGAGTTTTTTGAATTTTACAAAGAAAAAATGGTGGCACCTGCGTTAGCGGCACGTCCCAACGCGGCACACCTTAAACTCGCCGAATGGGAAAAAGCAGGCAAGCTCAAGGCGGTTATAACCCAGAACATCGACGGGCTTCACCAGGCTGCAGGCAGCAAGGAAGTGCTGGAACTTCACGGAACCATCATGAAGAACTACTGCGACAGATGCGGCAAGAAGTTTCCTGTCGAATATGTAACCGAGTCGGCAGGCGTTCCCAAGTGTGAGTGCGGCGGAACGGTTCGACCGGATGTGGTACTCTACGAAGAAGGCCTCGACATGGATGTCATGGAGAGAGCCATTAATTATATCAGTAACGCGGATGTGCTGATTATCGGCGGAACGTCGCTTGTGGTATATCCGGCGGCGGGGCTGATCAGATATTACAGGGGCAATAAGCTCGTTCTTTTGAATCTGTCCGAGACGAGTCAGGATTCCAACGCGGATCTCGTGATTCATGCCAAGCTCGGTGAGGTTCTATCACAGTTATGATAATGGAATGACGGTATGGAAATTCACGTAGGTGATATTGTTAAGCTTAAAAAGGGTCATCCCTGCGGAAGCTTCGAGTGGGAAGTGCTCAGGGAAGGCGCAGACTTCAGAATAAAGTGCACGGGTTGCGGTCACCAGATTATGCTTTCACGCAAAAATTTGGAAAAAAGCGTAAAGAGTATAAAAAAACCTTGATTTAACGAAAAACGTATGTTATCATATTAACTCGTGATAAACAATTCCTTGCTCATACTATGCGTGTGGGCCAGAGACCAAAAGGAGGTAACAAGCATGAACAAGTATGAATTAACTGCTGTTGTTAGTGCGAAAATCGAAGATGACGAGAGAGCCGCTGTTGTTGATAAGTTAAAGGCTTACGTTGAAAGATTCGGTGGTAAAGTTACAAACGTCGAGGAAGCCGGCAAGAAGAGACTTGCCTATGAAATTCAGAAGCAGAAAGAAGCTTTCTACTATTTCATCCAGTTCGACGCTGAAGCAACTGCTCCCGCTGAAATCGAAAATCGTGTTCGCATTATGGACAACGTTCTCAGATTCTTAATCGTTCGCCCTGACGAAGACTAATCGATAGGAGAATCAAATATGAATAAAGTTATTCTTATGGGAAGATTAACAAGAGATCCCGAAGTAAGATACTCACAAGGAGACAGCTCAATGGCAATCGCAAGATACTCTCTTGCAGTTGACAGAAGAGGCCGCGGAAGCAATCAGGACGGAGATCAGACAGCTGATTTCATCAATATCGTTGCATTCGGTAAGGCCGGTGAGTTTGCCGAGAAGTACTTACACAAGGGAACCAAGGTATTGGTAACAGGTCGTATTCAGACAGGTTCCTATACCAATAAGGATGGTGTGAAGGTTTACACCACAGACATTGTTGCAGAGGATCAGGAGTTTGCCGAGAGCAAGAATGCAAGTTCTTCAAACGGCGGGGGATTTAACAACAATTCCGAGCGTCCTCAGCAGATGCCGGCAGAAGGCTTCATGAATTTCCCTGATGGGGACGGCATTGAAGATGACCTTCCGTTTGGCCCTGTAACCAGATAAATAGGAGGCAAAGTCATGGCATTTAATAAAGCTGATAAAGGCGATAAGTCCGATGCACCTATGAGAAGAAAGGGTGCCATTCGCAGAAGAAAGAAAGTTTGCGTATTCTGCGGCAAGGACAATACAATTGATTATAAGGATGTAGCTAAGCTTAAGAGATACATCTCCGAGCGTGGTAAGATTCTTCCCAGAAGAATCACCGGCAACTGTGCTAAGCATCAGAGAGCTTTAACCGTAGCTATCAAGCGCGCTAGACACATCGCTCTTATGCCTTATTCTCAGGATTAATTTAAGATTTAAGCACCTCTGCTTCTGCAGGGGTGTTTTATTTTTGTCTTTTTTTAGGCTACTTTAATTTTGTTTTACGGCGCGATTGTGGTATACTGTTGTTATCTTTGATAATGGGGTCGGCGGTTACGCCCGGAAGGAACTTATGAATAATAAGATTAAAATCGAAGGTAGACTTAAAAATTATCTTATGTCGGGATTGCTTCTCGGAATCCTTGCAGTGGTAGTTAATATATACATCTATACTGTTGATGTCAGGGCAGGGCTTATTTTTACAGGCTTTGTTCTTCTTTATCTGGCTGTTCAGCTCGTTTTCTTTTTACGAGGTTCAAGGACGGTTTTCCGCGATATGGTGAATTTTGCCACTCAGTACGGCCAGGTTCAGAGTTCGCTTCTTAAGAATCTTGATATTCCCCATGCACTTCTTGACGAGTCGGGTAAGATTATCTGGACGAATAATGCTTTTGAACGTCTTCTCGGTGATGAGAAGGAGCTTAATAAGTCTGTAAGTCATTATTTTCCCACTATTACCAAGGATAAGCTTCCTGGTTCCGATGTTGATTTCAGCGAGAATGAGTTCGAAATTAAATATAACAGCAGCGAGTTTGTAGTTAAGCTTCGTAAGATTCCGCTTAAAGAAATGCTTGAGTCCAGTAACACTTTGGAAGTGGACGAGGATTACGAGGGATTTCTTGTTGCTATGTATATGTTTGATAATACGGCTTTGAAGTTAGCTTTGCGAGAGGTTGACGACCAGAGTTTGTCGGTTGCGCTTGTGTACATAGACAACTATGAAGAGGCTTTGGAGAGCGTCGAGGAAGTTCGTCGTTCGCTCCTTACCGCGCTTATTGAGAGAAAAATCAATAAGTACATGTCGGCTCTCGACGGTATTACCAAGAAGATTGAGAAGGATAAGTACATGGTTATCCTTCGTAAGAGCTGTATTGCCAAGCTTAAGGAGAATAAGTTTGATATTCTTGAAGATGTTAAGACTGTAAATATCGGTAACGAAATGGCCGTTACGCTTAGTATCGGTGTGGGTCTTGACGGTTTGTCATACGGACAGAATTACGAGTTTGCCAGGGCCGCTATCGATATGGCGCTTGGCCGTGGCGGTGACCAGGCAGTTGTTAAGACTCCCGATCAGCTTTTATACTTCGGAGGCAAGAGCCAGCAGGTTGAGAAGAATACAAGGGTTAAGGCTCGTGTTAAGGCTCACGCCCTTATGGAAATTATCTCGAGTAAGGACCAGGTATTTATCATGGGTCACAGACTCGGCGACGTAGACAGCTTCGGTGCTGCAGTCGGTGTTTATCGTATTGCCTCTGCGCTTGAGAGAAAGGCTCATATTGTTCTTGATGAAATTACAGCGTCAATGAAGCCGCTTGTTGATATGTTTATCAATAATCCCGAGTTCCCTCAGGATATGATAATCGGTTGTCAGAAGGCGATTGATGAAATCGGTAATAATGCAGTTTTGATTGTTGTGGATGTTAATAAGCCCAGCATAACCGAGTGTCCCGAGCTCTTTGGTAAGTGTAAGTCTGTAGTGGTACTCGATCACCACAGACAGAGCGCCGAGCCTATTGAGAACGCTACACTTTCTTATGTAGAGCCTTACGCTTCATCAACTTGTGAAATGGTATCTGAAATTCTGCAGTATACCACCGACAATATTAAGATTCGTCCCGAAGAGGCAGACAGCATGTATTCGGGTATCATTATCGATACCAATAACTTTACCCAGAAGACCGGCGTCAGAACCTTTGAAGCGGCCGCTTTCTTGCGCCGTAACGGTGCGGACGTTACACGTGTACGTAAGCTCTTCAGAGAAGACGTTAACGAGTACAAGGCCAGAGCCGACGCTGTCAGCCAGGCAGAGATTTACAAGACCAACTATGCTATTTCAGTGTGCGAGGCTGAGAACTGTGCAAGTCCTACCGTAGTAGGTGCTCAGGCGGCCAATGAACTCCTTAACATTAAGGGTGTTAAGGCAAGCTTCGTGCTCACATATTATAACAATTTAGTATTTATCAGCGCACGTTCCATCGATGAAGTCAACGTTCAGATCATCATGGAGAAACTCGGCGGTGGCGGTCACATGAGCGTTGCGGGTGCACAGCTCAATGACACTACGGTTGAGGACGCTATTTTACGATTGAAAGAAACCTTAGATACAATGATTACCGGAGGAGAGTTATAAATGAAAGTAATACTTTTGGAAGATGTTAAGACCCTTGGCAAGAAGGGTCAGATTGTAGACGTTAACGACGGCTACGCAAGAAACTTTATTTTTAAGAAAAAGCTTGGTCTCGAGGCTACTCCGACCAATTTGAACAACTTAAAGCTTCAGAAAGCCAATGACGAAAAGATTGCCAAAGAAATCCTTGAGAAAGCCAAGGCTTTTGGCGAAGAGCTTGCTAAGCTTACTGTAGTTGTTAAGATGAAAGGCGGCGAAGGCGGAAGAGTATTCGGTTCCGTATCGAGCAAAGAAATTGCCGAAGAAGCCAAGAAACAGTTCGGCGTTGAAATCGACAAAAAGAAAATTGTTATGGAAGAACCCATCAAATCCTTCGGAGCATACGAGCTTAATGTTAAGCTTCACCCCGAAGTTACTGCGAAACTTAGAGTTAAGGTAGAAGAGAATGGCTGAGGAATGGCAAAAACGAATACTCCCTAACAGTACAGACGCTGAGAAATCCGTTATCGGTTCCATGCTTATGGACCGCGACGCCATTACCACAGCGTCCGAAATTTTGACCGGGGACGATTTCTACGTTAAGCAGAATCAAATATTGTTCGAGACCATGGTCGAGCTTCACAACGAAGGCAAGCCTGTGGATCTTGTCACGCTCCAGAACAGACTCAAGGAGAAAGATATTCCTCCGGAGATTACTGCCATGGAGTTCGTGCGCGAACTTTTGGAGGCGACTCCCACATCTGCCAATGTTAAATACTATGCCAATATCGTGGCCGAGAAAGCAACCCTGAGGAAGCTTATCAAAGCAACCGAAGGCGTAGAGAATGATTGCTACAACCAGAAAGACTCTGTAGATACTATCATGGATGAGGCCGAGAAGAACATCTTCAAGGTTCTTCAGAGGCGCAATGCGGGCGATTACGTGCCCATCAGCACCGTTGTCAACAATGCCCTTGATAAGATATCACTCGCTGCCCGTAATAAGGGTGCTGTAACCGGTATACCCACAGGCTTTATTGACCTTGATTTCAAGACTGCCGGATTGCAGCCCTCCGACCTTGTGCTTATTGCAGCCCGTCCTTCTATGGGTAAGACTGCATTCGTACTTAATATCGCTCAGCACGTAGCGTTTAAACAGGGATTACCCACAGCTATATTCTCCCTCGAAATGTCCAAAGAACAGCTTGTTAACCGTCTGTTCTCACTTCAGACCGGCGTAGATGCTCAGAAGCTTCGTACTGGTAACCTTGATGAATCCGATTGGGAGATGCTTATTGAAGGCGCTACAGATATCGGTCAGTCCAAGCTTATCATTGACGATACTCCCGGTATCAGTATCGGTGAGCTTCGTTCCAAGTGCCGCAGATATAAGCTTGAGCATGGATTGTCCATAATCATGATCGACTATTTGCAGTTGATGACCGGTTCCGGTAAGAATGCGGAATCACGTCAGCAGGAGATTTCAGAGATTTCACGTTCCCTTAAGGGACTCGCAAGAGAATTACAGGTTCCTGTTATAGCCTTGTCGCAGCTCAGCCGTGCGGTTGAGTCTCGTCCCGACAAACGCCCTATGCTGTCCGACCTTCGTGAATCGGGAGCAATCGAGCAGGATGCCGACGTAGTAATGTTCATATACAGAGATGATTACTACAATCACGAAAGCCCTGACAAGGGTATTTCCGAGATTATCATAGCCAAGCAACGTAACGGCCCTATCGGAACCGTCAAGCTTGCATGGTTACCCGAACTTACCAAGTTCGCCAATCTCGCCAGGGACAACGACAGATTTAATCAGGAATAATACGACGATTAACGTAGGCGCTCACGGTTTTGGAGACAATACCGATAAGGGCGCCTGCTGTGATTCCGGAGATCATAAGCACCGGCAAATATGCAAGAAGCGTCGTGCTCTTAAGAATAAGGCAAGCCACCGCGAGCTGTGCAAGGTTATGAAATACACCGCCTAAGAGGCTTATACCAAGGGGTGAGAAAGCTTTGAGCTTAGTTGCCCCGTACATTAACAAAAAGCTGATTATACCGCCTGCAAGGCTGTATATAATGGTGGACAGATTACCAAACATAAATCCCGCCAGCAGGATTCTGGATACTAAGATAATAAATACCTGAAGAGGATTTAAAAAGAACAGACCTGTCAGCGTCACCAGATTGGCAAGGCCAAGCTTCACGCCCGGAACAGGTATCGGAATAGGTATAATATGCTCCACATAACTGAATACAAGAGCAAGTGCTATCAGAACTCCCGATTGTGCTACCAATATCGCGGGAGTTTTTTTGTTACCGTTATTCTGCAACAGCATCGATGGAACCCTCGCTTTCTTTGGCCGGATTATCGGACTTTATGGTGATGACAAGCTTGTGGGGGAGGCATACTATGACCTCGCCCGTAAGGCTGATTGAAGCGTGATTGACGCAGATTAAATCGGGACAATTCGCAGATTCGACCGACACCTCATGGTTGCGTACTACAATAGTGTTGGTGCCTTGATCGGTGGTGACGGTGAGAGAAGTGTCGTTGCCTAAGCTGAGAGTGGCATACTCCGCTCCATCCAGCTCCACAAGGGCATAAGCACCCGGCTTCTTGGAGTGCGCCACCATCGGAAAAAGAATGAGCGCCACAACCACCAGAATCGCGAGCAAAACTATATCATTTTTCAATAATTTCGAAGCTGATTTCTGATGAGAACTCATCCTTAATTCCTTCCGTTATGTATAAATTACCCGAATTATCGAAGTAGATAAAATCAAAGAGCGAAGAATTCTTGCGCCATAGCGTAGTTGCCTTGTCACGCCCCATAACAAAAATGGCGGTAGATAAAGCGTCTGCAAGAGTAGGGTCGCTCGAAACAACCGTGACGGACTTAGCGCCCGAATCTGCAGGGTAGCCTGTAGCCGGGTCGATAATGTGATGGTATGTTACACCGCCTTCTTCAAAGTATCTTTCGTATCCGCCTGATGTAATGACGGCTTTGTCACTGATAGAAAGAACGCCAAGATACTTCATGGAATCATCGGGAGACTTTACAGCCACATTCCAGAGGCTGCCATCGGGCTTCTGCCCAAGTGCGTATACGTTACCCCCAAGATTTATCAAGGCACTTTTAATATGCTTGCCGTTAAGAATATCTACAGCGACTTTAGTGGCGTAACCCTTGGCGATACCGCCGAAATCTATCATGGTGCCATCAGACAGGCGAACAGACTTATCTTGCGTGTTCAAGGTTACTTCCGAAGAAGCAAGTTCATTACAAAGCGCTGACAGAACAGAAGCTTCCGGTACTTTAAATTCGCCGGTAGTGAAGCCCCATTCACGCATAATGGGATATATACATATGTTAAATGCGCCGCCGGTCATATCCCGGGCAAAAAGACTCTTGTCAATCAGATACTCCATGTCGGAGTCTGCAGTGCATGAACCGTTCTCGTTAAGCTCATATACAAGGCTTTTGGAGTCGGTGACAGACAAATCCCCATCAAGACCGATTACAGCGTCTCTGACGGCTTCTACGGCGCCCTGAGCGTTCTTTCCGGTTCCTTTGACGGACATATATGTGTCCATGGCAAAAAAACTCGTCTCGTAAGTGGTTTCGGTACCGCCCCAAAGGCGAAGACAGAGTGCCACACCGACAGTGATTATTACAAGCGCCGCAAGCGCATAATACTTTATATTTTTTCTTATCATGTTCTTTTTATAACAGTTTTTCTAATGCTTTTCAATCCCTGCCTTGGCGAGGGCTTCACCATAGGCTTTCAGCACCCCGCGGGTCGAGAATGTGGCTCCGCTGACAGTGTCGATTTCGCCCAGGGGATCGGCTTTAATTGCTTCCAGAAGGCCATCGGAGAAGGTCTTATATTCTTCGTCATCATCGTATGAAGTAAAGTAAACATCGATGACTTCACCGTTTTGAACCACGATTTCTACGGTAATGTCGCCTTCATAGCCGAGAGCGGTTGCACTGTAGGTTCCGTCGATGACAGCCGGTTCGGAAGCACTCACAGATTCTGCAGGTTCTTCGGATGTCTGTGCGTCGGAAATCTCCGTATCCTTAGGGGCACCGGCGTTCTTCAAAAGAAGATACACAACTGCGGACAAAACAAGTACCAAGACAAGTGATACGTATCTTGCAACGTTGAGCTTAAAGTCTTTCTTTTTAATGCTGTGAGCCTTTAGAAGCCTGCAGATTAAGTACCACAGAAAAACAGCGGTATACACGGACACGTTAACGTTGGAACGATCCGAGCCACGAAGTGCGCCTGTGATATTGAACAGGAATACGTGTAAATACACAAGAAAATAGAACCCGTATGCGAAGCGTTGCAACTTTTTCCACTTAAGCGGGTTGAATTTGCGCCTGATTCTTTTGAAAGAAGTGATAAAGAGGGGAAGCAGCACAAGTACCATGACAACAGAAAAAACTGTCGCCACAAGTGCCACAGGCTGCATCTTCGAGGGAGCTTCGAAAAGCTTAGACAAATATTTGATTCCGTATGCGACTATGTGTCCTAACGTGAGAATTGAGGCAATTATCGACAGCTCGCCCCTAAGAGACATGAGAAGCTTGATGGGCTTGGAACCGTTGGGGAAGGTCACTGCGTACATTACGAGTACAAAAAAACCTGCGCCGAGCGCGGCTCTGTCGAATAAGGGGTAGATATACGTGCCAAAAAAACCGCCAAAGGATATCCCGAGCCTGTCGATTACGATTACGGCTAGGGATAATCCTGCAAAAACCAGGTAGAAGGGTACCGGATTTTTCTTAAGCGGTTTCTCGAATATCAGGACAAACAATATCGCCGTAAGTATTGAGATTGTAAATACCATAAGGCAATATCAATCCTTTCTTGTTAAATTAGTGGTTGCCCTCTTTCTTTTCCTCTTCGGGAGCAACTTCGGTGATGTTAACTTTGATGGTTACGTCGGGGAAGCCAGCGGACTTAACGACTACTTCATATTCGCCGACTTCTTTGAATACTCTGTTAAGAGTCTTGTCGACAGTGCCGTCTTCGGTGACTATCTTGGCACCGCGCTTACCGCTGCCGGCAACTTCTTCGCCGTTAACAACGTAGCTTACGATGTTCTTAACGAAAGCAACGAACTCTTCGTCGGAAGCGTCTTTAGCCTTCTCGATAGCGTCTTCAGCAGCCACAGCAACTACCTTGTCTGTAGAAATAACGAATGTGGTGCTGTAAGGGGCATATACGCCTGAAGCATCGCTAACATTGAGAGTATAGGTTCCTGCGATAGCGTTCTCCCAAGTTACATTGGAACCGTCGCAAGAAATGTCAGCACTGTCACCTACAACTTCGTACGCGAATTCGTATCCTTCGGGATAATCTTCGACAGTAACGGTAGCGGTTTTATCGGTAACCTTAGCATCAGCTACAGCAAGTGTGTTGGCGAATTTCAAAGGAAGATAGAGGTTAACCTTAATCTTCTTAATACCGGACTTGGTGTAAAGAACGACTTCATCAACAGTCTTGCCGGGTAAATCCGCATAGGGCTCGAATACTACAGTGTTGCCGTGAGGCTCCTGATATTCGGCAGTGGTGGCAAAAGCAATCTCAAAGCCTCTCCAAAGGTTCTCAAGAGCGCGGAATCCATAAGAAGCACCGTCGGTGGTGTGAACGCTTCCTGCGAAAACGGTAAGCTCTGAAAGAGACTGGTCGAGGTCGATTTCGTAGTCGCCCCAGTGGGTAGCAGTGTTAACGGAAGCGGTATCGCCCGAAAGCTCTTCAACTTCGCCTTCAGCCTTGCCGAATACGAATTTACCTGCTTCGTCAACGCTTAACTCTTTGTAATAAGCGGGAGCTTCTGTAAGCTCGGTGTAGGAATAATCGGCAGCAGCGAAGAGAGCAGCCTCGTCGTCAACTTTTAAAGCTTCATCAAGCGTTACGCCTTCTTTGACCAATACAGGGAAGGAAACACCTAAAATTTTGCTGTTATCTTCAAGATGGTAGGTTCCGCCCACAAGATTTTCATTGGCGGCTTTGTTAAGTGTGGCGCTTGTAACTGCATCTACATTCTCGCCACCCTCAAACTCAGCGGCGAAGAACTCGCCGTAAGGGATATTCATTACTACAAAAGTTCCGGTTACTTCAGATTCGGAAGCTACTGAAGCGACCTCCTCGGATACTTCCGTTGATACGGATTCAACAACGGACTCAGGCGTCTTCTCGGCACAAGCAGCCAAAGAAAGCACGCAAACTGCAGACAAAACTACAGCAAGTATTTTCTTTTTCATATTTCTCTCCTTTATATACAATAGTTAGCATATGCTAACATGTCGGCCAACGAGGAAATTATATAGTATGAAAAAGAAAAAATAAATACACTCTTTTTCACAAATAGCACATGTTTTTTAAATTCAATTTTGAGCAATGTGTTTAAGAGCAAAATAAAAAGGCCCCAAGCTTACGCTTGAGGCCGATTTTCCTGACTTAATTCAATACTACTCCTCGGAGATAGCTCCTACAGGACACTGACCTGCGCAGGAACCGCAGGAAATGCATGTATTTGCGTCGATTTCGAACTTAGAATCGCCTGCAGAGATAGCGCCTACGGGGCACTGAGACTCGCAAGAACCGCAAGATACACAAGAATCACCAATTACAAATGCCATTTTGTTAGTCCTCCTTGTTAAATATTTGCCAAATTGATTGTATTACAACTTAAGATAAGTTGCAACATTGTTTGGATAAAAAGAATCTAAACAATTTCTATAGGGCCGAAGCCTTTCTAACTCCCAAGTACTATATCGGCAAGAACCGCAGAAACTTTAGCCCTCGCCAAGTTCGGCTCTGCGAGCCTTGATACCGTTGATAATAGCCTTCTTCTTGTCAAGAAGAATGGTCTTGTCCATGGGAGGCGTATCCTTGAGAGGATAGTCGATGCCGAGCTTCTCGTATTTGACCTTGCCCATGTCGTGGTAAGGCAATACATCAAGAGCTCTCAAAGTCTTAAGGCCGCCGATAAAGTAACCAAGCTTGTAAAGATATTCTTCATCGTCGGTGATACCGGGTACAACAACGTGACGAATCCAAGTATCTACACCCTTATCGCTTAAGTACTGGGCAAAAGCAAGAATGTTTTTGTTGTGCTGCTTGGTAAGCTCTAAATGATGTTCGTCGTCGATGTGCTTAATGTCAAGCATTACCAGATTGGTAAGGGGCATAAGCTTATCAAATTTGGCCATAACTTCAGGGCTGTCAGGGTTAAAGGTGATGCCGGAAGAATCGATACATGTATGGATTCCTTTGGCCTTGGCCTTTTCAAAAAGTTCGGTAATGAAATCAATCTGAAGCAAAGGCTCACCGCCCGTAACGGTGATGCCACCGTCGGTATAGAAGCCTTTATTGCGTTCATACTGTTCAATTATGTAGTCGGCGTCCATAAGGGTGCCGGCGTTCACTTCCCAGGTGTCGGGATTGTGACAGTATTTGCATCTCATGGGGCAGCCTTGCATAAATACAACGTATCTTACGCCGGGACCGTCTACGGTTCCAAAACTTTCAAGTGAATGAATTCTACCTTGCATAATTAATCCTTCTTTTGCAAAAAGGGCCCGGATTACTCCGGACCCTCTTAAGCATCTTGTAATTAGAATGACTCGTGGAATGTACGAGAGATAACGTCTGCCTGCTGTTCGGGAGTTAACTTGATGAAGTTAACTGCGTAACCGGATACACGGATTGTGAGCTGAGGATAGTTCTCAGGATGTGCCTGTGCATCAATAAGAGTTTCTCTGTTAAGTACATTTACGTTAAGGTGATGTCCGCCTTTTGTTACATAGCCGTCAAGCAAATGAACAAGGTTATCAACCTGCTGTTTGTTAGCTACTGTTGCCATTGTTAGTTCCTCCTTAATTATTCATAATCATCCAGACCCTGATGCAACGTGGGAACGCTGCATGCAAGAGGGGTTCTGGAACAGTCCGTGCATCCCATCGTCTGCACGGTTTTGGCCTGTGCGGCCTTTTCGTCGAAGTCAACGTTAACGTGTCCGACGCCTTTACTCATATCCTGGTCAAGCATCTTAACCAAATCGTCAATCATATCTTTCTGATCCAATGAGATTCACCTCCTGTATGATGTTTAAATTATTTTAAATCAAGATCGATGTCGCCTGCGAATACCTTGTCTTCCTTACCAAGAGCTCCGGGGATAATAGTGAAGGTATTGGAGATACCATCCTGAGAATCCATGAAAGGAAGCTTAGCAACTGAGGAAAGGGAAGCAACTGCACCGTGAGTATCGCGGTTGTGCATAGGGTTGGCACCGGGAGCGAAAGGCTGTCCTTTTCTACGTCCGTCAGGAGTGTTACCTGTTGCCTTACCGTAGGTTACGTTAGAGGTAATGGTAAGAACTGACATTGTAGGGAAGCCGTCTCTGTAGGTGTGATGTCTTCTGATCATTGTCATGAACTTGTGTACAAGCTCGGTAGCGATGGAGTCTACACGGTCATCGTCGTTACCGTACTTAGGGAAGTCACCGGTGGTCTCGAAGTCGGTGATGATACCGTCTTCGTCACGGATAACTTTAACCTTAGCGTACTTAATAGCGGAAAGTGAGTCAGCTACTACAGAAAGACCTGCCATACCTGTTGCAAAGTAACGGCGAACGTCTCTGTCGTGAAGAGCCATCTGTGCTCTCTCGTAGCAGTACTTGTCGTGCATGTAGTGAATTACGTTAAGGGTATTTACATAAACGTCAGCAAGCCATTCCATCATGTCGGTGAATTTTGCTATAACGTCATCATAGTCAAGGTAGTCACCTTCTACAGGGCGGTACTTAGGTCCAACCTGCTTCTTGGTAACTTCGTCAACACCGCCGTTAAGAGCGTAAAGAAGACACTTAGCAAGGTTTGCACGAGCGCCGAAGAACTGCATTTCCTTACCGATTCTCATGGAGGATACGCAGCAAGCGATGCCGTAGTCATCACCGTGAGTCACACGCATAAGGTCGTCGTTCTCGTACTGGATGGAGCTTGACTGAATAGACATCTTAGCACAGAACTTCTTGAAGTTCTGAGGAAGTCTGGTGGACCAAAGAACTGTAAGGTTGGGCTCGGGAGCGGAACCTAAGTTGGTCAAAGTGTGGAGGTAACGGAAGCTCATCTTTGTTACCATGTGACGTCCGTCAACACCAACACCACCGATAGACTCGGTTACCCAAACGGGATCGCCTGCGAAAATCTGGTTGTATTCAGGTGTACGTGCGAACTTAACGCAACGAAGCTTCATGATGAAGTGATCTACGAATTCCTGGATCTGCTCCTCGGTGAAGGTTCCGTTTGCAAGGTCTCTTTCTGCGTAGCAGTCGATGAAGGTAGAGGTACGTCCGAGGGACATAGCTGCACCGTTCTGCTCCTTAACAGCTGAAAGGTAACCAAAGTAAGTAGCCTGAATAGCTTCCTGAACGTTGGAAGCGGGTCTGGAAATGTCGCAACCGTAAGAAGCTGCCATTTCCTTCATCATCTTAAGAGCAACAATCTGCTCGGAGAGTTCTTCACGAAGACGGATAACGTCATCTGTCATAACACGTCCGGTAGAAGCCTTCTGTGCAAGCTTGTCCTCGATAAGTCTGTCGATACCGTAAAGAGCAACACGTCTGTAGTCGCCGATGATACGTCCACGACCGTAAGCATCGGGAAGACCTGTGATTACGTGTGAAGAACGGCAAGCTCTCATTTCTTCGTTGTAAGCATCGAAACATCCTGCGTTGTGTGTCTTTCTGTGAACAGAGAAGAACTCGCTGATTTCGGGATCAACGGTGTAGCCGTTGTCTGCACATGCCTTTTCTGCCATACGGATACCGCCGTAAGGCTGCATGGAACGCTTGAAGGGCTTATCTGTCTGGAAACCTACGATTGTTTCCTTGCTCTTGTCAAGATAGCCGGGGCCGTGAGAAGTGATGGTGGAGATAACCTTGGTATCCATATCAAGAACACCGCCTGCTTCTCTTTCTTTCTTCTGAAGGTCTAATACCATAGCCCATAAGTCTTTGGTGTTCTGTGTAGGGCCTGCAAGGAAGGTATCATCACCGTCATAGGGATGATAGTTCTTCTGGATGAAATCACGTACGTTGATTTCATTCTCCCACTTGCCACCTACAAAATCTTTCCATTCTGGTCTCATTTTGAAATCCTCCTGTAAGTTTGTTAGATAAGTGTAATTTAAATTATTGAATGACGACGAAACTATTCATCGGATCATTATAATTTGTGCATCATCCATTATAGAATAATGCCCTTTGCCAGTCAATAATCCCCAGTGTTCTTTTTTAAGTACAAATGCGCAATTTTAAGGTAATTTCGTTAATTTGCGATGCAATTTAAACCGATTTCTTACCACCGCAAACACTTTACTCAAAAAGCGGTTACATAAGCGCGCATTTGATATGATTATATAGCTTTGGGCGTAACGGTATATTACCTTTCTCGCGACAAAATAAAGCGCCCTAATATGCGATAGTTTCCATATAAAAGGCCCAAAATGACTGCTATACTTATATCATCGAAAGGAGCATTAAAATGGACGAATCACAAAGAATTGAAATAGAAGAAGCAATCGCAGCGGCAGACGAGGCATTGTATCACCTTAACATAGCTAAGAAGAATTTAAAAAGTGCCGGAAACTGGGGTCTTTATGATATGATAGGCGGCGGTTTCATAAGCGGCCTTATCAAGCATGGTAAGATAGAAAGTGCCGAGGAAGAAATTGCGCTTGCCAAAGAATCCCTGGAAACATTTGCAGAGGAACTCCGTGACGTAACAGGATACTCATCGGTTCACATCGATTCTTTCCTTAAATTCGGCGACCTTGTTTTTGACGGATTCTTAATGGATGCGCTTGTACAGCACGAAATCGGCAAGGCGAAAGCACAGTGCGACGACGCCATCAATCAAGTCTCCCGAATCAGAGAAGAACTGGCGCGAAGCCTCAGATAAGAATTTATAGAAAGTTTATTGAAACTTTGGGGGTGTTGTACTATACTGACCGTGACGTTAATTAATGTGCCACGATAGGAGGTAGTTACCATGGCAGATATTACTAAGGAAATGACAATCGGTGAGCTTCTTAATAAAGCACCCGAAGCAGCACCTATTTTAATGAGCGCAGGCATGCACTGCTTAGGATGTCCCGCATCTCAGGGCGAGAGCATCGAAGAAGCAGCAATGGTGCACGGTATCGACATCGATGCACTCATGGAAGCTCTCAAAGCTATGTAATTCATAATTGCATTAAGAAAGCCCGATTCGTAATGAACCGGGCTTTTTCTTTACTCTATTCAATTAGAACTTAGCCAGGGTGCTTACCGCATCCTTGTCAATGATGGTCTCATAGTGCTCTCTTAAGTAGCTTTCTGAGATTGACTTACCGCGAAGAGCGGCGCCGTACTCGGAGAAGAGATTGCAAATCTGTACAAAGTCCGCAATATCCATCTTGGCGCGGTTAACCGTGAGTAAGTACTCGCCGGATTCAACATTGTGGTACAAAGAACTGTCTCCGCAGAAGTGAGCAATCACGCGCTCGCATACACGAGAGATATCGCTGATGCTGTCAAAAGAAAAGGCCATGCCGTCGAACGCTTCGGTTGCGGCATCCTTGTCTCCTTCCTTACTCTGTACTGCATCTCTGAAACGTTTAAATAAATCGGCAATGTTCACAACTTCCTCGTCAACACTTTCGGTGTCGTCTTCGGAGTCGTCGTCTTCATCAATACCGGGCGCGAACTTAGAGAATCTGGTATCAAGTTCCTCAGGGTCCTCAACCTTGGTAATGACAAGCACGATACACTCGCCGCTTACGGGAATCGCTTCAATCATAAGCGGAATGTTGCCGGCTTCAAATCCATATTCAATATTTGCTTTCTCCATCATATCCTTAAAAAGATCTCTGGCTTTATCGGAGCCATATGCAAGCTCGCTCATCTTGAGGCGTCTGGATGCGAGGTCTTCACGTGTAAGCGTGCAGCGGATCTGATGATCGTTTACTTTTTCAATTTTCATATTTGAATATTATTCCCCCGTTGCTTCTTAGTCAAGTGATACGATTGATGTTTTTCAAAGTTTTAATAAATATAAGAAAGAACTGTCAAATCTTCAAGCTTTTCAGAAGCTTTCGCGACCTCCTCATACTTATATTATACACCGCGGATATTAAAACTTTGAATAAACTTAAAGTTTATTTGTAATATATTAATCGGCTGATTTGGGTAGGAACATAACCTAATATATAGAAATTAGCGGAAAATTAATCGTCCATAATTTGTTCAAAATTTGTTTACAGTTTGTTCACACATTTTCTTTTGCCTCGTGTATAATACCCTTTGTGCTCCGGGCCAATCGGTGTTCGGAAAGGGGGCAGACAGTCCTCGCACGAGGAAACAAGATATAAACGTATCTCCGTAGTCGGAGATATCTACAGTCTTTCGGCGCGTTGAGCGTGCCGTTTTGGGAACAGAAAGTTTTCCTAAATTTACCACTTACAAATAATTCACTATTACATGCAGACAGCAAAAGCATACGGATTTTTATTTGGAACACGGGTAGGAGCACTTATAATTGTTTATCACGACTTCTTTTGGTTACAAGCACTTAAAAGCGGCAACCGGAGAAAGAAGGCATAAGCTTTAATGCCAGACTTACGGCGCGGGACAATCTTAATAGAATTTTAAAATGACGTTAAGAAGATTGTCTGCTATAATTAGGGCGGTCGCGTGAGACCACAGGAGGTTTTAGATGAAGAAAGTAATTCCGGCTTTGGTGGCGATTGTCCTGATTTGCGTCGTTATAGGCGTAAGCTACGGCAAGAAGCTTCTTGATAAATATTCATACGGACAGGAATGGGCAGATTACAATTCATACTTCGAGATTTACTCGGCGGATGAGGTGCCCGTTATTTTACAGGATTCAAAGATTGAACAGAAGGCTAAGATGATAGACGGAAATATATATTTCTCTCTTGAGACGGTTAAAGATCTTTTTACCGAGAGATTCTATCATGATTACAATGAGAACCTTCTTTTATATACTAATGCAGAGACTACGATTCGCACTGAGATAGGAAGTTCTTCTTATATCGAACTTGGCGAGACCAGGAATTTCAGCTATCCCATTACGGTTGAGAAGGGCGACACGGTTTACGTAGCGATTGAATATATTAAGAAATTTGTGAATTTCTCATACGAGTTATACAGCGACCCCATCCATATGCAGGTTTATACCGAATGGAGTGAGAGGGAGGTTGCTACTGTTAAGAAGCCCACGGCTGTCAGATGGCGCGCAGGCGTTAAGAGCGAGATTCTTACCGAGGTTGCGACCGGTGATGTTGTTGAGCTTCTCGAGCCGCTTGATGACTGGATGAAGGTTAAGACCGCAGATGGTTTTATCGGTTATCTTGAACAGAAGTTCATTGAAGAAGAGCGTTACGAGCAGGAGACTCCTGTAACGGAAGTGGCGCCTGAAAATTATTCTTCTCTTAACAGAGGCCATAAGATTAATCTTGCATGGCACAACATGGAATACGTACAGGGAGCAAGCGAGCTCTATGCACAGTGTGCGAAGGTTAAGAGCGTTAACGTTATTTCTCCCACCTGGTTCTGGCTTACAGATAATGACGGTAATTTCGACAGCGTTGCAAGTTTGGAATACACAGATGCGGCTCATAAGATGGGCATGGAAGTCTGGGGACTTATTGCTAACTTCCATTCATATACAGATGTAGATACCGCAAGTGTTCTTACTTATACTTCTAAGAGAGAGCATCTTATCGAAGGCCTTATTTCTGCAGCTCTTCAGTATAATCTTGACGGTATCAACCTTGACTTTGAGCAGGTTCCCACATCGACGGGAGATGCATATATACAGTTTGTAAGAGAATTGGCACTTGCATGTCATGCCAATAACCTCGTGCTTTCGGTAGATAACTATGTGCCTACCGCATATACTGCCTTTTACAACAGAGAAGAGCAGGGTAAGTTCGCGGATTACGTAATCATCATGGGATACGATGAGCATTACGCAGGAAGTGATGCGGGTTCGGTTTCCAGTATGCCTTGGATGGTTAAGGGCATTCAGGATACGGTTGATGTTGTCCCTGCTGAGAAGGTTATCAACGCAATTCCTTTCTACACCAGAGTTTGGAAGACCGTCGGCGACGAGACAACAAGTGAAGCGGTTACCATGCAGGTGGCAGCAGACTTCCTTGCACGTAACGGTCTTGAGGCCAAGTGGGACGACGCCACCAATCAGAACTACGCAGAGACTACCATCGGCGGTACTTTTTATCAGGTATGGATGGAAGACCTTGATTCCCTCAAGGTACGTCTCAACGTAATCAAAGAAAGCGGCATCGCAGGCGTGGCAGAGTGGAAGCTTGGCCAGGAAATTCCCGAAGTTTGGGATTTGATTGAAGCGTATATGAACTACTAATAATGATGAATTTGAGGCGGATGGTGTCATCCGCCTTGCTTTTGTGTTATAATTACTTAAATATGGATACAGAAATAGTAGTACTTAATCAAGATAATATAGATAAATCGGTTATAAAGCGTGCCGGAGATATTCTCAAGGCCGGCGGACTGGTTGCTTTTCCCACGGAGACTGTATACGGTCTCGGCGGAGATGCGCTTAATCCCGAGTCGTCCCGCAAGATATATGCGGCGAAGGGTCGCCCCAGTGACAACCCTCTTATCGTGCATATCGCTACGATGGACGCTCTTAAGAAAATCGTTACAGAGATTCCTGACGGAGCTTTGAAGCTTGCAAGTGGCTTCTGGCCCGGTCCCCTTACCATGATTTTTAATAAGAACGAGCTTGTTCCCCGCGAGACTACGGGCGGGCTTGGTACTGTTGCGGTCAGAATGCCTTCGGACAAGATTGCGGCAGCACTTATTGAAGCGGCGGGAGGATATATCGCGGCACCGAGTGCCAACCTTTCGGGACGCCCGAGCCCCACGGTTGCCAAGTACGTAATCGAGGACATGGACGGTCGCATCGACATGATAATCGACGGCGGCGATTCCGAGGTGGGACTTGAGTCTACGATTGTGGACTTTACCGCAGGCGAGCCTATGATACTTCGCCCCGGATATATTACCAAGGAAATGCTTGAGGAAGCTCTTTCTCAGGATGTAACAATTGACAAGGCAATAATCGATACCAATTCGAAGACCCCGCCCAAAGCACCGGGCATGAAATACAGACATTACGCACCCAAGGGTGAGCTTGCGATTGTTGAGGGCAAGTCCGAAGCGGTTGTAGCCGAGATTAATCGCCTGGCGGAAGAGGCTTCTTTGGCCGGATTCAAGACAGGTATTATAGCGACTGAGGAGACCAAGGCTCGTTATCATGCTGATTCGGTTAAGAGTGTCGGTCATGCGGGCAGAGAAGACGAGGTTGCGCATCACTTGTTCAGGATTCTGCGCGAGTTTGATGATGAAGGAATAGAGAAGATGTACTCCGAATCCTTTGCGGACAGCGGAGTTGGGGCAGCAGTCATGAACAGATTGTTGAAGGCTGCGGGACATAAAGTTATTGAGACGGAATAAGTCCTCGTGACTTATCACATAGAGAAAAGAGTATTACGGAGGTTTACGGAAATGATTGCTATAGGAAGCGATCACGGCGGATACGAACTTCGCCAGATTATCATGAAACACCTCAAAGACAGAGGTATTGAGTACAAGGACTTCGGTTGTCCCGACACGAATTCCTGCGACTATCCCGTATACGGCCGCGCTGTTGCGAAGGCTGTTGCAAGCGGAGAGTGTGAGAAGGGAATCGTTATTTGCACCACAGGTATCGGTATTTCGATTACCGCCAATAAGATTTCGGGCATCAGATGTGCACTTTGCTCGGATGTGTTAAGCGCAGAGCTTACAAGACTTCACAATGACGCCAACATGCTTTCTTTGGGTGCAGGCATTGTGGGACCTAATCTTGCCGTTAAAATAACGGATACTTTCCTTGATACGGAGTTCTCCGGCGAGGAAAGACATTCCAGACGTATTTCACTTATAGAAAAATAATTAAAGAGGAGAATGAAAATGGGAAAAACAGTTATTATGGATCACCCGCTTATCCAGCACAAAATCGGTTATATCAGAAGAAAGGATACGGGAACCAAGGATTTCAGACAGACAATTTCCGAGATAGCTCAGCTTATCTGCTACGAGGCTACCAGAGATTTGGAACTTTCCGACGTTGAGATTGAAACCCCTATCTGCAAGACTACAGTTAAGGAGTTAAAGGGTAAGAAACTTGCAATAGTTCCTATCCTTCGCGCAGGTCTCGGTATGGTAGACGGTATGCTCACCCTTATTCCTGTTGCCAAGGTTGGTCACATCGGTTTGTATAGAGATCCCGAGACTCATGAACCTGTTGAATACTACTGTAAGCTCCCCGCTGATTGTGCAGAGAGAGAAGTGTTCGTAGTAGACCCCATGCTTGCTACAGGCGGTTCTTCCGTAGCAGCCATTCAGATGCTTAAGGATAAAGGATGCAAGAAGATTCACTTCATGTGCATTATCGCAGCTCCCGAAGGCGTTAAGAGAATGCAGGAAGCTCATCCCGATATCGATCTTTACATCGGAGCGCTTGACGATCACCTTAACGAGAATGCTTACATCGTTCCCGGACTCGGCGATGCCGGTGACCGTATTTTCGGAACCAAGTAATTTTTAAAGGCCGAAGCGGTAACGCCAAGGCCTTTTCTTGTATTTAGTAAAAGAAAGTATATGCACGTATTTGTTAATTAGGTCTTTATTTCGCACAGCGAATTTCGGAGGATATTATTATGAAACGTACAGATTACATTTCCTGGGATGAGTATTTTATGGGCGTTGCCGCACTTTCCGGCATGCGTTCCAAAGATCCCAACACACAGGTCGGCGCCTGCATAGTAAGTGCCGACAACAAGATTCTTTCAATGGGTTACAACGGTTTCCCCAAGAACTGTTCCGACGATGATTTTCCGTGGGAACGAGACGGAGACACACTTGATACCAAGTATGCTTTTGTTACCCACAGTGAGCTTAACGCAATCCTCAATTATCGCGGAGGAAGTTTGGAAGGCTCCAAGATTTACGTTTCATTATTCCCCTGCAACGAATGTGCCAAGGCTATCATTCAAAGCGGAATCAAGACTATAGTGTACGACAGCGACAAGTACGCAGACACCCCCTCCACCAAGGCATCAAAGCGCATGCTTGATGCAGCCGGAGTTAAGTACTATCAGTACCAGCGAACCGGACGTAAGGTTGAAATCGAAATGTAGGGAAGTAAATATGATAAGAAAACATGTTAGAAGAATCCTGCTGATTCTTTTACTTGTCGTAATATCGTTAAGGGTTGAACCGAGTCATTCTTTTGCTTCCCAATCTACCAGGGATAAGCTTAACGAAGCCCAAAAGGATCGTGACGCTGCCAAAGAAAAGGTTAAGGAGCAACAAGACGAGGTCGACGGACTCAATGCCCGCAAGAAAGAGTTTAAGCGTGAGCTTGATAAGCTCAATGCCGAGCTCGACCAGATTTGTGAGAGAATTGCGGAGCTAGAGGGCAAGATTGAGGTCAAAGAGCAGGAAATCGCCGAAACTCAGGCAGCACTTGAAGAGGCGCGTAACATTGAGGCCGAGCAGTACGAGGCCATGAAGAAGCGTATCCAGTTCATGTACAAGGACAGCAAGAGCCTTTACCTTGAGATTGTATTCCAGGCGAAGTCCTTCTCGGATTTCATTACTCTTAGCAATTACATGGAAGCACTTGCGGATTACGACAAAGAAAAATTCGATGAATATCAGGCTACCCGTAAGAATATAGAAGCTTTGGAAGCGAAGCTCCAGGGAGAGAAGGCCGAGCTTGACGGATTGAAAGCCGAGGCTGAAGAAGAGAAGGCTAAGGTAGCGGAAGTCGCAGAGCAGACCAAGGGTAAGGTGGCTCAGTACACCGACCTTATAAGCGATGCCGAGGCAGAACTTCTTGCCTACGAAGCAGACTTAAAGGCCAAAGAAGCCGATGTGGCAGCCATCAAGAAACAGCTCGAAGAAGAACTGAGACTGTCAGCCCTTGCGGCAAGATCGGTTTGGCGTGATATTTCAGACATACAATTTGCGGACGGTGACAGATATCTGCTCGCGGTACTTATATATTGTGAAGCCGGCGGCGAGCCTTATGAAGGTAAGGTTGCGGTCGGAGCGGTTGTAATTAACCGCGTAAGAAGTTCGGTTTATCCGGCTACCGTTGTAGAGGTTATCAGACAGAGAAAGCAGTTCTCTCCTGTTTACAGCGGAAGATTCGATTTGTACCTGGCGGCAGGCAAGACCAACAATGACTGCTATGCGGCAGCCGATGCTGCTATGAGCGGTGTTACCAACGTAGGAGATTGCCTTCATTTCAGAACTCCGATTGAAGGATTGAGTGGTATCCAAATCGGAAACCACATCTTCTATTAACGAATTATTAAATTCATGGGCGTGATTTTGCGCAAGAAAACTTGCATCGCAATAAAAACATGAATGTATACTATCAAACTTTCTGACAATTTAAGGCTAGAATAAAATAACATGGATTATCTTAATCTTTTACAGTCCATAACGGGCGATAACTTAATAAGAATTGTACTTTCCAAGCCCGCCAAAGATTCGGGGGCCTCGGGAGTCAGAATCAGACCCATTAAGGTCAAGGAGCAGATTCTTTTTCAGGTAACCAAGAGTGTCGGCTCAAAGAGTTCGAACACCTGTAAAGAGGTTCATGAGAATCTTAAGGCACCCGAGCTTGAAAAATATCTGAAGGAAGCCATACCCGGTTTCTTTTACCAAGGGTTATTCGAGACTGAAGACGGCGGCTATACCGTTCTTGCTAATAAGAAGGGAACCGTTACCGTTGTTAAGAATAAATCCGTGACCGGTAAGAAAGCATCTCTCGACCACAACCGTACCAAGAAATACATTATAGAAGAGGGCACCAAGGTTCCGTTCATGGTGGACCTCGGAGTTATGACTCAGGACGGTAAGATTGTTCGTTCGAAGTACGATAAGTTCAGGCAGATTAACAGGTATCTTGAGATTGTGGCTGACGTAATACCGAGTCTTGATACATCAAGGACTATAACCGTTATAGATTTTGGCTGCGGAAAGTCGTATCTTACTTTTGCTTTGTACTATTATCTAGTGAAGCTTAAGGGTATAAAGGCAGATATTATCGGGCTTGACCTTAAGAGTGATGTTATAGCGGAGTGTAACAAGCTTAAGAATAAATATAAATATGAATCGCTAAAGTTTATTGAGGGCGATATCGGCAAGTTTGAAGGCGTTGACAAGGTTGATATGGTTATCACGCTTCACGCATGCGATACTGCAACCGATTATGCGCTTCACAAGGCCATAACATGGGGCGCGGAAGTCATAATGGCAGTTCCCTGCTGTCAGCATGAGCTTAATCGCTTTAAGAATTCGCCGGTGCTCAGCGCCGTCTCCGAATACGGAATATTGAAAGAAAGAATGTCTGCGATTTTCACCGACGCCATGCGCGCGGGCCTCCTTACTCAGGCGGGATACGATACGCAGATTCTTGAATTTATAGATATGGAGCATACTCCCAAAAACCTCCTTATAAGAGGCGTGAAGAAGAATCGCATGGTTCCCGGCAAGACACTTTCCAAGAGTCTTGAATCACTGACGGAACTTGCGGGCGGGGAGATTACGCTTAAGAAGCTATTACGAGATACACCATATGAAGAAAACGATACTTAAGATTATCGCTTCGATTCTTACTTTTGTCGGAACCATGTTTCTGGCAGGATTTTTGATGAACCGAGGTAATGTGAATACTACCCGCGACATGGAGCGCGCGACTCTCCCCGTAATCAGCATGAGCATCGGCGGCGAGACGGTCAACGAGCTTCACGGTTACACTTCCGAAATGGATCTGGGCCTGCTTCGCGAGAACATAACCCCCCTTGACGATCAAAGAGGGGTTACTTTTCGTGTGACCAAGCACGGCCGCGTGGTGGACAAGATTACGGCCAAGGTCCGCACAGTGGACGGCAGCCGTCTGATTGAATCAACAGATATAACCGATTACACCGAGGACGACTATACTATTCACGCGTCCATTCGCTTCAAGGATCTTCTGCAGGAGTACACTGAGTACAGCCTTCAGATTTATCTTACATTCAGTGACAATTCCGAGGCATTCTATCACACCCGCATTATCAAGGCTCCCAGCTATTGCGTCAAAGAAAAAATCGCTTTCATCACTGATTTCTGCGCCAATGAAATGACGCTCGAAACCGCCGGCTCCCTTAAGACTTACATGGAGTCCAATTCAAGCGGCGACAACACTACCCTTGCCAAGGTCAATATCCACAGCTCCCTCGAGCAGCTTTCTTTTGGCAATCTTAATGTGAAGCGCGTGACCGACCCCGTAATTAATATTAAAGAAATAGCCAAAGAAACTGCGGTTTTCACTGCGAACTATATAGTCAAGGCAAGCTCGGCTGCGGAGGAGACGGAGTATTTTGTGGAGGAATGCTTCCGTATCAGGTACACCGGCGAGGTTATGTATCTGCTTGATTTTGAGAGGACGATGGGCCGGGTTATCTACATCGACACTCCCATAGTAAGAGGCGAGGATATACTTCTCGGCATCACCGACGATGATAAAGGCCTTATCGAGAGCGACGACGGCAACGTAATAGCATTTAGCAATGAGAACGTTCTTTATTCCTACAATGCAGACGGAAATCGCCTTGTTAAGTTGTTTTCTTTTTATGACGAGAGCAATTTTGACGAAAGAACGTACAATGACAATCATGCGATAAAAGCACTCAGCGTTGATGAGGCCGGCAATGTGTGGTTTGCAGTGTACGGATATATGAATCGCGGAACTTATGAAGGCCGCGTGGGTGTGA
>Ga0129306_1001385_pt1 | contig 27599 bp, 32 predicted proteins | sample P827metagenome_FD_94438 | JGI IMG/M metagenome (GOLD analysis project Ga0129306, IMG submission 94438) | Capybara group fecal microbial communities from Wisconsin, USA - P827 metagenome | ecosystem: Host-associated > Mammals > Digestive system > Large intestine > Fecal | place: USA: Wisconsin...
AGGAATTGAAGCTGATGATGCTAGAATCAAAGCTTTAATCGCAGCTTTAGAAGATGTTGACATCGACGAAGCTATGGAAACTACTGCTATGGCAGCAGCAGCACCTGCAGCTGCACCTGCAGCAGCAGAAGCTGTTGAAGAAGAAGAGGAAGAAGAAGAGGAAGAAGAAGAAGCTTCTGAAGAAGAAGCAGCAGCTGGATTAGGTGCTCTCTTCGGATAGATTTTTAATCTATCACCTTTCTTTTTTTTATTTTTCTTTTATTAACTGCTTATTTTAAAAAAAACTTATTTTATTTACTATTTTTCTTATTTAAAAAATTGATTTTTTAGATTTTAAACAAAAGCAGTTTTGAAATATATTTCTAGTTTTAATTTAAAATCCCAGAATAATTAATCCAAATATGAACACGTCCGTTAGCATATGTGAAATGTATGGGACAAATATATTTTTAGTTTTAATATAGGCATACAGTTCAAATATTGTTCCAGCACCTTGCAGAGCTAAGACGGAAGCTGCTGTTGTTGATCCAGGATAGTAATGAATCATTCCAAATGCGACCATGACCACAATACATGAAAGTGCCACGGAAATTTTTCGATTTTCAGTATATTTATACAAAAGTCTTAAAAAGAACATTAATATGATGAATTTAACCAATTCTTCGCCCATTAGTGAAAATATTAATCCTACCATACTTTCAAGAGTAATTCCTAGAGATTCTGCTGTTCCTCCACCTCCGCCTACAAGGTAAAAAGCGTATAATATGTCTCCAACAATTTCTGAATAAATTATGTATCCTATAAACATCAATACTCCAAGCAATATTTCATTTCTTGTTGGTTTGTGAAACATTAGATTATAATTCCATTTGGAGAAATATAGTAATGGAATCAACATTATAAGACAGAATACTACGGAACTTACAAATTCTGAATATATATAAATATAATCAGAAACTAAAAAAGCAATTGGGACAGTTAATAATAATATAAACCATGCCAGTTTTGAAAGTCGAGGGTTATTTTTATAGAAAGGATAATCTCTGGTTTCGTCAAATTTGAATAAATTCATATAATCACTGTTTTTTTTTTCTTTTAAAGGCTATCCTTATTTTGCGTATTTAATTCACGCTAAGTATTTGATTTTATTGAACAAATCGGGATTTGTAACGCTTACCACAATCAGATAAGTGCCATCTGCAAATGCGAATGTGTATGCGCCATTGTTTTCAGTATAATATCCTCTGGCATTCATCAGGGTTTTGTGGACACCGCCTTGTGACGCTGCAGCATCATCTCCATCAACACCATAGGGGAGAGTCATCACACTAATGTAAATTCCTTCTTTGTTATTGGTATATCCTTGAGAGAAAATTAGAGTATATCCGCTATAGTCAACATCGATTGTTTTGGGATCAATTACATAATCTCCAGGGATTTCAAATTCCAAACCTCCAACACTGACTGTTTGTGTTCCAACGTTTAACTCCTGTGTAACTGTTAGAGTTATTGCAATAACAAGAACGACAATTATGATTGTAATGAGTATGATTATTGCATTTTTATTGTTGTTAAAAAAATTGCCTTTTTTAACTGGCAGTTGGGCGTTTAAGTTGCTTCCGCATTCAGGGCAAAATACTTCATCTTCATCAACTACGCAACCACATTCATTGCAGTATTTCGGCATGCTTCACCTCAATATAATATTGGTTTTTAATCTTTTAAATTTTTTTGAATACAATATTGTAGGGGTCATGTTAATTAATGCTTTTTATAAAATTATTTGAAAAATTCAACCAAAATCAAATTTTAAAACAAGTTATTTATTACACTAAAAACATAGATTATACTAATAAATATTTTGAACTGATTCATATGGTAGAAATTTTTGATGAACTTGGTTATAAAAAACAAACATGTAAAACTTGTGGACAGGAGTTTTACTCACAGGTTACAAGAGATACCTGTGGGGATGCTCCATGTGATGAGTATGAGTTTATTGCAAATCCTGCAACCGATAAACCATACAATTTATATGAAATCCAGAAAGTTTTTAGAGAATTTTTAGAAAGTGAGGGGCACACTCATGTCCCAAGATATCCCGTTCTTGCTAAAAGATGGAGGGATGATGTATTTTTAGTTGGAGCATCTATATTCTGTTTCCAACCTTGGGTAACTTCAGGTCTTGTTAAACCACCTGCCAATCCTATAGAAATGGCTCAACCTTCAATCAGGCTTAATGATGTTGATAATGTTGGAAGAACCGGTAGGCATATGACTTGTTTTACTATGGGTACTCATACAGTCATCAACAAGGAAGATAATTTCATTTACTGGGAAGATGAAACAATCAGGCTTTGCCATGAGTTCTTTGCCCACATTGGAATTAACACAGAAGAGATTACTTTCATCAAGTCATGGTGGGCTGGTGGAGGTAATGAAGGGCCTTGTTATGAAGTATGTTGCAGAGGAGTGGAACTCGCAACATTGGTATTTATCCAATATGAAACTTTAGAAGACGGATCTAAAAAAGAGATTCCAATTAAAGTTGTAGATACAGGTTATGGATTGGAGCGTATCGCATGGATTTCACAGGGAACCCCTACAGCTTATGATGCATGTTTTGCACCGGTTGTCGATAAATTAAAAGAATTGACTGGTGTTGAAATTAATGAGGATATCCAAGGACGCAATGCACAAATTGCTGGAATGATGGATATTGAAGATATTGGGGATTTAAAAGAGCTTAGGGCTCAAGTAGCTGAAAGTTTGGATTTGTCTCTTGAAGAATATCTAAAAGCAGCCGAACCGATGGAAGCTATTTACATTATTGCAGACCATACTCGTTGTTTGGCATTCATGTTGGCTGACGGCATTATTCCATCTAACGTAAAAGAAGGATATCTTGCAAGATTAGTTTTAAGAAGAACAATCAGGTTCATGAAAGATTTAAACATGAAAGAGTCTCTTGCTGATGTAATGGCTATTCAGTTAGATTTCTTATCCAAATTTTATCCTGAAATTCGTGATTCTGAAGAACATATCATGAACATCATCACTTTGGAAGAAGAACGTTATGCAGCAACCGTCAAAAAAGGTAGGAGTATCGTTAAAAGGTCTATTAAAAGACTCAAAAAAGAAGGTAAATCAGAAATGCCTCTTGACATGCTAATAGATTTATATGATGCTCATGGAATTCCTCCTGAAACTGTTGTGGAAATGGCTGGAGACGGTTTTACTGTAAATGTTCCGGATAACTTCTTTACTCAAGTTGCAGGAGCACATGAAAAGGATACAGCTAATAAAAAAGATACCTTCAAAGTTGATTTGCCTGAAACTGACTTATTATTCTATAAAGATTTCTACCAAAAAGAGTTCGAAGCCAAAGTTTTAGGTTTAGTCGAAAAAGATGGGGGCAAATGTTTGGTCTTCGATAAAACTGCATTTTACCCTGAAGGAGGAGGTCAACCTTCTGACATTGGTGTAGTTTCCATTGATGGAAATGAAATTAAAATCAATCATGCTGAAAAAGTCAACAATGTTGTATTGCATCATGTAGATGAGGATATCTCAGATGATGTAGTTGGTAAAATTGTAACTGCTGAAATTGATTGGACAAGAAGAATAACACTTGCACGCCATCATACAGGAACTCACTTGGTTATCGCAGCTGCAAGAAAAGTGTTGGGCAGTCACATTTGGCAAGCAGGATCTCAAAATGGCCTTACCCGAGCACGTATTGACTTGTCACACTATAAGCGTATTACACAAGAAGAGCTAAATGAAATTGAAAAGCTGGCCAACGAATATGTGATGGATAATATTGATTTGGATATTCAATTCCACACAAGAGATGAAGCACAGGAATTATATGGATTTGTACTTTATCAGGGAGGTATTGTACCGGGCAAAATGATTCGTGTAGTTAAAATACCTGGAGTTGATGTTCAGGCTTGTGCAGGTACACATGTACTAAGAACTGGTGTTGTTGGTCCTATTAAGATAAATAAGACTGAAAGGGTTCAGGACGGTGTTGAAAGAATTGACTTTTCAGCAGGCCTTGCTGCAATTGATTCCATGCAACATGATGGCGAGCTATTGCGTGAAAGTTCAGCAATATTTAAAGTGGAAAATAATCAATTGCCAAAAACCTGTGAACGATTCTTTACTGAATGGAAAGCACAGAAAAATGAAATTGATAGATTGCAATCTGAAATTGCAACTTTGAAAATGAATTCATTGGCTGATGAATATGAAGAAATCAACGGTTTGAAAGTTGTTTCCCAGTTAATTGAAGCTGACTTCAAAGAACTTCAAAAGATGGCTACAGACTTTACGGATAATGGTAAAGCCGATGTGGTTGTTATGGGAAATAGTGATGGTAAAATCGTGGGAGCAGCTTCCCAGCTAGCAATTGATAGTGGAATTAAGATTAATGAAGTTATCAAAACTGCAGCAGGCATATTAGGTGGTGGCGGTGGAGGCCGTCTAACATTGGCACAAGGTGCTGGTAAAAACACTGATAAAATGGACGAAGCTATCCAAACAGCCGTTGAATTAATAAAAGGATAATTATTGTCCTTTCTTTTTTTTATTTTAATCATAAACCATAACTGTGATAATCATAGTTTAATTTGTACATAAATTTGTAATATTCATGTTTATTTAGTTTGCCGTCTCCATCATCATCAGAATCTGCAAACATCTGATTTCTAACATTCTCTGGGGTATGGACTATATTCATATCACTTAATAATACATATCCGTCGTTATTTTTATCGGTATCTTCAAAAGAATTGGAATAGTAATATGCTTCATAATCAGGTTCTTGTTCTTTAACTGTAATCTGCTTTTTAACAGATGAGGAACTGTACTCCACATCACCTTTAAATTCGCAAGTTACTTCATAATCTCCAAGATTAACTGAAGGATGAACTGTTGCAATTCCTTCGCTATTAGTCTTTGCACTATATTGATATGTATCCTTATCGTTTTTGAAGGTTACAGTAATCTCTTTTCCTGAAAGTCCTCCTTCATTACTGGTCAATGCAACTTCAAAATCCCCTTCATTAGGTACTGAAGATGTTGTTTTAATAGATATGTCAGTGTGCTTTCTAAAGTCTAGTGCGCCGGTTGCAAAAATCAACATAGACAGTAAGATTATAATTACTACAAGCAGTATTATAATTGTCTTTTTATTTGCTAGACTTTTAGATTCTGCGGGAATTTCATCAACTGAAGCTCCGCATTTATTGCAAAATTGAGCATTTTCGCTGTCAAGTTTTGCTCCGCACTGATCACAATATCTTTCCATATTCTTAATATGTCTGTTGTTTTATTTAAATTTATTAAAGCAAAATCTTTATTACTTTCTTTTTTTAAATTTATACTTGCTGTTATATTTTAAAAAACTAGTATTGAAGGGATTGCTATTTTTTTCAGCGTGTACTTGATTTAAAAGAGATGTTTAAATGAATTATGACGTAATTATTGCAAGATATGGTGAAATTGGTCTTAAAAGTCCAAAAATAAGGTCACGTTTTGAAAGAAAGCTAGTTAAAAATATTAAGGCTACTTTTGAATGCGATGTAGATAGAAATCAGGGAAGAATTTATATTCATCCAAATAATTTTGAAGAAGGAATTGAAAAGTTGAATAGAGTTTTTGGTGTTGTTTCATACTCTCCGGCCACTTCAACAAAAACAACCTATGATGATATTGATAGGACATTGGGCGAATATGTTGAAGAGCTAATGGCTGAAAACATATTGGATCAAAACACTAAATTTGCCATAAAATGTCGTCGTGTGGGAACACATGATTTCACATCTCAGGAGATGGCAGCACATTGTGGGGGAGTCGTAAGAAATAAAGTTTTAGCTCCTGTTGATTTGACAAATCCTGATTTAACAATTTTTGTAGAAGTTAGGGAAGACGATACATTTATTTTCCATGAAAAAATCAAAGGCCCTGGTGGACTTCCTTTGGGAACTCAAGGAAAAGTCATTGTTTTGCTTTCAAGCGGAATAGATTCTCCTGTTGCAGCATATTTGATGATGAAAAGGGGTTGTGAAGTTGTTGCTCTTCACTGTAATAATGATCCGTTCTCAGGCCCAAAGGTCACTGAAAACTTTAATGCGTTGGTGGACCAGCTCAATATTTATGCAAATGGAGTGCCAATCAAAAAACGCGTTATCGATTACGGTGAATATCTTACAGTTGCAAAGGATAAGGCTCCGGAGAAAATGACCTGTGTGCTGTGTAAGTCAGGTATGTATAAAATAGCTGAAAAATTAGCTATTAAATTGGGGGCAGATGCAATTGTTGATGGAAGTAGTGTGGGCCAGGTTGCTTCACAGACTTTATCCAACATTCTAGCCACCAGATATGGCGTGGACATGCCGATATTGTCTCCATTAATTGGTCTTGATAAGGAAGAGATAACTGCGATTGCAAAAGATATTGGAACATTTGAAATATCTAAAATCGATGATGGAGGATGCAGTGCAGTTCCAAGATATCCTGAAACCCGTGCGGATTTGGATAGGGTAAAACAGGCTTGTGAAGATATGGGCCAAGATGTGGAAGTTCAAAAGGCATTTGAAAATATTAGGAAAATTGATTAATTTTTCTCATTTTTTCTTTTTTTAGTTTTATATTTTCCTTAAATAACCTTGTTAACATAATAATTATATAGTATACTATTCAAAAATAATAAATGTCTAGTAAATATTAATTTACTAATTGAGGTTATTAAAATGAAAACTACTGTTAGTGTAATTAAAGCTGATATTGGAAGTGTGTCTGGACACTGTGTCGCACACCCTGAGTTAATGGATATTTGTGACGAAGTTTTAAACGAAGCTTTAGAAGCAGGTATCTTAAAAGATTACTATATCTCCCGTTGCGGAGACGACATAGACTTAATCATGACCCACGATAAAGGGGTAGAAAACGAAGAAGTACACAAAACTGCATATGATGCATTCATGAAAGCTACTGAAAGAGCTCGTGAATTAAAATTATATGGTGCAGGTCAAGACTTATTATCTGATACATTTTCTGGAAACATCAAAGGTATGGGTCCTGGTGTAGCAGAAATGGAATTCGAAGAAAGACCATCTGATCCTGTGTTAATATTCTGCTGTGACAAAACTGAACCTGGTGCATTTAACTTGCCAGTATTCAGAATGTTTGCAGACCCATTCAACACTGCAGGTCTTGTAATCGACCCATCATTACACGATGGATTCAAATTTGAAGTATTTGATGTAATCGAACACAGAAAAGTTATCTTAAACTGTCCTGAAGAAATGTACGATTTGCTTGCATTAATCGGTTCCACCGGAAGATACGTAATTAAAAGAGTATGGAAGAAAAACGGTGAAATCGCAGCTGCAATAAGTACTGAAAGATTAAACTTAATGGCTGGAGAATACGTTGGTAAAGACGACCCAGTATGTATGGTAAGAGCACAATCTGGTTTCCCTGCTAATGGTGAATGTGTAGATCCATTTGCATTCCCACACATGGTAAGTGGATGGATGAGAGGATCCCACAATGGTCCAATGATGCCGGTATCAGAAGCAGAAGCAAATCCAATCAGATTTGACGGACCTCCTAGAGTAGTGGGATTAGGTTTCCAAATAGCTAACGGTGAATTAATCGGTCCTGTAGACTTATTCGATGACCCTGCATTCGACCCAACCCGTGAACAAGCTGCAAAAATCGCAACTTACATCAGAAGACACGGTCCATTTGAACCTCACAGATTGCCTGCTGAAGAAATGGAATACACTTCACTTCCTGGTGTAATGGAAAAATTAGAATCCAGATTTGAAGATATGGATGATTAAATTTAAAGAGATTTTCAATCTCTTCTTTTTTTTTACTTTTTTTATATTAGTTTTTATGTGCAGTTATTATTGTAAAACTGCTTGAATTGATGGTTATTGTACAATCATCGACATCAACATAATAATTTTTACCTTCTTTTCTAACTGTTGAATTATCTTGTTTTAATTTGGATATACAATAGCTTACGGGTTCCTCATCAATTTCCAAGTTCTTTTGGATTCTTCCAATGCCCATTTCGGTGGTATGGATTTTATCAATATTCTTTATCAGTTCCTTTTTATGCATTTCATCACCTGATTTTCGCATCTTAGTTAATAGTATGATTAGTTATTTATATATTACAGTCCTATTATTTAATATGTCATTTTTAAAATTTATTCTTAAAAATCCATTCAGGAGGAGGACCAGTGCAATTTTATCAATTGTAGGTATTGCAATTGGAATTATTGTAATTGTTGCTCTTGGTGGAATCACAGATGGGTTAGTAAATACCTTTGAAGATACAATACATGCGGGAGGTGCCGATTTTTCCATTTCGGGAAAGGAAACAGGTGACTCTGCATATGGAACAAATACAATTAATGCATCATGGACAGATAAGATTGCTGATGTGCCTGGTGTAGAGGAAGCCTATCCGATTTATGTTGTGCTGACTTCGGTTGGTGATGATTATATGAATACGTTGATTGGTATCAGTCCTAATGGAACTACTCTTGCTGATATATCCATGAAAGAGGGTAGAATTTTTGAAGATAATACATCTGAAGTTATTTTGGGCGAAATTTATGCCGAAGACAATAACTATTCTGTAGGCGATACCATCAAAATCGATGGTGAAGATTTTGAAGTCGTGGGAATATATGAAACCGGTGATCAAAACATGGCTGGAGGAGTATTCACATCAATTTCCAAGGTCGGTGAGTTGATGGATGATGAAGATTCTATTTCAAATATCTATGTTAAAGTAGAAAAAGGTCAAGATCCACAGGCTGTTGCAGATAAAATTGATGAGTTGTATGGTGATGATATTGCAACAATAACTTCCGTAATGGAAATGCAACAAATGGGGGACATGTTAAACATGCTTCAAGCATCCACATGGGCAATTTCACTTTTAGCAATTGTTGTGGGTGGTCTTGGTATAATCAACACTATGTTGATGTCTGTATTTGAAAGAACTCGTGAAATCGGAGTTTTAAAGGCTGTTGGATGGTCAAACAGGAAAATCCTTACAATGATTATTGGTGAATCATTGGTGATTACTATCGTTTCAGCAATTATCGGTTCTTTGATAGGATTTTTGGCATGTACCCTTTTAGGTCCACAATTGGGAATTACTCCATTATTCACTCCAAAGATATTTATCCAAGCATTCGCAATAGCTATTGTTGTTGGAATTATAGGGGGAATTTATCCTGCAATCAAAGCGGTTAAACTGCCTCCAACAGAAGCATTGAGGTATGAGTGAGGTGATAACATGAATGCGGTAGAAATTAAAGATTTATATAAAAGCTATGAAAATGGTAACATTAAAGCATTGAATGGAATTAATCTCACAATTAAGGAAGGTGAATTTGTAGCAATCATCGGACCATCAGGATCAGGCAAATCAACTTTGCTGAATATGCTTGGTGCATTGGACGTTCCGGATTCAGGTTCAATAACTGTTGCGGGCCATAATCTAAGCACTTCTAAAAAACTAAACGAGTTTCGTGCTGAAAGTATTGGTTTCATTTTCCAATTGCATAATTTAATCCCAAATATCTCAGTTCGTGAAAATATTGAAATTCCAATGTTTACTCAAAAGATGTCATCAAGTGAGATGAAAAACAGGGCATTAAAATTGCTGGATGATGTTGGACTTAAAGACAAAGCAGACATTTTACCAAATAAATTGTCTGGTGGTGAACGTCAAAGGGTAGCCATTGCCCGTGCACTTGCAAACAACCCTTCAATTATATTGGCTGATGAACCAACAGGATCACTAGATTCCAAAACAAGTAGTAAAATCCTTAAGCAATTAATTGATTTGCACAATGATAACAATGTAACATTAATAATTGTAACTCATGATATGGATGTAGCTAAACTGGGAGATAGAGTTATTGAAGTTTTGGATGGTGAGGTAATATCTGCTGGTGACGATTCATTAATGAATAGTAAAATTGATGTTTAGATATTGTCTAAGCATCCTTATTTTTTTTTATTTTTTTGACTGTTTTTATAAATTTTTTTTGGAAAATTATTTGCTTAATAGAAACTAGCATTTGTTTGGCTAGATGAGTCCTTTTGATTATTTCCTTAAGCATATTCGAAAATTAATATAGTAAATTAAATATTATTAACACAACTATAATATAATTATAAAACAATTTTCACACAGGGTGATTAAAATGAGAAAGGGCTATATATTTTTTGTATGTTTAATACTTGTGATTTTGAGTGCTTCAGTTGTTAGTGCAGGATTATTTGGTGATGATAGTGGGAAACTAAATGTAGATAATCTTGAAATTAACAGTAATGGCTATGGAATGTATGATGTTACTTGTGATTTAGTAGCAGATAAAGATTTTAGTTATCTAGAAATGGTAATTGTATTTTATGATGATTCAGGTGCAATTATTGAAAAAAATCCTCTTGTTTGGAATATGAATGATATACCTAAAGGTCAAACAATTAAAGTTTCTGGAACAGCATATATATCTGGTGATAATGTTCCAGCAAAAGCTGAAGTATATATATTTGATAGTGCTTTAAGTTCAGATTTAGACAAAGCGATATTTAATGAAACTGTAATGATGTAATAATTTTATTTTTTTTCTTTTTTTTTCTTTTTTTTTTGATTTAGTTATATTGTTATTTTCAGATTATGGTAAAAAGCAATTTTGTGGATAATATCTGATTTTAACATAAATTTAAATATATTTGAGTATATAAAAGTATTACTTATTATATAAAGATACATTAATGTTAAAAATCAAAAAATTAGGGGCTTTAAAATGAAAAATAAAGCAATATTTGCAATTACAATTTAAAAAAGACGGACTCTTTAGCAGTGATGTAGCATTTGCATACATAATTAATAAAGATGGAACCGATTATGCAATTATAGCCATACCTGAATCTTATGATTCATCTTCTGCATTAATGTGGAGTACTGAAGGAGATGGAATACTTAACTTAATAATGGCGATATGTACTTCGTAGTTATTTAAATTAATTAATGTATTTTTATTTTTATTTTTGGATATTATAAAATTCAGATGATTCCATGAATCATCCTTAAAGCATCAAGAAGTCCGTGGGAGTATTCTATACAACCGAATGCTGTCCTCATATCTTCTTTTTCAAGATAATATTTTGAATCATTCCAGTAATCAATAGCCCTATCGTATACCTCTTTTTCCTTTCCAACAAACTCAATGTGAGATACCTGATTTAAGTTTCTCTCTAATTTTGCAATATCTTTTGCTATTTTTTCAGGACTTTCTAGTTCAGTCATTTTAATTGCCTCCAAACATATAAGATTCTCTGTCCGACAGTAAGGTAAGATAAGATTACTAATATGTAAATGATGTATGTAAAGTAAATGTCTCCTGCAAATTGTCCGATTAATGCTCCAAGCATTAAAATAATCATACGAACAGCCCTTTCAGCTATTCCGACATTGCACTCAACTCCTTGGGATTCTGCTCTTGCTCTTACATAACTGACACAAATTGCAGAATGAATTGCCAGAATACCTACAAACCAATCGCAATATCCTCCAAAGATTATTCCGATATATATGATTGCATCTGCAAATCTGTCCATTGTAGAGTCGAGAAATGCTCCAAATTTTGATGATCGATTATGGTATCTTGCAACAGCACCATCAACAACGTCTAAAAATCCGGAAGCCAAAATCGCAATTGTTGCTAATATTAGCATATGATTTGCAAATCCTAAAGCAGCAACAACCGCAACAAAAGGCGATATTACTGTAATAATATTGGGATTTATATTTAAATGTTTAGCAAGCGGATTTAGTATTTTTGTTAATAGTGGTCTTAAATTTTGAAGCATAATTTATATTAAATATCTTATCTAATATAAAGTTAAATGAAAGTACTAAAAACAAGCATTGATGAACTTGATGAAAAAATAATTAATGAAGCTATTGATGTATTGGCCAATGGTGGAATAGTATTGTATCCAACTGATACTGTTTATGGTTTGGGTGCCAATATATTTGATAATAAAGCGGTTAAAAAAGTGTTTAATATAAAACAGAGGAGCTTTTTAAAACCGTTATCTATTTTAGTTTCTAATGTTGATGCAATTGATTTGGTTGCAAAAGTATCGGTTGCTCAAAAGGAAATAATTAACAGCCATCTTCCGGGTCCGTATACATTCATTCTAAATAAACGAAAGATTGTTCCTAGGGCCGTAACAAGCGGATCTGCATATGTTGGTGTTAGGGTTCCGGATAATCAAATTGCATGTGCACTGGCCAGTATTTTTCCAATAACGACCACTAGTGCAAATATTTCAGATGAAGATGTTCTATCCACTCCAAAAGAGATTTTAAACCAGTTAAATTGTGATGTTGACCTGGTCATTGATGTTGGTGAGCTTAATTCAAATCATGCATCAAAGATAATTGATTTGACCGCTCGTAATCCAAAAATAATAAGAAAATAACAATCTCTATTTTTTTTAGCAAAGTCGGTAATTTATTTTCCGGCATTAACTTATATATTTTATAAAAATCAATATTGTATCATGAAAGTATTAGCTAATTTTGAAGACAATCATAAAATCCCATCTAACTCTTCACTTGATGCTCTATTGGGTGGAGGTTTTGAAAAGGGTGTCATAACTCAGATATTCGGGCCTCCTAGTTCGGGTAAAAGTAATATTACTCTAACATTGGCTGTTAATGTTGCAAAAAATAACAAAAAAGTAATTTACATAGACACTGAAGGTGGAATATCAATTGATAGGATTAAACAAATCGCTGGGCCTGAATTTTCAAATGTAGCTAATAAAATCATAGTTTTTGAACCAACTAATTTTTTAGAGCAAAATGATAATCTAAAGGCAATAGAAGTGTGGCTTAGAAAAAATCATGATGATGTGGATTTGGTTGTATTGGATTCCGCTGTTGCACTATATCGTGTAGATGATATGAAATCATCTAAATTAAACAAAGAATTAGGAAAACAAATGGGAATTTTATCAAAAATTGCCCGTAAATATGATGTGGCGGTTGTTTTAACAAATCAAATTTACAATGCTTACGATGATGAAGGAAATAATGATATCCGGGCGGTAGGTGGAACAATCTTACAATATTGGAGTAAGGTTATAATCCAGTTGGAACGTGGTGATGAGGTAAACAAACGTGTTGCCACTTTAATACGCCATAGGAGCATTCCTGAAGGAAAACAAGCAATGTTTTCGATTACTTCAAGGGGAATTATTTAGGTTACTTTTATTAATTATTAATAATAAATATTTACTTTGGAATTTACTGTGTGATATTATGAGGGATAAGGATTTTGATATTAAAAACCCGAAAAAAAAGTTTCAAAAAACTGAAAGGGTGCCTCCGGAAGGTTATGCTTGTGCAAATGACTTTTTTGAGGATATGTATATGGATAAAGAAATGATTTGGATGGGTCAAAATACAAATCATTTACATGATGATACAATAGCTGATGCCATGATTGAAGCTATTAAAGAAAAGACATATTGCAAATATCCTGCCCCAGAAGGATTCAGTGAACTTAAGCAATTAATTTTGGATGATTTGGACTTTAAAGATTTGGAAGTTTTATTGACTTCTGGTGCAACAGAGTCTTTATATTTGTGCATGCAAGCATTATTGGAACCTGAGGACAATGTAATTTTATCCGATCCAGGATACTTTATCATTGGAGATTTCGCAAACCGTTTTGCAGGTGAAGTCAGATATGTTCCAATTTATTTTGAAGAGAATAACTATAAGTTAACTCCAAAGCTTTTACGTGAAAATATGGATGAGAATACACGTATGGTCATATTAATCGATCCGCTCAATCCATTGGGTTCCTCATACACTGAAGATGAATTAAAAGAATTTGCTGAAATTGCAAAAGAAAACGATCTATACTTATTACATGATATTACTTATAAAGACTTCGCAAGAGAACATTTCCTTGCAGAAAATTATGCTCCTGGCCAAACATTAACTATTTACAGTTTTTCAAAAATATTTGGAATGGCTGGTTTAAGGATTGGTGGGGTTATTTCCTCAAAGCCAATCATTGATGCTATAAAAAATGCAGTAGTTAATGATTTGGGAGTAAATATTATTTCTCAATATGGTGCAATAGCAGGTTTAAAATCAAAAGGAGAATGGTTTGAAGAAATGAGGCGAACCTGCTTTGAAAACCAAAGATTAATCAATGAAATGATTGAACCTATTGAAGGAGTATTCCTGCCGGTTTACCCATCTGATGCAAATATGATGGTAATTGACTTGTCTGGTGCTGGAATAAATCCAAAAGACATGTCAAATTATTTGATTGAGAAAAAATTATTCACAAGAGAAGGAGAATACACTTCCGAAGACTTTGGGGACAGATATTTGCGTATCAGTTTCTCAATTCCGACAGAGGAAATTAAAGTATTTTGTGAAGAATTCCCAAAAGCTGTTGAAGCTTTAAGAAAATGACTGATTCTACTTTTGAGAGGTTTAGATACCACAAACCTCTTCCTAATTTTTATAAAATTAAAAATCCTAAAAACCCTAAAAGCGAAATCTCACAGAGTTTGCTTGATGATTTATTGGAATTATCTGAGAAGTATAATTTCACGGGAATAAGCTACTCTAAGCTATCTGATGAATTTAAGAAGGATTTTGATTTAGATTTTGATAATGTAATTATTTTTAAGTTTTTAATAGGTGAAGATTTGATTAAAATGGACCCTTCACCCGAAAAAGGCAAACTGATGGATGACGAATTTCAGGAATATGGGATACACGTTTATGAATTTGCTGACTTTTTAAGGAAAAATGGGTTTCAAGCGGATCTGATTCATCCCTTAGCTGACGATTTAAGCATGAGAGCAATAGCAATGCAGTCCAATGATTGTGTAATCACAAGAAGCAACATGTGCCTTTTTAAGGACGGTTTGCATAATAGTTTTTTCATGATTCACACATCCATTGAGAATCTGCCGTTTAAAAGTGAAAATGATATGTTATGGGTTTCTGATTTCTGCTCAACCTGTGGCGTTTGCATTGATAGGTGTCCGAATGATGCTTTTGATGATGATGGGAAAATCTTAAGGAAAGTGTGTACGGCTCATAGGGAGGGTTGTAATGTTTGCATTTTCTTTTGCCCTTTCTTTAAAAGGGGATATGATAAGATTAAAAAAAGATATGGCCGAAAAAATAATCTATAGATATTTTCAAAATCAAGATATTGAATATAAATAATAAAAATTACATATTCATTAACATAGCACATTAATATTGGGGATATTTATGAATAAAAAAATATTTTTCATTTTTATTTTGTTGGTAGCATTAATTAGCATATCTGCTGTAAGTGCGGAGACAAAAAATGTGGGGGGCATAAATTTTACAATACCTGAAGGATATACTCAAAATGAAGATTTTAATTCAATGGAATGGTTAAATGTAATTCCAGGCACTGTTTTAGAGGAACTTACAGGTGAAATTTCAGCTATTGATTATCGTAATGGGCAGGATGTATTTGTTGTAATGGCTCTTCCATCAAATGTCACTGCTATAGGGGATATCTTTGAAACTGGAGATGCCAAAAAAACTATTTCCGGTAAAGATGGTTTGTTGAGTCCCGCTCAAACTAATCCTGATGTCAATCAATATGTTTCATTCAAATATGTTGAAAATGGCTACATATATGTTGTTGTTGCTTCAAACGAATCAATAATTGAAAATGCAATTCCAACATAGCATTAATTTTTAATCAAATCTAAAATTTAGAAAAATTACTTTAAATATCATGTCAAAAATATTATTAGAGTTTGCAAAGTAGGTGAAGAGATGTCTGAGAAAATAGCTTTAGTTTCATGTAGTGGATTAAGCCCTCTTGGTTTGGTTGTAAGGGCAGCAAGTGTAGAATTGGCTTTAGAAAACGAGAACATTGTTGCAGCATGCATAACTGAATATTCCGCTCAACCGAATAATTGTTCACCTATTTTAGAGGATGCTAAAATCGTTACAATAACCGGTTGTGGTGATGACTGCGCATCAGCAATTTTAAATGATAAGAATGTGGAATCTACTAAAAACATTTCAGCAGATGCATTAGTTAAAACTTATGATTTAAATCCTCTTGATGCGGTTCGTCTAGATGAAGATGGCGAAAAAGCTGTTAAAATATTAAAGAAATATATTTTAAAAGAATTGGAAACCATTTAAAAAGAGAATATGGTGACAAATCATCATACTCATTTTTCAATGATTTCAACGTTTTTTAAAGAGTTTATTTTATCAATTTCATTGTTTAAAAGTAGCAACACTATTTCTAATGTTTTTCTAATTCCATTTTCAGATCTTTTAAATAATGTTTCACTATTTTTTTCACATAAATCTGCATAAACTTCTGTGGTAGTTATAATTTCATAATCATCGCTAAGTATACATATTCCACCACGGCCAATTCCTGCTGTAGTTCCAATGGCTATATTGCAATTACTCAAGTCTTTTATAGCCTGAGCCATTATTTTGCTCACTTCTTTGTCTCCTTTTTCATCATAAACTTTAATGCCTTTAATTAATTTTTGAGGTTCGGGAGGATTTTCAACATTCAATATTTTCACAACAGCTTCAATTGTAGGGATAAATAAACTACATGTTACGCTAAGTTCATCATAATCAAAATTTCCGTAATCTTTGGGTTTTTCTATATATTCCTTCCCAAAGTTACCTTCATAATTTTGAGCCAGGGCATGTAATTCCCTTCCAATTTTTCCATGAGTAAAACATTCTGCTGTTGCTATTTTAATCATATTTATCTCTCAATAATTTCAATGCATTCATGGTAATGATTTTTGCGACTTCATCTAATGTGTAGGGGGTTACAGGTTCGTTGTCTCTAATTAACTTGTTTGTTGTTAGAACTAAATGATTTTCGGTTATTCCTTCTTTTCTTAGCTCTTCAACAGCCGGATTGGAGTTATCATATTCAGAAATATCTTTGATTTCGATATTCTCATTTCCAAATCCAAAAATTCCTGCAGTTCCTATTGTTTTAGCTCCTTTTTCATGAGCATGTTTTATTATTTTTGCTGCAGTTGGGATTGTATTTCCTCCAGCAATAACGATGATTACTACATCTCCTTCTATTAAATCAATATTTTCATCATTAATATATTCAGGATAACTTAAAATGTTTCTAAATTCTTCTTTATGAGTGCAGAGTTGCTTTAAAAAATCAGGTTTGTTTTGACCAGTTTCTGCTCCAAGAAGTGTAAATATCACGTCTCCGCCATCAATCTTTTGACCGTCATAAGCGCCAATGATTTTTGGTCCTCCCCTGTGAACTTGCATTAGGTTTATTCCAATTCTTAAACCTAGTCTTCCACATCCAATTAAATCAATTCTTCCGTGAGGAACTTGTTTATCTTCCATTTTTTTAATTTCATCGTTCATGTTATCACTGTTTTAGTTTTTCTATTGGTTTTTTATCGATAATTTCAATATCAATGTTAAGTTCATTTAGAAGTTCTGCAAGAGCATATAATCCGGGAATTTCACTTTCATGATGATTTAAGTCGATTAATGTAATTCCTAAATTTTTTGCAAGTATTGCGGTTTCTTGAGTAAGGTCTCCTGAAATTAAAATATCTAAATTTTTATTTCGGGTTAATGTTATATATTCAGGGTTTTTTAGCCCAAAACCAGTTATGATTCCAACTTTTTTTATTGGTTTTTCATTATCCAGATCATTTACAATTCTTGCATTGTTAAAGTTATCTAAAATTTTTTCTTTTAATTCAATGAATTTTTGGCTTGATTTACAGATTCTCCCTATATGGGTGGTTTTGTCAAAATAGCCAATAACCTCTAAATTCAATGTATCTGCAAGTGCATCATTAGCTCCACCATCTATTATGTCCCAATTTGAATGTATTGTGTATGTTGGTGTTTTAGGTAGGAATAACGGGGGATGGTGAGTTATTATCAAAGTATTTTCACCACAATCCTCTTCAGGCAATAGATCCATGAAAATCTTAATTGTGGAAATATCTTGCTTCAAATCATAATCTTTTTTAAATCCGACTTCATCAGATTCCAATGCCATTGATTTGGGTATTTTTTCATCTATGAATTCAATTATTTCGTTAAGTTTCATTTAAATCATTTCTGAATTTATTTTGTTTATCTCTTCAATAATCTGTTCATCTAAATTAAATGGGTTTATTGTGGATATTTTAAAAGCATTTATGTTTGTTTGATCAACAAATTTTGAAATATCTTTCTCTTTAAATATAACTTCCTCAAAAAATCCCATTTCACAAGCACAGTAGAGTACTCCTTCTTTTTCAAGAAACTTATTTAATAAGTTTGTTAAAATACCAAATGTCAATGTCATTGTTCCAGATGTTTTTGTTTCAATGCCTTTGGTTTTTATAATGGCTTTATTTGGAGATTTAACTAGTTTTAATCTTTCATGGATGTTATTTTTTTCTTTTAAAAGTTCATCATTATCCTCAGCTATCGGATCTTCTATAATGAATGCATCAACATCTAATTTTGATGATTGCTCAGCAGTAATTCCTCCAAAACCAGTTGTATCAATAACAATATCTCCAGAATAAATTAAATCAATGTCTGATGAAAATTTTACCTTATTTTTTAAACTGCCACCTATATCTGTGTAAAGCAATTCTTCTAGGTGTGGATAAATGTCAATTAATAGAATATCTTCATATTTTTCACTTAATTTTTTAACGATTCCAACACCGGTAAAATAGGTTCCAATAACAACTATTTTGCTGCTTGAGTTGATATTTAAGCTTTCAATATAATTAAAAACGGTCTCAGACTTTTTTGAAATAATTTCATTGAAAATATCGACTAGCTTAGTTTCAGATTTAATTGTAAATACTTCAGAAGTTATTCCAGTATCAACATTCATTATTCAACCTTCTTAAAACCAATTTTTTCGAGAGCTTCACAAGCTTCTTTGTAAACTGCTTCTTCAATTGTTTTTTTATGGATTAAATGTGAAGGTGAAGTTCCAGCAGTTAGTATTCTTCCTTTATTGTCAATAAAAATAAGTAATGACCCAGAACCTGGAATTCCTAAACGTCCTCTAGCTATTATTAAATCAGCATCACTTTGGTCAAGTGCCATATACGCCTTTGCAAGGGCAGGAATTCTGCTGGTATCTGCAGTATTTGTATTTATTTGAAGAATTTTAGCTTCTGGCAGACCATAGCTTTTTAAAACTTTATTTAATACTTCTACTTTAATCCCATTCTTATTGGGTATGAATATCCTTTTAGCATTTTTTATATATTCTTGAATTTCAGTTATTTCTTCAAGTGTATCTCCAAATCTAGTGTTGTTTCTAGATTCTTCAAATGCATTTCTTATCATCTTTTCAAATGCCATGATATCATATTTTAAAAAAAGGGATTAAATAGTTTGAGGTATTAGGCCTAATTTTTCAATTACATTAACAACTTCAGTATAATTTCCATAATTTGGTGATCCAACACCTTTCACTTCTAATGGGTAATTATCTGCTATGACTGTTGCTAAATTATTTGCTCCTGCTTTAAGTGAAAATTCCACATTTTCAGGACCAACAGTTGGAGTTGGCATTGTTATTGTAATGTCGGGATACATGATACGTGTAACAGCAACTATTTTTAATTGTTCTTTTAGTGGGAATGGTGGGTGATTTGCCATTGGTGTATCTGTATAGGGATTAAAGCCCATGATTGGAATTTCTTTAAGGGTTTTAAAATTGCCTAAATAACGTAAATGTTTAATTCTGTCTTCTGGACTTTCACCAATGCCTAAAAGCAACCCTGAAGATAATCCGATTCCTGCATTGCATATGAGTTTACAGGTTTCAATTCTTTGTTCGAGTGAATCGCCGGGTTTTACTTCATAAAAGACTTCTTTATTTATTGTTTCAAGGTTACAACAAATGGTTTCCACTCCCAAATCTGAAAGTTTTTGGACAGATTGAGGTGTTAAATCCCCTCCAACATTAACTAGGATTTCTAAGTCTGTATTCTCTTTAACTATTCTACATGCATTCACAGCTTGTTTTCCTTTGTAACCATATCCTCCAGAACAACTCACGCGAGGGATATGTGCTTCATTTATGGACTTTGCCGCTTTTAATATTTCTTCATCAGATTTATAAAATGCATTGTAATAGCCTTTAGAGGAGGTTTCTTCGGCAAATCCACAATACTTGCATCTTGGTTGAATTTGGCATTTATTTGTGATGTGGACTGTTGATGTTAATTTAATGGTTTTTGATTGATTGTCTCTTATTTCAGCAGCAGTATTAAATAATTTTTCTAAATTTTCATCATCATCAATAGCTAATAACTCTAAAAATTCATCATCACTTAATTCCTTTCTATTTTTTGCTTTATCTAAAATTTCATCAATCAATTTAACACCAAACTTTAATTTTATTAGTTAAATAATTTTTAACTTATTTTTTAATGGCTATTTTACTAACAATTAAAAAATAAGTTAAATAAAATTGTTGATAAAAATCAACAATTTATAACTTATTGTGTTTATTCGTCTTTACCTAAGTAATCTAATACGGTAGGTACGATTTCTGCTAAGGAACCGAAGTTCATTGAGTCAGCAGTACCTAATAATGCAGCAGGGTTTAAAGCATCGTCCATTTTGTCGATACCTTCATCTTGCATTAATTTAGTTACATTGGTTAAAGCTTCATTTGCCATCATTTGAGCAAATCCAGCAGGAGCACCTAAAATTTGGGTAACAGTGTCTCTGTAAGCTAAAATACCTGCGTAGGTAATAGCGGTTACTGCGGAACACATGTCACATACAGGACCAACCATGTTAGCTGGTAAAGTGAAAGCAGATCCTCTTGCTTTTTGACCTAAGTCCATTAAGGTGTCGATGGCAGCTTGGTCAGCGAAACCTTCTGCAATGTAAACTTGTCCTTTCATTTCAGGTACAGCACCTGGGTGGTAGGAAGCTACGTTTACGTTTTTACCTAAATCTTCAAAGATTTTGTTTAATCCAGGAGTTGGGATAGTACATGCATGGGTTACGATTGCACCATCTTTAATATCATCAGCGAAGTTTTTGATGATGTCAGGTTGCATACCTCCTTCTGGTAACCAGGTCATTACCCAGTCAGCATCAGCAACTGCTTCGGAGTCATCGTTAATACATTTCATTCCTAAATCTTCTGGGTGAGTAAAATGAATTGCACCTTTAGCTGGTTTTGGTACGGTTTCAGCTAATTCATTAACTTTTGCTCTGATTGCAGGCATTACTTCTTCTGGGTTTCCTGCTTTGTGAGCTGCGATTACTTCTGCATAGTCGAAATCATCTACTACAACAAAGTCACCGTCAAATATTGGGTCAGATACAACAACTTCATCTACGCCAGCTAATTCTAATAATTCTGCACCCATTTCAATGGTGGAGTGGGTCATAGAAATATTTTCTTTTCCAGTTGCGTCTGCAACTTCACAAGCTCTTGAGAAGTTGGTAATTCCACTTGCAGCGTGTGTTCTGTAACATCCTGCACCTAAAATTGCTACTTTCATTTTTTTGTCTCCTTTACTATCATCTTTTGAGAATCTTTCTTTTAATTTAGAAAGAACCATTTTTTGTCTCCTTAGTTTAATGAACTTTTTTTAAATAAAATCTATTTAAAAAAGTTTTACCACATGGATTAAAGTATCAATTGCCTTCTTTTATTAAATAATTATGGTAGTTTATGCCATGTAGTAATATATTTTATTTAAAAAGTAGTACTATTTAAATCTTTACATTAGGCTTTTTTTAGTATTATTTTTTTTATTATTTTTCCTTTTTTAGTAATACTAGTATTACTATTTATTTGATATATTTAAATTAAGTAATACTTTTAATAGTTTAATATACTTTGTTAAAACTTAATTTAGGTTAACCTAAATCGAAACATATTTATTAAAGATTTCACTGAAAAATATATTAGTCAAACTTAAATTTGGAGAATTTTTCATGTATGATTTAATAAAAAGTGCTGTTTATGATGATGAATCTGCAATTGAAATATCAAAAATGGACAAGGATGTAACGTCTGTTGTTGATGCAATTTCAGAACTTTCATTAGAAGAAACAATGAAACTGGGGATGCAATTTAAAAGGTTTCCTTTGGGATGCGATTTAACAGAAGTAGTTGCTGGAACCTGTGCTTCTGATTTAGAACTTATGGAATTATTGGGTAATTGCAGATTAGCAGACATGATTGGAGCACCAATTCACATCTGCGCATATGCTTTTTCTGATATAGCTGAGAAGTTTGGAATGAGGGGTGTTGAAGTGATGAAGAGGGTTCATGATATTGTGGATGTTCCTCTTGATTTGGATCACTTTGGTGAAAATGGTGCAATGAGACTTCCGAAAAATATCAGTGGTTGTGGTGGTGAATGTTATAACAAGGGTCCGGCATTCACTGAATGCCCTAGAGGCAGAATTCATGAAAGATTAATAGATAAAGAGCTGGCTGAAAAAGATGACAAGGAGGATTGGGTTAAATTATCTTCATCTGTTGCCGTTAATGTTACTTGTGAACAGACTGGTGATGGTCATGCTGCACCATTAAAAGAAGCTGAAGATATTGCACAGTTAGCCAAAAAGTATGGTAGGGGTTTAGAATCTATCATGTTTGTTGGTGATGGTTATGATGAAGTTATAACTGGATTTGAAAAATCTATTGAGATTGGTGCAGATGTTATTGTAGTAGAGGGTGGTCCTTTCAATAGGTGTGAAAATACTACTGAATCATTTGCAAAAACAATTGCAGCTGCAAGGATATTGTCTCCCGGAAAAGTGGTGGCCACTAATGGGGCTTACGAACATGAGGTAAGAGCTGGATTACGTTCTGGTTTAAATATGGTAATTACTGGTTTTCCAAAAAATCATCATGGATATATGTGCGGATATGAACCTGGAACTGCAAGAAGAGGAAAATTCGGTCTTCCAAGAGTAATTCAAATTATAAATGAGGAATTCCCAAACAGAGGCCTTCCGGTTCAAAAACATGATTTGTTGTCATTAGCTACTGCGGTTAAAATCGCAGGACCGGATTATGTGTATCCAAGAAAAATTGGATCATATCATGTGGGTGATGCTCATTGGGCAACTTTAGTTAATTCTAGAATGTATCAAAACATTGAATTAAAACATACTTTAGAGGAGATTGTTGCTCTAGCTGATGGAAATACTATATCATTACATGGTGGAAGATTTATATCATGGGTAATTGCTAATGAATTGGATAAATATGTTGATGAAATTATAATTTCTGATGTTGATGAATGGGTATTGAAAAATACTGTAGATAACTTGCAAGGTGCTTTAAATGCAACAATTATTGCTGAAAGTGATGATAAAGTTGCAGCTAATAATGCAAGTTTCTCAATTGCTTCATCTACCATGATTCCTGTAAAAGAGAATATATTGAAAAAAGTACCTAATGCATTGACTATTGTCTAAGTAATACTTTTTAATAAAAAAGTATGTTTTCAAGTAGTATTATTTTTATAAAAAGTAATACTATTTTTATTTTTATATTTTTAATTACTTTTATTTAATTAATTTAATTAAATTAGTTATTTTTTTAATTATTTTATTTTTATCATTATCTGATTAGAATTAGCTGGCGGGTCATGCTTATTTTTTTATTTAAATGATTTTAATCCATTTTTACAATTATTATTTTTTTTTAAAAGCACGTTTCACATTCTTATTTTTAGGAATGGCTATTTTTAAATTATTTATTTCAAATTTAATGGGTTAAATTTCATTAATTTAACTATTGGCTTTTTATTTGAAGGGTAATACTTTAATAACATTTATATGGTTATTACATGTGATTATGCTATAGGTTATTATAATTAATTTTGTTAATTATTAATAATTTGGAGATTATTTAATAAATAATTGGAGTAAGTGGCATGGAAATTACTGTAAACAATCTTGCTATGTTTAGAGAAAATTACAATCCTAAAAATACGAATTTAAATTTAAATGTTGATTGGTCTGTTGAGTATACAAATACTGATCAAAAGGTTATAGAATATGATATTATTTTAAGGTCTGGAGAATATTTAAATTTAAATTTTAAAGTTGGTGGATTATTGTTGTTGGGGGATTTTGAAGAATTTATTCAAGAAGAATGTTCTCAAATTGTTTTCCATCATGCATGTAATATTTTAATGAATATGATTTCATTAACTAGGCAATCAGATTATGAGCTATTAAATGAGGATATTGGCTCAGCAGTTAATTTAAGTGCTATTTTTTAAATATTGGTGATGTATTATGATTGAAATTAAACACACGTTATGCCCGTCATGCAGTGTTGGTTGTGGTATTAATGTGATTTTAGATAATGAAGAAATTGTTGGAACATTTCCATATAAAAGACACCCTGTAAATGAGGGTAAAAATTGTTTAAATGGAAGATCTTCTGTTGAAAATGTTGAAGATGAACTTGCATTCGATTCAAAAGTGTTAGATGATGCGATTGGAAAATTAAAATCTTGTAATAATGAAAAAATTACAGTGGTTTTTTCTGGAAACAATTCTAATGAAGATTTAGAGGCAATTAAATCTTTATGTGAGTCAAAGGGTTTTAATATTTTGTCATATGCAAATAATTTGAAAAATTTTGATTCAGTAGCTTCATATGATGATGTTGAAAATGCATCTAATCTTTTTGTTATTGGAAATATATTATATGAAAATCCACTAATTGGAAGACGCATTGTCCATGCTAAAGAAAATGGTGCAAAAATATATGTCAATGATGATTTAGAAAATTCACCAACATCTAATATTGCTGATGAGTTTACTTCTCTTTCTGTTAAGGAATTTTTAGAAAATAATGATTTCACTGATGATTCTGTTATATTATTTAATAAAGTTGGCTCCTTTGAAGATTTAGATTTGCTAGAAAGTGCGAATTCTAAATTATTGCCAGTTTATAGTAAATCTAATTCAAAAGGAGCTTTAAAATTAGTAGATGCAATATCCAAAGAAGAGGCATTAGAATTATTAGGCAATACTGAAGTTTTATTCATTTTCAATGATGATATTGTAAATGAATTTGATTTCGATTTTAAATCAATACCTCAAATTATTTCAGTTTCCCCATCTAAAAATGACACAACTGAAATTGCTGATTTTGTCATTGCAACCAAATCATGGTTAGAATCTGATGGGTCATTTACTAATGCTGAAGATTTAACTCAAGAATTTAGTTCAGTTTGCGAATCTGAAAAGATGGGTATTGTTGAAATTATTGAAAAAATAAGTGGAGAATTGGAGTGATTTTATGAGTTATATTTTAGCTAGATCTAGTGATAATGCAATTCTTGAAGCTGGTGAATGTGGTGGTGCTGTTACTAGTATTTTCAAATATTTATTGGATGAAGGCATTGTTGAAGGTGTTTTAGCATTACGTCCGAAAGATGATATATATGATGGTGTTCCTACATTCATAACTAATTCTGAAGATTTAATTTCAACCGCTGGTTCCTATCATTGTGCTCCTACAATGGTGGGTGACATTATACAAAAATATCTCTCTGATAAAAAAATTGCTGTTGCTGTTAAACCTTGTGATATAAGATCAATTGAAGAGTTGATTAAAAGACATAAAATCAATCCAGATAATATTTATACTGTTGGTCTAAATTGTGGAGGAACAGTTTCTCCAATCACTGGACGTAAAATGATAGAATTGTTTTATGACATCGACCCCAATGATGTTGTAAGTGAAGAAATTGATAAAGGACAATTCATTGTTGAACTTGCAGATGGTTCTGAAAAAGGTGTTAAAATCCATGATTTAGAACAACAAGGATATGGAAGACGTAATAACTGTCAAAGATGTGATGTAAAAATCCCTAGAAAAGCGAATATTGCATGTGGTAACTGGGGAGCAGAAGATGGATGGACATTCATTGAAATAAATGATGAAAAAGGTCAAAGTTTAATTGATGGTGCAAAAAGCTCTGGAATTCTTGAAACTAAAAATGCATCTGAAAAATCCATAGAAGCAAGATCCAAAGTTGAAGGCATCATGATTAAAATGTCTAATAAAGTTCAAAATGCTAAATTTGATGAAGCAGAAGATATGGATGTATGGAAAAGATGTATAGGATGTTATGCTTGTAGGGATATTTGTCCAATCTGTTGGTGTTATGAGAATTGTGAATTAAATAAACCTTACTTTAAAGAGGAAATTAACATTACTCCAAATCCAATTGCATTCCAAGGTGTTAGGCTCTCTCATATTAGTTTCAGTTGTTGTGACTGTGGTCAGTGTGATGATGTCTGTCCAATGGATATTCCTGTTTCATTAATTTTTGATAAATTACAGAAAAAATACTATAATAGGACTGGTTATGTAGCTGGAGTTTCAGATGATATTAAACCTCCATTATATAGTCCAGATAAAGTTGAATTATGAGGTGGTTTGATGTCTGATGATATAAAAATTGTAGGATTATTATGTAACTGGTGTTGTTATGGGGGTGCTGATACTGCAGGAACTGCACGTATGCAATATCCTCCAAATGTTAGAATCATTCGTGTAATGTGTTCTGGAAGAATAAATCCTTCTATGATTTTTAAAGCATTCGAAGATGGAGCTGATGGAGTATTTGTAGGGGGCTGCCATATTGGTGATTGTCATTATGATGCTGGTAACTATAAATGGTCTAGAAGGGCTAAAATTGTTCAAGATATTATTGAAGAATTTGGAATTGAAAAAGAAAGGTTCCGTTTTGAATGGATTTCCGCATCTGAAGGAGAAAAATTCCAAAAAACAATGGATGAGTTTTATAAAACTCTCTCAAAATTGGGTCCATTAGAATTAGAATAGAGTTAAAAAATAGTCAAGCCATATGATATTGTAAATAGCTATTTTTATAGCTATTTACTATCCATTTGTTTAATTGTTTTTCTAAGATTAGTGAGATAATCACTAATGTTAGAAAAATAGTTAAAATAGTGAATATTTTGATTATTTTTCAATTAATTATCTTTATATTGATAATTCATCATTAGCCGAGTAATGTTGATTGTTGGCATAACCAGTTGATATTGCTTTTTTCTCCATCAATATAAGATAATTAAAAAATAAAAAAGAGATTTATATAATTATATATGGTTTCTTTCACTGTCTACAATAGCTATTAAAGCAATCTCACTCCTCAAGTCTTTAATAGCTATTTTTTTTTTAAAATTTTGAAAATATGAAGTGATAAATATGGTAGTTAAAATTGCTATTATTAAAAGTGGTAATATTGGTACTTCACCAGTAGTTGACTTATTGTTAGATGAAAGAGCAGACAGACCAAATATCGATGTAAGAACCTTTGGATCTGGAGCAAAAATGAACCCAGAACAAGTAGAAGACGTTGTTCCTAAAATAGACGCTTTCGAACCTGATTTCGCAATTTTCATTAGCCCAAACCCAGGAGCA
>Ga0129306_1001386_pt1 | contig 27595 bp, 30 predicted proteins | sample P827metagenome_FD_94438 | JGI IMG/M metagenome (GOLD analysis project Ga0129306, IMG submission 94438) | Capybara group fecal microbial communities from Wisconsin, USA - P827 metagenome | ecosystem: Host-associated > Mammals > Digestive system > Large intestine > Fecal | place: USA: Wisconsin...
TAGTGTTCACACGGAAGCCCTCGGGAGCGACTGTATCGGGAGTACACTCCACGGCGATACCGTAGTCGAAGGTCTCGGCGTCTGTGAGACCGTTGCCGTAGCAGGTACCGTAGATAAAAGTGCAGTCCGATGCGTGTTCAAGCAGGGTAGTGATAGTGCCGTCGGACTTGGCTCTGCCCCAGAATTCGGGGATAGTATTCTTGTTTTGCTCACCAACAACTGTGTGCTGCTCCACCTTTTCAAGCACTGTGAATGCGTCCTTTTTAACGATGTTATAATTCATGGAATTACCGCCTTTCAAAATGATCTGCACCTTGAAACGGGAAAATGAACGGAGCCTGCCGCCCTCACGCTTAGCCTCAGTGGGCGTTACGCCGTGGAAGCGAGTGAACGCTCTTGTGAAGCTCTCGGGCGACTCATAGCCGTATTTCAGTGCCGTGTCGATGACCTTGACGTTAGGCTTTTTCAGCTCACTGCCGGCAAGTGTGAGCCGCCTGCTGCGGATGTATTCGCCTACGGTGATACCGCACAGTATACCGAATATCTTCTGGAAATAGTAGGGCGAGCAAGCCGCCTGACTTGCGACCTCCGCCATATCAAGCTCATCGGTGATGTGCGCTTCGATGTAGTCGATAGCTTTCTGAATACCTGTGGCTAAGTTCATTGGTTTTCCCTCCTTTAGTGTGATCTTATTATAACATCGTAAGTCCGTGCTGTCCTGATATTTTGTGGCTTTTGGTGTCAGGTGGATTTATGCTTATTTTTTATCCCTGACCATTTGCATTAGTAAATCTTGCATTTTTGGAGATAAAGAGCTTTTCTCGTCCAATATGCGTATTATTTCCTTTAAAATGTCCCGAAAATCTTCTTGTACTTCTAATTCACCATGGTCAAAAATACAGAAAGTGTTTTTTGATTTTGATAAACAGATCATTTCGCCGTCGCCGAAAATCTCTCCGATAACTATAAGATCAGGAGAAACATCTATCACATTATATTTAAAATCATCAAGTCTGTAAAAATGTGCCAGATCGTTTCTGATCAATGATTCTTCAGAAAAAAGTAACCATTCTCTATATATAGTTGGAAGTTTGATATTATTTTCAGTTTCCCATTTCTGAATATCATTTTCAATCATCGGTGGTTTGAACCATGATGAGTTTTCTCCGTATTCGGCTATCTTTTTTTCGCATAACGCAGTCAGTTTTTTAATCTCTTTTGTTATACTGTTATTTGGTATTTCCGGAATAAACATAAAATCATCCTTTCATCTTAAAATCCAACCTCACCAGTGCCTTGCCATTAGGCAGGGGATATGACTCCTGCAATATCAGCGAGTAGCCTATATCGTTCATGGCAGCCGTGAGTGTCTCTTCTTCCATTTGGTGATGTACCTCGTCCAGCCTGTCGAAAGCGTGAAGGTAGGGCGACTCCGACACCCACTGCTCCTCGTCTGTGTTTATCTGTATCACGCAGGAAACGTATTCGGGAGCGGTCTGCAAAACGGCTCGCTGAAACGCTCCGTAGCCGATGTACTCGATAAGCAGGTTCGCTATCAGAAGCTGTGCCTGAGGGAGCTTCTCTGCCTCGTTTATAAGGTCGATGTGCAGGCACTCCAGAACTCCCGAAAGCTGAGTATATCGCTGAGATACCGCACGGAGATAGTCCGCATTTATGTCCACGCCGTAGACCTTGCGGAACTTCTCGGGACTGACGTGCTCAAGACCGTTTCCCCCTGCGATACCCAGCACCGTTGCAGTTCCGGCAGGGTAGGAGCTGAACTGCTCCTGCATTATGGAATTCATCGCCTGAAGCTGCCGAACAGAATCAAGGCTCATATGCTTTTCGTAGTCGTCAAGACTAATATCTTCCCATGGGTTGCTCATATGCAGCATCTCTCCAGATCATACTCGCCGTCTATCAGGAAATAATCGAGCCCGTGACTGATACAGCCGCGGAGGTACTCCTGATTGTCCTGTTTTATCTCCTCAATGTTGATGTCGTTGGAGAGCCGCTTTTCGATAATGTGCCCGTAGCTGACAATGTCCATGAAACGGCGGTTTATGTAGCTTTCACTCATAACAAGGCAGATGTATTTTATCTGCGACAGGTAGTCGGCGTCAAAGCTGTTCTTCCAGTCAAAGGGTATATAACAGCCCTCGATTATGAGATTCTGTTCGTTTTCAATGGCGGTTTTTATCACCTCTTTCAAAATGTTCCAGAGGTACGCTGTCAGCTTGTCGTCGTCGTAGGGTGTGAGTTCGGTCTGACCGCTTCTTATCAGTCCCATTTTAAGGTGGTCTATGGACAGGTAGGGGTACTTGTATTTTTCGAGCAGCTTTTGTGCAAGAAGTGTCTTTCCCGTGTGAGAAGCGCCTGTTATCAGTATTATCATAAGTTTAACCGACCACCTTTCTGTAATTTCCATAATTATACCATATTCGGAGCTGTTTTTCAATCACAGGTCGTATTTGGACTTGAAAAGGATCAGCAACTTTTTCATTAACAGATATACAAGGACTATTCGATATAACATTGATAACCATGACTGCTGTCTAAGGCTTTCTATAGCGTTGGTGGTATAAATGACCTTTCTTACGTCGGAGGAGAACTTAAAAATTGGGCATATTACGTCCCAGTTTTTGTACCAGCGCTTCATAGCGTTGGGATAATCGTCCTCCCATTTTTCAGTAACACGGTCGAGGGCTTCCAAAGCAGCGTCCAAGTCATGTGAAGCTAATATAATTACCATTCACTCCTTTTTTTGTGCTGTTCACTCTGATTCTAATGAAAAAACTTATACAATGATTATAATAAAATTACAGTTATTCAATAACTGAAAATCAATCCTATAAAAATGAAAGGAAGTTTTAAAATGAATACTATTATTAAAAAGATATCTGCAATTGCCATGGCGTTCACGCTCATTGGAACAGGTACAGCCATTACCAAAACAATTTCACCCAAATCAAACAATACACTTGTATCTTATGCTGCAACTGTCGGCCGTAATACCCCTCATATTCACGGACAGTTTGTTTACCACAGATATAAGACTAAGAATTTCAAATACAACGACTTCTTTGATTCAATGGGAGAATATCATTCCTATTATACTTGGGATGAAGTAGATACATCTTACTGTAGAGCTTGTGACGGAGTGGTTTCCTCTAAAACAACACATTATATGAGCGTTATTAACTAAACTATGTTAATCTAATGAAAACACAAGAAAGTTCTTCATTTTTGAAGGACTTTCTTTTTGCTTAAATCACGATAGTTGCTGATTATTAAAAGCTGTCAATATATCTTTAACTTTACTCTCATTGCTCTTATCGTAAGCGATGTTATATAAGCACTTATCATCGTTATTGACGAAGTAGCCCTCATAAACGCCCTGACTTCTGACAGGGACAGTACATGAATTTCATTATGAGGAATTGACGGAAGAATTACCTTATCAGCAGGATTAAATTCCAGATAATGATTGTTTTTAGCAGTAACAAGAGCTTTATGAAGCACTCCATGTACATTTTTAATAGTTTTCGGAGATAAAGGAGCTTCAATACCTACTACAATCTTCATGCTATTAATAAAGAGCTGTACATTTTCATTAGTCAGCTCCTGTAGCAACAGTTATCCGAGTACAGGTTTAATATATGATGTTCGATTATGCTTTCATAGCTGCGGTATGTTGTAGTCTTCACACCATTGCAACATACTTTCAGCCAGTGATCGCACCATTTTGGGACTGTATACCATTCTTCAGATTTGCAGCATATAACTGCCTGATTTCATCATATACAAGTCTGACAGGTATATCATATAAAAATGCACAAATCTAAGGTAATCTTTTTTAACTTATTAAATGTAACAATATCAATAGCCCAACGACTTTGAATATCTACTCCCATATGTTCCAAAATGCACAGGCGAAAGTCGCTCAGGCTATGGACGGAGCGTTCAGTTTCCTTCCACAAGATACAACAACTTAAAACAAAAGTCCGCTACCAAAATGAGCAGTAGCGGACAAATAGCGGACAAGCACCAAAATGGGCAGAAAACAAAAACTCGGAAACCGCGATATTTTGCTGTTTCCGAGCTCTTCAAGAAGTGACCCGTACGGGAATTGAACCCATGATTCCGCCGTGAAAGGGCGATGTCTTAACCTCTTGACCAACGGGCCAAATGGTAGCGGCAGTAGGATTTGAACCAACGACCAATCGGGTATGAACCGAGTACTCTAGCCAACTGAGCTATGCCGCCACAAAAAAGCAGGCGTCACCTGCGACTAAATTATTATAGTACAAAGTGCGGGAAAAGTCAAGCAAAGGGGAAAAGTTTATCTGAAATTTGGCAACACTTACAAAACCAAGCTGCAACGGTAACATCTTGTTGTTGAAATTACAGTGTCGGGATAAGGAGTAAAAATGCTTTTGCAAGAAACGTTCAAAGGAGAGCGGCAGTACAGTCTGCCGGCTTTATTTGTCCTTTTGCCTGAATACAGCCGAAGCTGCAAGACCGAAGAGCAGAGCTGCGGTTACACCGCCTGCTGCGGCGGAAAGACCGCCTGTGAAAATACCGAGAAGTCCGTCGCTGCCGACGGCTTTTTTTATGCCTTCGGCGAGAAGGTGGCCGAAGCCCGTAAGCGGAACGGAGGCACCAGCCCCCGCGAAGTCCGTCAGGGGACCGTATATACCGGCAGCCGACAGAACGACGCCTGCCACGACATAGCCTGTGAGTATCCTTGCGGGAGTAAGTTTTGTGAAGTCTATAAGGAGCTGCCCGACAGAGCAGACAGCTCCGCCGATCAGAAATGCTTTGAGAATATCAGCGATCATGGTTCAATCCTTTCTGATGTGGACGAGGTGTGAGATTGCGGGTATAGATTCTCCCTGCTGGAGGGACAGGGGGGACATGAGGGCGCCGGTGGCGGCGAAGAGGATATTGCTTATATCGCCCTTTTCGAGCAATGGCAGGAAATGTCCGCAGAGGACGCTTGCCCCGCAGCCGCAGCCCGATCCGCCGCAGTGGGTATCCTGGGCATCGGGATCGAAGATCATCACTCCGCAGTCGCGGTGCTGAGCGGAAATGTCGATGCCCTCGCCCTGTAATAGCTCGATGAGGAGAGAGCTCCCAACCAGTCCCAGATCACCTGTGACGATGAAGTCGTAGTCTGCGGGAGCAGTATCCGTTGCGGAAAGGTAGCGGATTATGGTATCTGCGGCGGCGGGAGCCATAGCGCTTCCCATATTGTTTATGTCGGTGATGCCGAGGTCCCTTATCCTGCCTATGCAGCCGCCGCAAATGCCTGTATCTCCGCCTTCCCGTGAGAGTATCACGGCTCCGGAGGCTGTGCAGGTCCACTGAGCGGTGGGAGTTCTCTGACCGCCGTAGGAAAGGGGAAAGCGGAATTGCCGTTCGGCCGTTGAAAAATGTGAAGAAGTGACCGCCGCAGCGTATTGTGCAATGCCGCAGTCTGTGAGTACTGCGGCGCTGATAAGGCTTTCCGCCATTGTGGAGCAGGCTCCGTAGAGGCCGAGGAAGGGGATTTCCAGTTCTCTGCCGCTGTATGCAGAGCCGATGCACTGATTGAGGAGGTCGCCGGCACAGATAATGCCGATGTCCTCCTTTTCAAGGCCTGCCTTGCGGAGTGCGAGCCCCACGGCTTCAAGCTGGAAGCGGGTCTCGGCCTGTTCCCAAGTGTCTCTGCCGAAGTGGCTGTCCTTTATCACCACGTCGAAGCAGCCTCCTATGGGTCCTGCTCCCTCCTTTTTGCCGACCACCGAAGCGTAGCTTTTTATTCTTACGGGAGCCTCCGTACGGAAAACTCCCCTTGCGATCCTTTCTGCCATGATAATACCTCTCTTTCGGAGCTATTATGCGTCGGAACTTCATAAATATACGGATCTGCAACAATAAAAGCCCGCAGGATCTGCCTGCGGGCTTTGGTATCGTTATGAGAGATCGCCGTTGTTGAGCTCGTGGAATGCCTCGATGTACAGCGTATAGAGGTCGCAGTTATCGGGAGCGTCCGCATAATTTCCGTTGAAGGAATATTTTCTCGGATGCAGAGAGGAGCCGGGGAATGTACCCACCGGGACCTTTTTGCCGTACCAGCTCTCGGAAACGGCTGCATACTCTGTATATCCGTTCTTTACGATAATGAAGTAGCTGTAATTCTTATCGGGCGTGAAATAGCGGTCGAGGCGCTCGGTGAAGTCGCCGAGGTCGAAGGGATAGCTCATCTCGCTGTTCTTTTCGGGATCGGAGGTTATGACATAGATGCCGCCGATGTCCTCGCCCTCCTCGTCCATTTCAGTAAGTGCGGTATTTGCAGCCTTGACGAGAGAATGTGCGTCGGTGTTTATTTTTATCTGCTTGGATTTTTTGGTATAGCCGATATAAGAGGGTACCAGTATTGCCGCCAGTACGAGAAGCACAAAGCAAACTATGGGTATTATTATGGCAAGTATCCATGCATAGCTCTTTTTGGGAGGCTGCTGCTGACCGTAATAGGGGTATTGACCGTAGGGCTGGTTCGGGTATGGCGGAGGCGGGACGGGTTGTCCGTTGTTATAGGGCTGACCGTAGGGAGGCGGATTGCTGCCTCCGTTCTGATTGCTGAATGACCCGCCGGTGGCTGTCCTGCATGTGCAGGTCTCGCCGTCGTTGAGCCATTTACCGCATTGCGTGCAGAATGGCATATTATCACTTCCGTTATCTTTTGATTTACGAGCCCGGGGCTCATTTCAATTATATACCATTGCGGGGAAAAAAGCAAGCTCAGATATACCCCATGGTCCTGAGCACGAAGAGCCAGCCTGTCAGGGTAAAGGCGCTGAGCAGGGTGGTGAGCATGACCGCAAAGGCTGTAATAGTGCCCTTGTGGCCGAAATTCTTCGCCATCACGAAGCAGCTGCCCGTTGTGGCGCTGCCCAGCATGACCAGTATTGCTATGAGCTTTTCGCCGCGGAAGCCAAGCTTTATTGCAGCGGGCAGGAATATGCAGCAGAAAAGCACCAGCTTTATGAAGGCTGTTCCCGCAGTGACCGGGAGCTTTCCCTTTGCCTCGCCGAAGCTGAAGGAAGCGCCGAGGGCTATAAGGGAGAGGGGAGTAGCCATGTTCCCGAGGTAGGTCACGGACTTTGAGAGTATGACGGGCTGGGGTATCTTCAGCAGCGACCAGACTATACCGACAGCTATTCCGAGGATTATGGGGTTGGTCAGTATGCTTTTTGCCGTGCTCTTCATCAGTGAGCGCCTGTCCTTTATTTTGTCCGTGTCGGGAGAGGTGACCGCAAGGACGGTCACTGCGATTATATTGTACAGCGGCACCGTTCCCACTATCATCAGGGCAGCCACGGTGGAGTGGCCGTAGATGTTATTGACGAAGGCTATGCCGAGTATGGCGGCACTGCTGCGGTAGCTCGCCTGGATTATCTCTCCTCTTTCGTGGCCCTTTCCCGCTATCAGGGAGTATATCACGGCTATGCCCACGCTGAGCAGGGTCACCGCCATGCAGAAGAGTACGAGCCTGCCGTCCCAGACCTTGCTGAAATCCGCCGTGGAGAGGTCCATGAACAGGAGGGCGGGAAGAAGGGTGCGGAACACGAACCTGTTTATCTGGGAGGTGGCGTTGTCGTCAAGGAGCTTTATCCTGTGTACGAACCAGCCGAACACCATCATAAGGAAAACGGGAACAGTGGCGTTCAGGCTGAAAATAAGATTATCAAGGAACAAATAATATCACTGCCTTACGCTATAATATAATGCAACGCATTCATTATAGCATAGTCGGATAAAATATGCAACATATACCGCTGTTGTCATATCCTTTGCGGAAAAGGCATATCCTTTAAGGACAATGCTCCGTGAAAGGGTGGAAATTATGGGACTTACGGAAAAGGAAGCAGCCGAAAGACTGAAAGCGGAGGGTGAGAACGTCCTCGGAGAGAGCAGGAGAGCGGGTCCGATGAGGATATTTCTCGGGCAGTTCAGGGATGTTATGGTAATGATACTTCTCGGAGCTACGGTAATATCAGTGCTTCTCGGAGAAATATCCGACGCAGTGGCCATAATACTCATAGTGCTGCTGAATGCGGTGCTGGGCTTCGTGCAGGAGTACCGCACCGAGCATACTCTGGAGGCTCTGCGCTCCATGACCGCTCCCACGGCAAAGTGCTGGCGGGACGGCGAGCTCAGGGTCATAGACGCGGCGGGCCTTGTAAGGGGAGACGTTATCGAGCTTGAGGCGGGAGACCGTATCCCCGCGGACTGCAATCTGCTGAAAGCGGCGGGCTTCTTTTCCGACGAATCGGTGCTTACGGGAGAATCCGCTGCCGTGGGGAAAAAGGTCGGAGATGAGGAGGACACGGACAATTCCCTCAACAGGGAGAATATAGTCTACTGCGGAGCCTCCGCCGTCAGGGGCAGCTGCCGTGCAAGGGTCATAGCCACGGGAAGGAATACCCAGATGGGGAAAATATCCGAAATGCTCACGGATATTGACAGCCAATCCACGCCCCTCCAGAAGCGGCTGGGAGAGCTGGGCAAGGTCGTAGCGGTCATATGTCTTGCGGTGTGCGCGGCGGTATTCGGCGCGGGAGTGCTCCGGGGCGAGAATATGTTCGATATGCTGATGACGGGCATAACCATAGCAATAGCGGCCATACCCGAGGGGCTCCCCGCCACCGTGACCATAGCACTTGCACTGGCGGTGAGCCGAATGATGAAGCACAATGCCCTTGTGAACAGGCTCCACAGCGTGGAGACGCTGGGCTGTACATCGGTGATATGCTCCGACAAGACGGGCACCATAACCGAGAATAAAATGACAGTGACGGAGCTCTCCACCGTCTGCGATGATTACTTTTTCAGCGGCATGGGCTATCGGGTGAGCGGAGCCGTTGCGGGAGAGGGCGGTATCGCCGTGAATCCCGTGAGGGAACAGGCTCTTTCGGAGGCGCTGAGGTGCGGAGTCATATGCTCCACTGCGGAGATAAGCGCCCGCGAAGCGCCGAAAAGCCGCAACAGGGGAGCCCTTGCGGGCAAAGGCGAATGGAGCGTGACGGGAGACCCCACCGAAGCAGCCCTGCTCATAGCGGCCGCAAAGGCGGGGATAACGAAAAGCAGCCTCTCGGGAAGATACCGCATTCTCGGAGAATATCCCTTTGACAGCGAGAACCGCTTCATGGCAGTCCACTGCTCCTGCGGCAGCGAAAAGCGGATATACTTCAAGGGTGCCGCGGAGGTGCTTCTGCCGCGTTGCTCCATGTATGAGGACGGCAGCGGGGAGCCGGTTCCCATGACAGCAGCGGTGCGCAGGGAGCTTGAAAAAAAGTCGGAGGAGATGTCGGAAAGAGCCCTGAGAGTGCTGGCGCTGGCTGTATGCACCTCGGAAAGCCTCGAACCCGACCGCGGCGGACTGGTGTTCCTCGGTCTTGCGGGCATGACGGACCCGCCCCGCGAGGAGGCAAAGGCAGCCATACGCAAATGCGCGGCAGCCTCCGTAAAGACAGTGATGATAACGGGCGACCATAAAAATACCGCCGTGGCAGTCGCAAAAAAGGCGGGGCTGCTCAGAGGCGGCATGGCTGTGACGGGAGCTGAGCTCGATGATATGTCCGACGAGGAGCTTGACCGTGAGATAGATAAATATACCGTATTCGCAAGGGTGGAGCCCCGGCATAAGCTGCGAATAGTGCGTAGCTTCAAGCGGCGGGGCGAAATAGTCACCATGACGGGAGACGGAGTTAACGACGCTCCTGCGGTAAAGGAGGCCGATGTGGGCGTAGCCATGGGTATAACGGGCACAGATGTCACAAAGCAGGCTGCGGACGTGATACTCATGGACGACGACCTCTCCACACTGGTTGAGGCTGTTGAGCAGGGACGCTGCGTTTATGCGAATATACGCAAATTCGTGCGGTATCTCCTGTCCTGCAATATAGGCGAGGTGCTGACGATGTTCCTCGGCATACTCATGGGTATGCCCGTGGTGCTCCTGCCGGTACAGATACTGCTGGTAAATCTTGCCACCGACGGACTGCCCGCCATAGCGCTGGGCATGGAGCCTCCCGAGCGGGACATAATGAGCCGTCCGCCGCGGCGCTCCGACGAGGGATTCTTCTCGGGCGGGCTCATGTGGAGGATAGTTTTCAGGGGCATTTTCATCGGCCTTTCCACACTCGGAAGCTTTTCCGCTGTGATGAGGGCGGGCGGTTCCCTTGAGGCCTGCCGCACCGCAGCGCTTATAACCCTTGTGACATCGCAGCTCATACACGTTTTTGAATGCCGTTCGGAGCACCGTTCCCTTTTTTCGATGCCGCCCTTCGGGAATATGAAGCTGGTGGGCGCTGTCGCACTGTCAGCCGCCGCACTGGCGGCGGCAGTTGTCCTTCCGCAGCTTCAGGTGGTGTTCGGCACGGTGGCTCCCGATACGGTGCAGCTGCTTACTGCGCTGGGCTTCAGCGCTGCGGTGCCTCTTGTGAGCTCCCTTGTGAGCCGTTAGCCGCCGGCTCTCTCCAAAAAAGCAAGGGGCGATGCTGACATCGCCCCGAAAATATCATATTTCAAGCCCGAAGCTTATGGAAAGGGCTGTATCCACCTTGTTCATGGCGGAGAGGTCCAGCTCGCCCATTTTGTCCTTGAGCCGCCTCTTGTCAATGGTACGTATCTGCTCCAGCAGTACCACACTGTCCTTGGCAAGTCCGCATTTGTCGGCTTCCACCTCGATATGCGTGGGCAGGCGGTTCTTGTCTCGCTGACTGGTGATAGCTGCCGCGATGACTGTGGGACTGTGCTTGTTCCCCACGTCGTTCTGGACTATAAGTACAGGTCTTATGCCGCCCTGCTCAGAGCCTACCACAGGACTGAGGTCGGCGTAATATATTTCTCCTCTTCTGACTGACATTGTAATTCTCCCGTATATATGATGAAAATTGGCTGCCGTAAATTATTATTGCCGCTGAGGCCCGGATTATACAGCTTCATTTCATTATATGCTTACGGGAGTTTTTTTGCCTATGAGTTCCTGCTGCCGGACAGTCTTCTGAATATGAATATTTCGAGTACGGTCACGGCAGTGCCCGCGGCGTAGCTCCATAGGTCCTCGGGAGCGTAGCTGGTCCCGATTATTATGCGGAGCAGCCCGTTCTCAATGCCGAGTCTGTCGGCGATATGCGCCTTTTGCAGGAATTCCGTCACAAACGAGAATGCGAGTATACCAACAGCAACTGCGTAAGAGTTGAACCTCCTCGGCACAAAGGAGCGGAACAGGCAGTATATCACCCATACCACAATAACGTCGCCGAGATAGTAGCGCACGAAATCCCCGTGAAAGAAAAGTCCTATGCAGACCTCTATGCCGAGGAGCAGCGCAAAGCCGATGATGTAAGGCAGCCGCGCTTTCATGCGAGCTCTCCCGCCAGTCCGGGGAATATGCCGAGACTGCGTTTCAGTATCCCGTTCATCAGGGCGAGGGCTGTGCCGTAGTTGGTAAAGGGTACGCCCTGATCCTCTGCCGACTTGCGCCGGTAGGTCATTTCACGCTCGCTGAGCATACAGCCGCCGCAGTGTATCACAAGGCTGTATCCCGACAGATCCTCGGGGAATTCCCGCCCGGAGCTGAGACTGATATTCAGTTCCCTGCCCGTAGTCTTTTTCAGAAGCGCGGGGAGCTTCACGCTGCCTATATCGCCGCACTGGCGGTGGTGAGTGCAGCCCTCGGAGATAAGGACGGTATCGCCGTCCTTGAGGGTATTTATGGCGGCTGCTCCCTTTACGGCAGTTTCAAGGAAGCCCTTGTACCTTGCCATGAGTATGGAAAAGGAGGTAAGAGGTACGGTTTCGGGGACTGTTTTGCTTACCATTGCAAAGGCCTGACTGTCGGTTATGACGATTTTAGGCGGAGCGCTCAGCTTTTCAAGGGTCTCCGCAAGCTGATGCTCCTTTGTGAATACCGCCATGGCGTCAGCGTCGAGAATATCGCGGAGAGTCTGCACCTGGGGCAGTATCATTCGTCCCTTAGGAGCTGATTCGTCGATAGGAGTTACCAGAACCGCCATATCGCCTGCGTTCAGCAGATCTCCCACTATATGCTTTTTCTCTGCGGGGAGCTTCGCAAGAGCGGCGATGCGCTCCTTGAGTTCGTATATATTCTCCCCCGTGAGAGCGCTCACCTCTATCTCGTTTTCGCCGCAGACGCGCTTTCCGGCTATATCGGACTTGTTGTATACGGTGAGATAGGGGATGACCTTTTCTCCGAATATGTCTATGAGCTGCCGCTCGGTACCGGTAAGCCCCACAGAGCCGTCAACTATCAGCACCGCAATATCCGTGCGGTTGAGTATCTGCTTTGTTCTGCGGACTCTCAGCTCGCCGAGGGCTCCCTCGTCGTCAAAGCCGGGGGTGTCGATTATCACCACGGGACCGAGGGGGAGGAGCTCCATTGCCTTTGTTACGGGGTCTGTGGTAGTGCCCTTTACGTCGGAGACAACAGAGAGCTCCTGTCCCGTAACAGCGTTTACCACGCTGGATTTACCTGCGTTTCTCCGTCCGAAGAAGCCGATGTGGACTCTCTCCGAGGAGGGTGTATCATTCAAACTCATATTATCATTCCTTTTTACACTGTAGGGGACGCCGCCCTCGGCGTCCCGTGAATTCCGGGCATTTTGACCGACGGCATATCATTTACAGCTCTATATAATACGGACAGATATTCTCAAAGTGTCCGTCTTTCATTCTGAATCCGTTTGGTATCACGCCCAGCTGTTTGAAGCCGATACGCTCATAAAGATGTCTTGCATGGATATTGGTTTCGACAACAGCATTGAACTGTAATATGAAAAAGCCTGTTTCTTTTGCTTTTTGTATACAGTCTCTGACAAGCTTTTCGCCGATATGCTGTCCTCTGCAAGAGGAAGAGACTGCATAGCTCGCATTGTAGATATGTCCGCAGCGTCCGACATTATTGGGATGGAGGATATATAATCCCAGAATATTGTTATTTTCACCGGCAGCTACGCCGCAATAACTTTGTGATGCAAAAAATTGCTTTCCAGTTGCTTCATTCAGCAGTTCTTCCTGAGGAAAAGCAATACCTTCGTCTACTACCTCATTCCATATCGTTATCATTTGCGGTAAGTCGTCTGCCGTGTATTTTCTTATCTGCATAATTTTCAACTCTCAATTCTCAACCTGAAAAAGTTTACAATACAATTTCGCCTGAGATTATTTTCTCAATGAACGTACCGAAATCGTCGGCTATGACTGTTGTTTCCTCATACATAGGCTCATAACCCGATTCGATATTTCCGTTTTCGGTGTTTATGGCATAATATGAATATCCGCCGTCAACTGACATGATAATAGGAATATGTTTATCCCAGAATGAAATTATATCATCATTATTATCGCTGTATTCAAGGCTTTGAAGCTCAAATTCATTCCATTGGAAGCCGCCTTCATTTGGCAGATAATCATTGGGCGTCAGAAACCATTTTGTAGCGGTCTGATTTTCGCAAATTTTTATCCGCGAGATAAGATCATACCATTTGTCGGGGATAGTATAGCGTTCCGTTATTGCAGCAGGCAGAGCGATCTTTTCCGAAGCTGTTTCGATATTCCAATTATTATTTCTTGCCCATTCCAAAAAATTATTGAGCATGGCTTCCTCCTTAACTTTCAACTCTCAATTCTTCAACTTAAAAAAGCCGCAGAGCGAAATGCTCCACGGCTCAATTATATCATAAATGTCTTGTCCCCGCAAGTATTCTCAGAACTCTATCTGATCGATAACGTTCCTGAGAGCCTTTGCGCTTGCCTGAAGCTTTTCGATCTCAGCGTCGTTGAGCTTCGGCGATACTTCCTTTTCTATGCCGTTGCTTCCGATAACGCAGGGAAGGCTGAGGCATACATCGTCTATGCCGTATCTGTTGTTTATCATGGTGGATACGGTGATGATGTTCTTTGAGTCGCGGAGAACGGTATCGCATATCTTGTTCACGCACATTGCGATAGCGTAGAAGGTAGCGCCCTTTCTCTTGATGACCTCTGCGCCTGCCTTGCGGACCTCGTCTATGATCTCGTCCTCGTCAAGGTCTGCATGATCCTGATCCGCGCAGTATTCGTCCACGGGAACGCCGGCGATATTCATTATCGACCAGGGAATGAAGGACGAATCGCCGTGCTCTCCGAATACATAGGCGTGTATGCTGTTGGGGCTGAGGCCCACGTGGTCGGCGATTATTGCGCGGAGACGTGATGTATCGAGCACTGTTCCCGAGCCTATTACCTGATTGGGCTTGAGATCGGTGCAGTTGAGTATCGTATATGTGAGAATATCAACGGGGTTGCTTACCACAACATAGATCGCGTCGGGAGCGTATCTTGCTATCTGGGGCATTACCTCCTTGATGATGTTCACATTCGTCTGAGCAAGGTCAAGTCTTGTCTGACCGGGCTTTCTTGCGATACCGAGAGTGACCACAACTATATCGGAGCCCTCTGCGTCCTCGTAGCCGCCGTCGAATATCTCAACGTTCTCGCTGAAGGAAACGCCCTGACGTATATCCATAGCCTCGCCCTTTGCCTTTGCCTTGTTTATGTCAACGAGCACTATGTCCGAGCAGGTGCCTGCCACGGCTAATGTATATGCAACAGTAGCGCCGACGTTGCCTGCGCCGAGTATGGTTATCTTTGTTCCGTTCTTGTCAGCCATAATATTACCTCCATAATATTATACAGTGGTATTTCTCCGCCATTTCCCCTTTGCGGAGCCTTATGTACTTCAATTATAGCATAACTGCAAAAAATATCAAGCAAATCCGCGACTTTGACGGAAAAATCGTAATTTCATACAAAAGGCCGCTGCATTTAACAAATTTTTTTCATTCCGTGATTAATTCGGAGAAGCGCGGTATATTCAGGAATAGATGAATAATATTCTGCATAATGTGAATATTTTAAGAAAAAATGAATATTTATTCAAAAACCCTTGACAATATTTTACTGAGTAGTATAATAGTCTTATATCGCAAATCCACGCTGCCTGCAAGCGGCGTTCATATTCAGGAGGTAATCACAATGGCTAACAAGAAGGATATTAAAAAGGTAGTTCTTGCATATTCGGGCGGACTTGATACATCTATCATAATCCCGTGGCTCAAGGAAAACTACAACAACTGTGAGGTCATCGCCGTATCCGGCGACGTAGGACAGGGCACGGAGCTTGACGGACTTGAGGAGAAGGCTATAAAGACAGGCGCTTCCAAGCTCATCATCGCTGACCTTAAGGAAGAGTTCATTCAGGACTACGTTTATCCTACAGTTCAGGCAGGAGCAATTTATGAGAACAGATATATGCTGGGTACTTCCTTTGCGCGTCCCATCATCGCAAAGCGTATCGCCGAGATCGCGCTTGCAGAGGGCGCTGACGCTATCTGCCACGGCTGCACCGGCAAGGGCAACGATCAGGTAAGATTCGAGCTGACTATCAAGGCCTTCGCTCCCGAAATGGCTATCATCGCTCCCTGGAGAGAATGGGACATCAAGAGCCGTGACGAGGAGATCGACTATGCAGAGGCTCACAATATCCCCCTGAAGATAAACAGAGAGACAAATTACTCAAAGGATAAGAATATATGGCACCTCTCACACGAAGGCCTCGATCTTGAGGATCCCGCAAACGAGCCTCAGTACGAGAAGAAGGGCTTCCTTGAAATGGGAGTATCACCTATCGACGCTCCCGACAAGCCCACATACATCACTCTCCACTTCGAGAAGGGCGTTCCCACAATGCTGGACGGCAAGAAGCTCAGCGGCGTTGAAATGGTATCCGCTCTCAACAAGCTGGGCGGCGAGAACGGCATCGGTCTTGCAGACCTCGTTGAGAACCGTCTTGTAGGTATGAAGTCCAGAGGCGTTTACGAGACTCCCGGCGGCGCTATCCTCTATCACGCACACGAGGTTCTCGAGACTATCACTCTCGACAAGGAGACTGCACGTATCAAGCAGTATCTCGGCATAAAGTTCGCCGACATCGTATACAACGGCCAGTGGTTCACTCCTCTCCGCGAAGCTCTTTCGGCTTTCGTAAGCAAGACACAGGAGAGAGTTACCGGCGACGTAAAGCTCAAGCTCTACAAGGGCAACATCATCAATGCAGGCGTAACATCGCCCTACACACTCTATGATGAGGAAGTTGCTACATTCGATGAGGACGAGGTTTACAACCAGGCTGACGCAGCAGGCTTCATCAACCTCTTCGGTCTCCCGATAAAGGTAAGAGCTCAGCTGGACAAGAAAAGAAACAGCAAGTAATTGTCTGCTGATACCGGAATAAGCAATAGTTTCAGGCAGGGGAGCCTATCTCCTGCCTGTTACGATTTTTTTCAAGTTGAGAATTGAGAGTTGAGAGTTGAGAATCAATGTGTTCGATGCGCTCACATTTTAAATAATGTTGCCGAAAGCGACTCCTTAACTTTCAACTCTAAACTCTAAACTCTCAACTAAAAAGGGAGGGCAGCATGGTAAAGGTAAGAGTTATGACCGTCGATGACTGGGACGGAGTCAACGAATGCTGGAAGGAGCACGAGGGCACCAATCCCGTGGACGACAGTCCCGAGGGCTTTGCAAGATACCTCAGGCGCAATCCTGCAACCAGCTTCGTTGCCGAGGAGGGCGGCAGGATAATCGGCACTATCCTTGCAGGTCACGACGGCAGACGAGGTATCTTCCATCATGTTGTAGTAGCTCCCCACCGCCGCGGACAGGGCATCGGCAGAATGCTGGTGGAAAGCGCTATGGAGGCTCTCAGAAAAGAGGGCATACAGAAGGTGCTTCTTGTGGTATTCACCCATAATGAGAACGGGAACCGGTTCTGGGAGCATATGGGCTTTACCGTCCGCGAGGACTTGTATTACCGCAACAAATATATTGAGATATGATTACGCAGGGGCTGTACGCCCGTGCAAAAGGAGAAAATATGGCAGATATGATGTGGGCGGGAAGATTTTCCAAGCAGGTTGACGCAGGCGTCAACGCTTTCAATTCTTCCATAGCCTTTGACGGACGTATGTACCGTCACGATATAAAGGGCAGTATCGCCCACGCTACTATGCTGGGAGACTGCGGCATTATCACCAAGGAGGACAGCCTCGCTATCATTGAGGGACTGAAAGGCATACTTGCCGATATAGACAGCGGCAAGCTTGCGCTCGATCCCAATGCCGAGGATATCCATATGTTCGTTGAGGCGGAGCTCACAAAGCGTCTCGGCGACGTAGGAAAGAGACTTCACACCTCCCGTTCAAGAAACGATCAGGTGGCTGTTGACCTGAGACTATACCTCCGCGACGAGATAGACGAGATATACTCAATGGTGAAGGAGCTTGCCGTTACTCTGGTGAAAATGGCTAAGGAGCACACCGGGACAATAATGCCGGGCTATACTCACTTGCAGAGAGCTCAGCCCATAACCCTCGCACATCATCTTATGGCATATGTGTGGATGCTTCTCCGCGATATGGAAAGATTACAGGATACCGCAAGGCGAATGAATTACTGTCCTCTCGGCAGCGGCGCTCTTGCAGGTACTACCTATAAAACCAACAGAAAGCAGACCTCGGAGCTCCTCGGCTTCACGGCTCCCATGCCCAACAGCCTTGACGGAGTTGCCGACAGGGATTACTGCGTGGAGCTGTGCTGCGCACTGTCCCTGCTCATGACGCACCTCTCGCGTTTTTCCGAGGAAATAATCCTCTGGTGCTCGTGGGAGTTCAAGTTCGTGGAGCTGGACGACGCATTCGCAACGGGCTCGTCTATCATGCCCCAGAAAAAGAACCCCGATGTTACGGAGCTCATACGCGGCAAGACAGGCAGAGTGAACGGCGACCTGGTGACTCTCCTCACCATGATGAAGGGACTTCCCCTTGCATACAACAAGGATATGCAGGAGGACAAGGAGGCCATCTTCGACGCAGTTGACAACGTAAAGCTCTGCGTGAAGACCTTTACTCCCATGCTTGCGACCATGCGCGTACTCAAGGATAATATGAGAAACGCCGCAGCAAGAGGCTTCATAAACGCTACGGACTGCGCTGACTACCTCGTTAAAAAGGGTATGCCCTTCCGTGACGCCTACAAGATAACCGGCACTCTCGTTGCTCAGTGCATAGAAAAGGGACTTACTCTCGAGACCCTGCCTCTTGAGGCTTACAGAGCAATGACGGAGCTCTTTACCGAGGACGTATACGAGGCCATAAGCCTTGACACCTGCGTCCGCGAGAGAAAGTCCGAGGGCGGTCCGTCGCCCGACGCGGTAAGGAAGCAGATAGCTCTTGCGGAAAAGGCACTGGGGCTGTGATATGAAGAAAAAGGATATAACCTTTACCATAGGACTTACGCTGCTTATGGGTGTCATATGGGCGCTGGGGGAGCTGGTCATGGGACTGTGGATTGCTGTAATACCGTCGGCGCACATATTCTGGTTTGCGTTCATAGTCGTAGTTACACTGGGTATAAATATATGGCATTCCATGATAGAGGACAAGTCCGGTCTTGAGGATCCCAAGCGGACGAAGTACGAGCGCAAGGTCAATAAGGGCAAAAAGAATTAAGAGCTAAGAATTTGTAGGGGGCGCGGCGTCCTCGACGTACCACTGTAGGGGCGGATATTATCCGCCCGATAAGGGAACGCCTTCTCTTGCAAGGCGACACTAATCGTGTCCGGAACTCTCTGTCCTTCGGACATCTCCCCACACTGTGGGAAGTCACCCCACCAGAGGCGCTGCCTCTGGACTCTGCCAAAGGAACACAGTCCCTTTGGAATCCCGTTCATGGGCTATCCAACTTCTTGAAAAAACGGAGGAAAACAATATGTCAGTAAAAATCTACATAGACGGTCAGGAAGGCACTACAGGCCTTAAAATACAGGAGCGTTTCAAGGACAGAAACGACCTTGAGATAATGAAGATCAGCGAGGAACTGAGAAAAGATCCTGCGGAGCGTGCTCGTCTTATAAACAGTGCAGACTATGTATTCCTCTGTCTGCCTGACGCAGCTTCGAGAGAGGCCGTTTCCTTTATTGACAGTGACAACGATCACGTCCGTATAATCGACGCTTCCACGGCGCACCGCACCAATCCCGACTGGGCTTACGGCTTTCCCGAGCTTTCGCCCGCTCACAGGGAGAAGATACGCACATCAAACAGAGTGGCCGTTCCGGGCTGCTATGCGAGCGGCTTTGCTTCCATAGTCTATCCGCTGGTAAGCAACGGCGTCATACCTGCCGATTTCCCTGTATTCGCCTATGCCACATCGGGCTACAGCGGTGCAGGCAAGAAGGCAATAGCGGTATACGAGGGCGAGGACAGGCCCTTCGAGTACGGGAGCCCGCGTATGTACGCCCTCTCCCAGCAGCATAAGCACCTTCCCGAGATGCAGGCTGTATCGGGACTGACATATACTCCCATGTTCAGCCCCATGGTATGCGATTACTTCAGCGGCATGGTAGTAAGTGTGCCGATACAGACAAGAACGCTCTGGAAAAAGGTGACTCCGCAGCAGGTACACGATATGTATGCCGAGCACTATGCGGGAGCAAAGCTTGTGGAGGTAATGCCTCTTATGTCCGTGGAGGAGCAGAAGACTTTCTTCCTTGCTTCAAACACACTGAGCGGACAGAATAAATTACAGGTATTCGTTTTCGGCAGCGACGAGCAGATACTCCTCTGCTCACGCCTCGACAACCTCGGAAAGGGTGCCAGCGGAGCCGCTGTACAGTGCCTTAACATAATGATGGGAATAGATGAAACCACAGGATTGATATGATCTGTATAATTACAGGGGGGAAGTATTGAAATGAGCAAAACATTGAAAGAGATCTACGAGTACGATCTCATTGAGGATGAAAACATTGACTGTCCTATGGACGAATGGTTCAATTCCATAATGGAAAAGACCAAGGATCAGCTGACCGTATCCGACGTGTGCCGTATGCTCCGTCAGAAGATATGCTCCCGCGTTGCCATAAAGAGGGCCGTGGAGATGCTCAGCGACGATCCTTTCGCAGGAGAGATGTTCGAGGGACAGCTGCTTTACAATCTCTATTCCGGCAAGGAGAAGTACCTGAGACTTTTCTATACCCAGATGGGACCTGTCCTTGAAAATGCAGGCCTGAGGGCAAAGTCTCACGAATGGAGCTCTGAAAAGGCAAAGGAAGAATATATGGATATATTATCGAAATTTTCCAAGAAGATCAAGGAGGAAACAGCATGAAGCTTGTTGAAATTAACGGCGTAGCCTTCGTGGAGGGAGGCGTGTGCGCTGCAAAGGGCTTCAGAGCCAACGGAGTTCAGTGTGGACTTGCCCACAAGCCGCTGAATGATACAGAGGCTGCAAATGCAGCTGCAAACAACGCTCTGCCCGCCGCAAAGAAGAAGAACGACCTGGCGCTCATCGTATCCGATAAGATGTGCTCGGCTGCGGCGGTATATACCACCAATAAAGTCAAGGGAGCTCCCATACTTGTAACAAAGGAGCATATAAAGGACGGCAGGGCGAGAGCGGTTATCGTAAACTCGGTAAACGCCAATACCTGTAACCCCGACGGCGTGGAGAAGGCCGAAAAGATGTGTCAGCTGGCCGCAAAGGCTCTCGGCATCGACGAAAAGGACGTTATCGTGGCTTCCACCGGCGTTATCGGTCAGGTGCTCCCCATAGAGCCTATCGCAAACGCTATGGACGGTCTCGCAGAGGGACTTACCTATGACGGCAACAAACGTGCTCTCGAGGCTATAATGACTACGGATACCCGTGAAAAGGAGATAGCCGTACAGTTCGAGCTGGGCGGAAAGACCTGCACTATGGGCGGAATGCTCAAGGGCAGCGGCATGATACATCCGAATATGGCCACCACCCTTACCTTCCTCACCACAGACGCAGCTGTTTCCGCGGAAATGATACAGCTTGCGCTCAGCGACGTGGTAAAGGTGACTCTTAACAGAGCAAGCGTTGACGGAGACACCTCCACCAACGATATGGTATGCATAATGGCTTCGGGCGAGGCAGGCAATCCTGAGGTAGTGAGCGACGGCGAGGATTTCATTAAGTTCAGACACGCTCTCTATGCCATAATGATGAATCTTGCAAGAATGATGGCAAGGGACGGCGAGGGCGCCACAAAGCTCATCGAATGTGCCGTAAAGGGTGCGGAGACTGACGAGATCGCGGAAAAGGCTGCAAAGTCCGTGGTATGCTCCAGCCTTATCAAGGCAATGGTATTCGGCGAGGACGCCAATGCGGGCAGGATATACTGCGCACTGGGCTACTGCGATGCCGATATAGATATGAGCAGGGTGGATATAGAGATAGCCTCCGAGGGCGGCAGCGTGCCGCTGGGAAACAAGGGCTGCGTTATCGGCTTCTCCGAGGAGCTTGCGAAGAAGGTGCTTCAGGAGGAGGAGATAAGGATACTTGTTTCTCTCGGAGAGGGCAGAGGCAGCGCTGTTGCATGGGGCTGCGACCTTACTTACGATTACGTAAAGATAAACGGTGATTACAGAAGCTGATACACAGCTTTTACGAATATGAACGATAAAGAGGCAGAGGAGCAGTGTACGGTAAGAAGGTGATATGATGTTCGGAAGAAAAGACGAAGACTATGAGGCATATAACGAAAAATATGCTTCAAGATATGACGACGACTATATAGCTCCCTCGGAGGAGTACCGCAGCGAGTGCTATCACAGTCACGAGCAGTCCTATGAGAATATAAACGACGTGCGGGAATGCGACCACAGTCACGAGCAGTCCTACGAGAACATAAATGAAGTCCATGACTGCGATCACAGCCATGAGCAGACCTATGAGGACGCCGATTACGAACAGCGTACCTACGACGATTATGCGACTCTGGAAAGCAGGTTCCAGCCTTATATTGCTCCCGGCGAGCATCTGCTCTGGGCAGGCGGCTTCGACAAGCTGTCGCCAAAGCCGCCGGAGGAAAGAAAAAAGGATAAGAAAAATCTTATCCTGTGGCTGTCGCTTGGAATGATACTCATCATACTGGGCGCTGTGATCTGCATAACCTTTATCATAGGCATTATATTCATCTTCATAGGTATCGCCTCATCCACGGGAGCCTTCAATTCCGGAGTCCATGCCATAACCGACAGAAGACTTATGACGCTGAAGGGTACCGCTTTCAGCTCGGTGCCTCTTGAGGATATATACAACATAACCCATGTCAGGGATAACCGGGGATACGGATACCTGTCCTATTCCACAAGGCGTCCCGCATATATGAGGCAGAGCTCGGTGAACGGCGAATACAGGGGTGTGATCCAGGGGATCAAGGATCCCGAAAGAGTGCACCGCATACTTGACGACGCTGTCCACGGCGCTCTCATAAATAATAAAAGGAAGTAGCGGCACAAGGATGGTGAGGTTGGTGTTTGGAAAGAAAAAGAAGAAGAATGGGAATATATCGGCGATAATTACCACTTAAACGATGACGGAGAGATAGTTAAATCAAAACGTAACGGTCCTGAAAGTGTGAAGGAAATGTTCCGAAGCCATATAGACGACGATGAAAAGACACTTTTTGTTTCGGGAAACGGAAAAGTAGAGGGTGGCTATGGCACTAGGGACTCAAATATGAAGGCGCTTATGGCGTTTCTGATTTCTGCTGCGATCTTTGCGGTTATGTTTGGTGTGGGGATTCTCACAGATGAAATGAATTTAGGTGCGCCTTTTTTGCTCATTATATTTGCTGTTATGGTATTTCCGGGAATTATTATCCTTACAATTATTTTATGGATCGCGTTCGGCGGCCTCACAGGCAGCGCCAATTATGCCATTACCGATAAAAGGGTATTGGCTAATGTACAGAATATCTGGCAGGAGATCAGACTGAAGGACGTTAAGAATACGGGTATCCGGAACGGCATAATAACCGTGACATCGGTACACGGGGAGATGCTGGGCATCTATTATGTTCCCAATAAGCCGATGGCAAAGGCTATACTGGACGATGCAGTACGGAAATGCAAATCAAAGCAAGATAATAAATATTAATATAAAGGAAGTAAAGGAAAATGGAAAGAATATCCAACAGCGACAGGTCACAGGTGCTTATCGACGCCCTGCCTTACATACAGAAGTACAACAACAAGATACTCGTTATCAAGTACGGCGGCAACGCCATGACCAACAAGGAGCTCAAGGACGCTGTTATGACGGACATCGTGCTGCTTTCGCTGGTAGGCGTCAAGGTAGTGCTGGTGCACGGCGGCGGTCCCGAGATAAGCGATATGCTCGGGAAGCTGGGCATCGAGAGCCGATTCGTGAACGGTCTCAGATATACCGACGAGGCTACCGTGGACGTTGTGAAGATGGTACTTTCGGGCAAGGTCAACAAGGAGCTCGTACAGCTTCTTGCCCAGCATAAGGGCAGTGCTGTGGGTCTCTGCGGCATTGACGGCGAAATGCTCATGGCAGAGAAGAAAAAGACAGACGACGGACAGGATCTCGGTTGGGTGGGCGAGATAACAAAGGTGAACACAAAGCCGATCACCGACGCTCTTGCCAACGGAAATATCCCCGTTATCGCCACTGTGGCCACAGACGAGAACGGCAACACCTACAATATCAACGCGGATACCGCCGCTGCAAGGATAGCTGCCGAGCTGGGAGCCGAGAACCTTATCCTTATGACTGATATAGCGGGACTTCTCCGCGACAAGGACGATCCGTCAACCCTCATACCCGAGGTGAACGTCAGTGAGGTGCCATTCCTCAAGAGACAGGGCATAATCTCGGGCGGCATGATACCGAAGATAGACTGCTGCGTGGAGGCTGTCAGACGAGGCGTCAGCAAGACTGTCATCATAGACGGAAGAGTGCCTCACTCCATACTTATCGAGATACTCTCGAATGAAGGTATCGGTACGCAGTTCATATGAAGCCGCACTTCTCGTAAAATAATTTACTTGTATACAAAAAGTTTACTAATATGACTTTAGGAAAGATTGATTTTGACTGCCATTCAGCGTTATAATAATAATGTATCTGAAAAATCCGGAAAGGTCCGTGGCAGTCTGCCCCAAGGAGGACTATATGAATACAATAGAAAAATTCGACTCACACGTTATGCAGTCCTACGGACGCTATCCCCTTGTTATGGAGAAGGGAAGCGGCAGACGCTGTACGGACGATAACGGCAGGGAATACATCGACTTTGGAAGCGGCATCGGTACCAATTCCCTCGGCTACTGCAACGAAAAATGGGCTGACGCGGTATGCGCTCAGGTAAGGACGCTCCAGCACAGCTCCAATTACTACTACACGGCTGTCCAGGCGGAATTTGCGGAAAAGCTCTGCAATATGACGGGCTATGATTCTGTCTTTTTCGGGAACAGCGGCGCAGAGGCCAACGAATGTGCGATAAAGCTTGCAAGAAAATACAGCTTCGATAAATATGGCAGGGGCAGGCATACCATAATCACCCTTGTCAATTCCTTCCACGGCAGGACATTAGCTACTCTTTCCGCTACAGGTCAGGATGTGTTCCATCAATATTTCTTTCCGTTCGTTGAAGGCTTCGTGAACGTTGAAGCGAACAACATAGGCGACCTTGAAGAAAAGCTTGAGGATGAGACCGTGTGCGCGGTCATGCTCGAGTATATCCAGGGCGAGGGCGGCGTGAACGTGCTCACACAGGATTTTGTAGACGCAGTATTCGACATCTGCGCCGCAAAGGACATACTCGTCATAGCCGACGAGGTACAGACAGGCACGGGACGCACAGGCAAATTCCTCGCGGGAGAAAATTACGGCAGAAAGGCTGACATCACCACTCTTGCAAAGGGTATCGCAGGAGGACTTCCCATGGGCGCCTGCCTTGCAAACAAGAAATGCAGCGGAGTCCTTACGGCAGGTACGCACGGCTCCACTTTCGGCGGCAATCCCGTCGTATGTGCGGGCGGCATAGCTGTTCTGGATACCATCGGCAGCGAGGGCTTCCTCGATGAGGTATGCAGGAAGGGAGAGTACATAAGGCAGGCTCTCTCGGAGTGCAGCGAGGTAGTCTCGGTGGACGGCATCGGTCTTATGATCGGCGCGGTCCTGAAGAGCAAGGACGCACATGATGCAGCACAGAAGGCTCTCGACAGAGGACTTCTTATACTGACAGCCAAGGAGAAGATAAGGCTTCTCCCTCCCCTTAATATTTCTTACGATGAACTCAAGGACGGATTGAAAATTCTGATAGAGATACTGGAGGAATGATTATGAAGCTGCAGGTAGTAGGCAAGGGAAACAAGTACGTTGTCAACGACAATGACGGAAAGCTTCTCTATTCCCTTAAGAAAAAGGGCTTCGGCTCAAGATATAATCTTATGGACGCAAGCAATTATTATAATCTGTATACTCTTGTTCAGACAGGCGACGAAAAAAGGCCTGCATTCACGATCATACTGAACGACAATACCTTTATGAGAATGGAATGCAGATCCATGTTCCTCGATCCCACCATAATCGCAAAGGGAAAGGGTATGGAATTCGAGATCGTCAGCAAGGACCGCAAGAATTTCGACATCTTTTTCAATGAGAAGAACGTGGGCAATATAAGGACTCTTGTGGGCGTCACGGGAGAGCTTCAGTATGAAATGGAGATAGACAACAAGGTGTTCGATGATTATATCCCGCTTTTTGCGGTAGCTATAGATATGGCGTTCGGCCATATGAACAAATAACGAAGAAGACTGAAAGGATACGTATATGAAACACTTACTTAAAATGCTTGATCTCAGCACAGAGGAGATCATAGATATACTCAACCTTGCCGATCAGCTCAAGTACGAGCTGAAGCACGGCATACCCCATACCCACCTCAAGGGCAAGACACTCGGAATGATATTCCAGAAGGCTTCCACGCGTACAAGGGTCTCCTTTGAGACAGGTATGTATCAGCTGGGCGGCTATCCGCTGTTTCTCTCCTCCAACGATCTCCAGATCGGACGCGGAGAGCCGGTGCAGGATACCGCAAGGGTGCTTTCCCGTTACCTTGACGGCATAATGATCCGCACCTTCGAGCAGAAGGAGGTCGAGGACCTTGCAAGGTACGGCAGCATACCGATAATCAACGGACTTACGGATTTCTGTCATCCCTGTCAGGTGCTTGCGGATCTTATGACTATCCGCGAATTCAAGGGCAGCTTCGACGGACTGAAGATGTGCTTCATCGGCGACGGCAACAATATGGCGAACTCACTTATCGTAGGCTGCCTCAAGGTAGGTATGTCGGTGGCTATCGCTTGTCCCGACGACTATCAGCCCCCTGTGGAGATACTGGAATTTGCTGCAAAGTACGGCGATAAGTTCCAGCTCACAGATACTCCTATGGTGGCTGCAAAGGACGCGGACGTGCTCATCACGGACGTATGGGCTTCCATGGGACAGGAGGGCGAAGCCGAGAAGCGCCGCAGGGCATTTGCGGGCTATCAGATAAACGACGAGCTCATGGCGCAGGCGCATGATGACGCTATGGTGCTCCACTGTCTTCCTGCACACCGCGAGGAGGAGATCACGGAGAAGGTATTCGAGGCTCACGCAAACGAGATCTTCGAGGAAGCCGAGAACCGTCTCCACGCTCAGAAGGCAGTAATGGTCAAGCTGATGTCCTGATCGGACCGATAGCATACATATTGTAGGGGCGGATAATATCCGCCCTTTTTAATTCATAATGCATAATTGCGGTGTCCGCTCCGCGGACGGATCGGATTTAATATGATCGTAGGGAACGCCGTCCTCGCTGTTCCGAGAGAATATAACAATTTAAGCGGACAGCATAAACTGTCCGCTTTTCTCATTGACAAACCGCCGAAAAAATGCTATTATGGCATACGAGGTGATAAAATGCAGAATCTGATAATTGCCTGTGCCGGCTTTGTGGTCGCAGTAGCAGGCGGCATATACCTTGCACAGCTTCTTTATTATAAGAAATTCGGCGTTATAACAAAAGCTGAGGTAACGGACGTAAAGGAAGTTCTGAAAAGAAGAGGTATTGCGATGTTCGGCTCGATCATGAAGGTCGCTAAGAGGGTCTCTCATTATACGCACACTATGAAGTACGATTTCGGCGGCAAGACCTATGAGGTTCAGGATAAGGCGGGCTATACACAGCCGTTTGACGTGGGTTCGACTCAGCTTATACTCTGCGACCCGAAGAAGCCGGAAAAGTTCAAGTTTGAAGCAGATGTACAGAAGCATATAACGATTGCGGCAGCACTTGTGGCAATGTCTCTGCTGTTTGCGGGAAGGTTTTTATATGAGTATATGAAATAACATACCTTGTAAAACATGACTAAAAAAATCAGAAAAACCCGCCCATTCTTTTAGTTGACAAACGCTTTGCGGCGTGATATAATTAAAAAGTCGCCTGAGGGCAATAGTCTTCGGGCTGACACCACAGCATCTTGAAAATTGAACAATGCGAAGAAAAGTAACGACCCTTGAGATTCCTTTTTGAAGCTGGAAACGGCGGAGAGAAGAAAGGTCAAGAAAAGACTAAAAAAATACGCGAAAGTAATAA
>Ga0129306_1001387_pt1 | contig 27570 bp, 19 predicted proteins | sample P827metagenome_FD_94438 | JGI IMG/M metagenome (GOLD analysis project Ga0129306, IMG submission 94438) | Capybara group fecal microbial communities from Wisconsin, USA - P827 metagenome | ecosystem: Host-associated > Mammals > Digestive system > Large intestine > Fecal | place: USA: Wisconsin...
CTTAACTTTAGGAAAAGACATAGGACTTGTAATGGCAAAGGGAGTAGTTTTAGGCGTTATATCTACAGTAACAATACTTCCAGCTTTTATATTATACTTTGATAAAGCCATTCATAAATATACTCATAAAACTATATTGCCAGAGTTTAATAAGACTGCAGGATTAGTAACTAAAAAATACAAATTGTTTATAATTATATTTTTAATAGCATTCCTGCCTGCAGTGTATGGAGAAAAAAATGCTAAGGTTTATTATAATTTAGATGAAACTTTACCTAAAGATATGCAATCTATTGTAGCCTTAAATAAACTAAAAGATAATTATAATATGACAACAACTCATTTTATAATAGTAAGAGATAAAGTAAAACCTTATGAAATAAAAGAAATGGTAGAAAAAATAGAAAAGGTAGATGGTATAGGGAAAGTACTATCCTATGATAAAATAATAGGTTCAGCTGTACCAGAAAGTTTCTTACCACAGGAAGTAAAAGATACCTTTAAAAAAGGTGGTTACAATTTAATAATAGCGAATTCAGAATATAAAGCAGCTAGAGATGAAGAAAACGCACAAATAACAGAGATAAATAAAATAGTAAAAAATTATGATAAAGAAGCAATGATAGCAGGGGAAGGACCTTTAACAAAAGACTTAATAGAAATTGCAGATAAAGATTTTAAAAATGTAAGTTATGTTTCTATATTAGCTATATTTGCAATAATATTCTTTGTGTTTAAGTCAGTATCAATTCCAGTGATATTAGTATCAGCTATTCAATTAGCTATATTTATAAATATGGGTATACCATTTTATACAGGAACGGAGATACCATTTGTAGCTTCTATAGTAATAGGTACTATACAGTTGGGGGCTACTGTAGACTATGCCATATTAATGACAAATAGGTTTAAAGAAGAATTGGGATATGGTCATGATAAATTTGAGGCTATGAAAATATCTATACAAGGTTCAGCAAAATCTATAATAACAAGCTCTTTGACATTCTTTAGTGCAACTGCAGGGGTTGCTATTGTTTCTAAAATGGAGTTAATTGATAGCTTATGTATATTAATGGCTCGTGGAGCTATCATAAGTATGTTTGTAACAGTATTTATATTACCATCCATATTGATAGTAGCAGAGCCTATAATAGCTAAGACAACAAAGGGATGGAGAAAAAGTAATACAGCAAAAGAAGCAAATAAAATGTCAGCTTAGAAGATAAATAAAATTTGAGGAGATGGTTAGGATGAATTATAAATGTATGTCTAAGAAAGTTGCAAGTTTAGTAATAATAGGTTCAATGCTTAGTTCAAATGCAGTATATGCTGCAGATACTATTAAAAAGGATGAATCAGTCTATGTTACATTAAATCAAAACGGAGTAATAAAAGAGAAGATAGTTAGTGATTGGTTACATTCAGAAAACGCAGGAATAAGTATAAAAGATAAATCAGAACTAACAGGAATAAAAAATATAAAAGGAAATGAAAAACCTGAAATTTCAGGAGATAAAGTAACTTGGAAATCAGATAAAAAGGACATATTCTATCAAGGAAAAACAGATAAAAAACTACCTATAGAAACAGACATAGTTTATAAATTAGATGGAAAAGAAATAAAACCACAAGAATTAGCAGGAAAATCAGGAAAAGTAACTATCAATATAAAAATTAAAAACACAGATGCTCATAAAGTAACTGTAAATGGAAAGGAAAGAACTATATATACACCTTTTGCAGTAGCTTCAGTAGTAAATCTTCCAATAGATAAATTTACAAATGTAGAAGTAAGTGAAGGAGAAATAATATCCGACGGAAATAATCAGGCTATAACATTTGTAACTGTACCAGGATTAAAAGAAAGCTTAAATGTGGATGAAAATATACTTGATATAGATTTAAAAGATGAAATAGAAATAACAGCGGATGCAAAAGATTTTGAATTAGCACCTATAATGATGACAGCTACAACAAAAGTACCAGAAATGGACAAAATAGAAAAATCAGATAAAATAGATGAACTACAAAATGGTATAAATGATATAAAAGATGCCACATCAAAATTAGAAGATGGATCCTCTAAATTAGCAGACGGAGCTTCTAAATTAGCAAATGGTAATAGTGAATTAGCTGGTAAAACAGGACAATTAGCATCAGGTGCATCACAGTTATATAGTGGTATTGGACAGTTATCAGGAAATATGAATAAATTTGGTGGCGCTATAGAACAAATGGAAGCAAAAACAGGAGATTTAGCAGCAGGAATAAAACAATACGCAGGAGGGGTAAACACATCTAAAAAGGGTGCAGTAAAATTAAATGATGGAATATCAAAATTAGGTAAAGAGACTGAGAAAATGAAGGAATTACCAAAAGCAACAAATCAGATTCAAGATGGTTCTATAAAATTAGAAGTTGGAGCAAAAAATATAAATGAGAATACAGCAAAAATAAGTGATGGATTGGGAGAGTTAGTTAAAAATACAGAAAATATAAAAGCAGGAACCCAACAAATTGCAGGTGGAATGGAACAAGCAGCAGGAGCTGCAGCTAGTATTAAAGCTGCTAAGCAGCAGGAGATTAATGGAATAAATAATAATTTAAATAATATGAGAAATCTAAGAACGGTAGCAAATCAGATAGAAGATGAAAGTGTAAGAGCATCAGTACTTCAAAAAATTGATGCAGAGATAGCTGCATTAGAAGTAATGCAAGGAAGTAGTCAACAAATTATTGGAGGATTATCAAATTTAGAAGGTAAACTTGGAGAGGCAAAACAAGGTGCACAAAATTTAGATACAGGCATAAGTCAAGTGCAACAAGGACAAAAGAATTTATACGAAGGTTCACAAAAACTTTATAAGGGTACTAATGATTTAGTAAGTGGAACATCAGGCTTAAGCCAAGGTGCAAAGGAGCTTAACAAAAATGTAGAACAATCAACTCCTAAATTAGGAGAAGCAATAGGTCAATTAAATGAAGGAAGTGAAAAATTAAAAGTAGGATTATCTGCCTTAGATTCAAAATCCAATGTATTAGTAGATGGATCCAATAAGCTAAATGGTGGTTTATCAGCAGCAAAAGGAGCAACATCACAATTAAGTGCAGGGGCAAGTAAATTAACTGGGGGAGCAGGAAAATTAAATGGTGGCTTATCATTAGCAAAAGGTGCTACTTCAAAACTAAGTGACGGTGCAAATAACATTGCTAAAGGAAATAAAGAGTTAAGTGTTAACATGACAAAGTTTAATAATGAAGGCGTAAAGAAAATAGATAATAAATTGGGTACAAAGATAACAGATGTAAAAGAAATATTAGATGTAAAAGATGAAATAGTTAACCTATCTAAGAATTATGGAACTTTCACAGGCTTAGGGGATGACATGGAAGGTAATGTTAAATTCATAATGAGAACAGATGAAATAAAGAAACCAAAAGAAGAAGAACCTAAGAAGGAAGAGAAAGCATCAACACAAGATAAAACATCTGCTCAAGAACAAGAAAAAGGCGGAATAGGTAACTGGATAAAAAATTTATTTAGTTAATTTTCATAATAGAGAAAGGCAGTTCTTAATTATTAAGAACTGCCTTTTTATGTTCATTATTAAATAAGTTTTTCATATATTATTAAAGATGATATGAAAAAGATTTATAGTAAATCTATAATAAATATTAAATAAAATTCATTTAGTATTAATTTAATGTAAGGAAGGTGATAAAATTGTTTCAAGTTGTATAGATAAAGCTATTTTAATATAACTATTAGTTATATTAAATGTTATGTGGTAAATAAGACTAAAAATAATTACAATATAATTATAATAGCTATTATTTATAAATATATTTTAATAAGTTTGTAACCCAAAATTCTATTTAAATTAGTATTATTATAAATGAAAGTTTTTGGAGGCTGTTAATATGGATAAAAAAAATAAAATTTTATTAATAACAATATGTGCTTTGTTTTTTATAGCAGGTTTTTTCGTCACCAAAAACATAGTAGATAAAAATAATGAAAAACAAGTTATGAAAAAAGAAATGGTTAACAATAGTAAAATGGTAATTAAACAAATGGATGATAAGGTAGTGTTTAGTGAATATGTAAAGGACAAATATGATGCTAAGCAAGTATTTAAGAAAGACGGTAAGAAAATAGCCTTTTTAACCTTTGATGATGGACCAAGCTATCTAAGTAATGATATATTAGATATATTAAAAAAATACAACATAAAGGCTACTTTTTTTGTAGTGGGAAACTTAGCAAGGGAGAATAAAAGTATAATAGAGAGACAAATTAAAGAGGGGCATTCCATAGGCAATCATACTTATACTCATAATTATAAAAATATTTATTCTAGCGTAGATGTTTTTGTAAATGAAGTAGATAAAACTCAAAATGTTATAAAATCTATAGTAGGATCTAACTATGATATAAAACTAGTAAGGTTTCCTGGAGGATCTTTTGGAGATAGATTAAATCCTTATAAAGAGGCTATAAAAAAGAAGGGGTATTATAACATGGATTGGAATGCTTTAAATGGAGATGCAGAAGGAAATAATATACCAAAAGAGAAATTAATACAAAATGTAAAAAGTACTATTGAAGGAAAAAATCATGTAGTTGTGCTAATGCATGATTGTGCAGCGAAAAAAACTACTGTAGAGGCATTGCCAGATATAATAGAGTATTTAATATCACAGGGCTACGAATTCAAAGCCTTAAAATAGTATATATATAAAATATCTTAAATTTATAGTTAAAAGTTGTAAAGAAAGCAAAAATTACAATATACTAAAGATATAAAAATAAGATACTAAAAACTGAGGTGGAATATATGGATAAAATATTAATAGTAGAAGATGAACCTTCTATAAGAGGCTTTGTAAAAGTAAATTTGAAGATGAATAATTTTGATGTAATAGAAGCAGAAACAGGAGAAGAGGGGGTAGAAAAAGCAAGAGAACATAAACCAGAGGTAGTTATATTAGATATTATGTTACCAGGGATGGATGGATTAGAAGTGTGTAAAATTCTAAGACAGGAGTTCACTAATATGGGAATAATAATGCTCACCGCTAAAAGCCAAGATACAGATAAAGTTTTAGGATTAGAATATGGGGCAGATGATTATATAATAAAACCCTTTAATCCTTTAGAACTTACTCTAAGAATAAAAGCTATATTAAGAAGGGTTAATGCAGTAAAGGAAAATGATGATAATATAATAACTGGAGGGCCATTTAAAATAGATCTTTATTCAAAAAAAATCTATAAAGATGAAGAAGAAATAGACATAACCCCAACAGAATATTTACTTATGAAAATATTTATTGAAAATCCGGGGAAAGCTTTTAATAGAGATGAGTTATTGGATTTAGTTTGGGGCTATGATTTTATGGGAGATTCTAAAATTGTAGATGTAAATATAAGAAGATTAAGATCAAAAATAGAAGAAACACCATCTGAGCCTAAATTTATAAATACTGTATGGGGAACAGGTTATAGATGGCAAAACACTTAAGGAGTTATTATGAGTAAAATAAGTGTAAAAAGAAGGTTAATGGTAAATTTCATATTAATTATAATAATAAGTGTTTTTATACTAGAATTTTTATTAATTCTTTTTACAAGACATTATTATTATAATAATTTAGAGGATGCTATTTCTAATCAAATAAAAACTTCTGCAGAATTTTATAACAAATATTTTTCAAATTCACCCTTAGAAGATAATGTATTAGATAATGTAGATGTATTTTGGAGACAGACCTCTGCTCAGGTACAAATAATAGATACAAAGGGTAAAGTCTTAATGGATTCTATAGGAGTATCAAATAAAGACCAGATAAAGACTTCAGATGTTCAAAAGGCATTAAAAGGAGAAAAAGGAGTATGGTTAGGCAAAGTTGACTATGATACTTCTGGTGTAATGGCAGTAACCTATCCATTAAAATCAGACAATCAAATAGTTGGAGTATTAAGATTTATAACTTCATTAAGATATGTAAATAGTGATATAGCAAGGATATCTTTAGGCTTTTTACTTATTGGGTTAGTAGTAATTTTAATATCTGGCTTAGTTAGTCTATTTTTAGCTAATAGTATAACAGAACCTATAAAAGAATTAACTTACGTAGCAAATAAGATGGCCTCTGGTAATTTTAAAGTTAAAAGTGAAAAAATGTTTGATGATGAGTTTGGAGAACTATCAGATACATTAAATTATATGGCAGATGAGATAGTAAAAAAAGATCAGCTAAAAAATGAATTTATATCTTCTGTATCCCATGAACTAAGAACTCCTTTGACCTCCATAAAGGGATGGTCAATAACATTAAACTCTAATGAAGTAGATAAAGAAGTTTTAAAAGATGGATTAAAAATAATAGAAGATGAGAGCGAAAGACTAAGCGGAATGGTAGAAGAATTATTAGATTTTTCAAAGTTCGTATCAGGAAAGATGAATTTAAATAAAGAAGAAATAAATATATGTGAAATAATAGATACAGTAAGAAAGCAATTAGAACCCTATGCTTATAGAAATAGAATAAATTTTAAAGCAACCTGTATAAATAAACTGCCTAATATATATGGTGATAAAAATAGAATAAAACAAGTTTTAATAAATTTATTGGATAATGCTTTTAAATTTACTCCAGAAGGAGGACTAGTAGAGTTAAATATTAAGTATGAAGAAGAATATATAACAATTTTTGTGAAAGATACAGGGGTAGGGATAAGCAAGGAAGATTTACCGAGGGTTAAAGAAAAGTTTTATAAAGGTAACAGTGGTAAATCAAAAAATGGCATAGGGTTATCCATATGTGATGAAATAGTAAAGCTTCACAATGGAGTATTACATATAGAAAGCGAAGAGGACAAAGGCACTACTATATCGGTAAAATTACCAGTAATAAAACTATAATACAAATTTATTTTATAGTTAAATATAATTAATATTAATTTAGTATATATAACTAGGAGAATTCATATGAGAAAAAGTAAAATTCTATTAATATTTATGATTTTTATTTATTCATTAACCATAACTGCCTGTGTGAATTTAGGTAATAATAAAAATAATATAGTAGCTCCTAATAACAACTCCTGTCCAATACAAGGAACTTGGAAAATTGATTTTAGCAATTTAGACAAAGATAGTAAATTAAGGCTAAAACTAAAAGATAAGGATGTTATTATAAATTCTCAATATATAATATTAGGAAATGAAGTATGTAAATTACCTGAATTTAAGGTTAAAACCGTAAAAACAGAAGAGTATTTTCTATATAAATTAAAACTCAAGCCTAATAGATTAAATATAAATAAAAAAGAAATAGAAGTTATTTCAACTTCCTGGGACAATAATCCTTTCTATGATTTTATAAAAATAGATGAAAAGAAATTATTAGTATGTGTGGATAATCAATTATTAATCTTAACAAAAAAATCTAATAATTCATATATTGAACCTAAATATAATATAAAAGAAAAAAATTCCTCACAGGATATAGTAATGCCCAAGAGATATACATTATTAAGGACCGGTATATTGATAGGATTAAAAAGTTCAAAAGAGGACTATGTAGATGAGTATAAAAATGAAAAAAAATACAGAACTATTTTTATTTCTTCCCGAAATAGAAATTTAAAGAATGTGATAGAAACGGAGAATTTATTTGTGCCTAGGAAAAATGGATTTTGTGAAATTGGAGTTAATAGAATAAATAATTTAAATAATATACAAGATACTATATTCGTAAATCCATTATATAATAACTATCCAATAAAAAATAATTTTATACTAGAACAGGATATTAAAAATAGAAATATATATAGGGATATATTATTTGTAAGTAATGATTACATATCTATAGAATATAATAATATTCATAAAAATCAGCCTACTGAGTTATATAAAGTTAAAATGTTACCTATTGACAATATAAATGCAATGGCAGGGGTAAATATAGGTGATATAATAGAGAAGGATAGTGAAAAAATATTAGCATCATCTTTAGAAAGTTGCATTAAATCTAAGGATAAAGATATATTAAATAAAGTAGAAAAAAGCTGTAGAAATGATAGTTTTTTTCTTAGTAGAAGAAATGGACATTGGATACTTAAAGGTAGATTAAATGGAATAGTTAATAAAGAGGAATATATAGACTTTAATATCAATACTGAGATACCTAAAAAAATATTAAATTATGACGATTTACATTTATCTTGGAATAGTATTAAAAGTAAAGTTCCTAATGCCTTAGATGCCTATACTTCTCCTAATAAAGATTTAGCTATAATAACTACAGAAAAAGAGTTATATGTATATACTATGGAGGATGGAAAACTATCTAATAAGCCTGTTTATCAAATGGAGCTAGATAAAGAAACTGTAGTTATGGCAGAGTGGGCTACGGCAGATTACGTGAAAAAATGGACAGATACTATTTTAAAAAATAAAAACACACACATAATAAAATAATAGAAATATAGATGGGTTAATTATAAAAAGGGAATGGTAGAAAATGTCAAAAGAAAAGTTTAATAACGCAGTTAGTATAGCAAAATATATATGTGAAAATACATTAGAATTTGGTGATATAGCTGTAGATTGTACTTTAGGTAAAGGACATGATACTATATTATTAGCAAATTTAGTGGGAAATGAAGGAAAAGTAATTTCCTTTGATATTCAAAAAGAAGCTATAGACAAAACAAAAGAAAAATTAAAAGATATTGATTATAAAAATATAACTCTTATAAATGATGGACATGAGAATTTAGACAGGTATATACAAGAAAAGGTAAAACTATTTATTTTTAATTTAGGATATTTACCAGGAAAAGATCATAATATAACAACTAAAGCAGAAACTACTCTAAAAGCACTAAAAAAAGCTTTAAAGCTATTAGATGATAATGGTATAGTTTTATTGGTAATATATTATGGTCATGAAAATGGAAAAGAAGAAAAAGCTGTTTTGGAGAAATTTACAAGTGCACTAGATCAAAAGGTTTATAATGTTATGAAAAATTCATTTATAAACCAAGCTAATGATCCACCATTTTTAATTTGTATAGAAAAAAGGTAGAATGTGTTGAGGAGAATGTTAACTTATGAAAAATAAAAAAGATTTATTCAAAATAATTGGTTTAAGTTTAATTGTTATTATTGTAGCTGTGTTTTTAGCAAAACATGGACATACAATTAGAAGAATGAATATAAGACGTACAGTAAAATATATTCAAAGTTGTGGAAAGTTTTCATCTATATGTTTTTTATTAGTGTATGCTTTAAAACCCTTAGTTCTTATTATTCCAGCTTCTATGTTGTCCCTTGTAGGTGGAATCTTATTTGGACCTGTAAAGGGATTTATATTAAATATGTTAGGCTTTTTCTTATCTGGAAGCTTGGCCTTTTGGTTAAGCAGGCTTCTAGGCAAATCCTTTGTGGATAAGATTTTAAGGGGAAAAGCTGTAGAGTTGGATAATAATATAGAAAAAGAAGGGTTTAAGATTATATTTCTTTTGAGGTTTCCACCAATATTCCCCTATGATCCTTTAAGTTATGCCTCAGGACTTACAAAAATGAAATATAAGCATTTTGTTTTAGGATCTTTATTAGGAGTTATACCAGAAACATTATGTTATTCTTATATGGGGAAAAATGTTATGAATCCTTTAACTTCAAAATTTATAGTTCCTGTACTTTTAGTTATACTAACTACAATTATAGGAATTTATGTCTATAAGAAAAGCAAGATTAATGTTGTAAAAAATGAAAAATTATAGTTTCAAAACAAAATAGATTTAGTCTTAATACCGCAAGAGTATGTCTCAAAATAGCCTTAATTTTAAAACTGTAAATATAAATAATACATTCATAAAGCAATTCATTTTACTAAGTAGTTCTAAATTCGACTTCATTAAAAATTTTTTACCCAGTAAAAGAGGCAACCTCCTCTGGATTCGCTGCTGGCTCCTCACGTCCTGTGAGGAATTACAAAAATTTTTAATTCCGTCAAATTAAGAACTACTAAAGTTCATTCATATGTTTATTACATGTATTATTTATATTTACTATATTAAAATTAAGGCTATTCTTATTTTGAGACACTCTCTTTATATTTGCTAAATTAAAATTAAATCTATCTTGAAACAGCTTTTTAGTCTAAATGATTAAAAATTTCCAGAAAAAATTTCAATTGTAAAATTATCTAATAAATTTACTTTCAAAGTTTTTTATAGGTAATGGTTCAGAGATATAAAAACCTTGAATAAAATCGCAATCTAGTTCTTGAAGAATTTCTAGCTGATCAATTGTCTCAACGCCTTCTGCAATAATATTTATATCTAAACTTTTAGACATAAGTATTATAGATTTTACTATTTGTAAACTTTTATTATCTTTGTGAATATTTTTTATAATACTTTTATCTATTTTAATATTATCTATAGGTAATTTGGTAACATAACTTAAGGATGAATAACCAGTACCAAAATCATCTAGAGATATTTTTATTCCATGTTTTTTTAATGCTTCTAAAGTTCTAATACTTAGATCCACATCTTCCATAGCTTCATCCTCTGTTATTTCTAGACATAAGTAGCTAGGTGGTAGTTTAGTAGTTTTAAGTATATTTAAAACATTATCTACAAAATTTTTATCCTTCATTTGTTTAAAAGATATATTTGCAGATACATACAAGGGATTATTATTTTGTCTTTCCCATAAATGACACTGAGAACAAGCTTTATTTAATACCCAATTATCTATATTAGCTATTTCACCAATGTTTTTAGCTAATGGAATAAATTGATTAGGGCTTATAATTTTATTATCAAATTTCCATCTAACTAAAGACTCTACTGCTATAATTTTGGATGTCTTTAAGTGGTAAATAGGTTGAAAATACACTAATAATTCATTTTTTTCTAAAGCTCGCCTTAATCTATTTTCTAGAATTAAATCATCTAGGGCTCTTTCATTCATGCTTCTAGAATATACTTCATATTTATATCCACCATTTTTTTTTGCTGCATACATTGCAGCATCTGCATTTTTCATTAGTGTAGAAGTGTCTTTACCATCTTCTGGATAGACACTTATGCCGATGCTAGCACCAATAAATAAATCATCTTCCTTATATTTTATTGGATGATTTAAAGTGGTACATATTTTACCGGCTAGTTTTTCAGCATCACTTATAGAATTTATAATTTGTACAATTATAAATTCATCTCCACCAAGTCTACCAATTTTATGATTAGGACCTATCAACATTTTGAATCTAGCAGAAACTTTTTCTAAAACGTAATCCCCAACATCATGACCTAAAGTATCATTTATAGACTTGAAGTGGTCTAAATCTATAAATAAAACAGCAAATCTTTTATTCCTATAGTTCTTTATAGTTTTATTTATAGTTTCTATAATTTTTTTTCTATTTGAAAGACCAGTAAGAGAATCATAATAAGCTAGTCCTAAAATTTTCTCTTTATCTTTTTTATTTTCAGTTATATCTGTTAAAAGTAGGGCGAAATAATCTAACTCCATACTATAAACCACTGCGGAAAACCATTTTCTTAATTCTTCTATATAAATTTCTTCTAAAGTTTCTTTACCACCTACAGAAGAGATCTTTTTTATGGATTTTGTTAAAATTGGATTTTCATTTAAGATAGAGGGAATAAATGAAGATATATGTTCTCCAATTATATTTTCCTTATCTGTATTCAATAATTCGCTAAAATAGTTGTTTATTTCTACTACTTTAAAATCTATAATATTAGAATCTTTATTTTTTACTATTTTGTTATAGGAGAAGTTAGTTATAACACTAGAAAAAAGATAGTTATATTTTTTTTGGTTTTCTATAATTTCTTCTTTTGATGTTTCTAACATATCAAACATATTGTTAAAGTTTTTATTTAAACTTGTTATTTCATCATTTCCTGTAGTATCTAAACGTACAGATAAATCTGCTGTTTTAGCTACATAATTTAAAGTTTTTTCTATAGTATGAATTCTTTTAAGTACTAATTCATTTAAAATTTTTATAAGAAGTATACTCATAAAAATACCTAAAATAAATATAACAAATAGAAAAAATTTGATATTTTCTTTCGCAGCAAAGTAGATATATCTAGTTATATTTAGTTTTAACATAAAGGAATTATTATTAAATATATCTTTTATTAATCCATAGCTTTCAATTAAATTATCATTACCTTCAACTATAGATATATCATTTTTTTTATATATAACATTATACAAATTTTTGTAATCTATAATTTCAAAATTAGTATTATTACCATGATATTTATTAATATTTTCTTTGGTTAAAAATTTAATAAATATCATGGCACCGTTAGGGGTTTTAGAATTTAAAGTATCTGTAATAGGTGCAGCGGTCATTAATAGCAATGAATCATCAAGTTTTGTTAGGCCTTTAAGAGGATGAGTACTTTTAATATTAGAAATAGCAATGGAAGAAAGATAATTTATATTTTTTTTACTTAATTTTTTATTTTTATTATAATATTGCTGAAATACTATATCATTATCTTTATTTACAAATAATATTAAATCAATATTAAAATTTTTAAAAATGCTACTTTCTTTTAAAATAGTTTCTATATAATTATTATTTTTATCATTTATAAATTTATAAGTATCATCCCATATAGCATAATCTTTATTTAAATCATAGGTACTTTCAATATCTTTATTTATTAATTTTAATAATTGCTCAGTTTTAGATACATTATATTTAATTTCTATGTTATTAAATTTTTTTATTATATAAGTTTCTGAAAAAATACTAGTAATAATTATGGATAATAAAAAAATCAACAATATTATATTTAGGGACTTTTTATATAATTTCATTATGATCACGACCTCTATATAATTAAATAATCTTATAGGAATTATTAAAAAATAATATATATTTATTATAATATATATTAACTTATAATAGATACATATATATTACAATAGATAAAATTTTAAAATAAAAAAATAAAGTTGCCTATAAAAATTTATTAGTGGCAACTTTGTATTAAAATATTATTTGAAATTTATTATAATATTTACTTTATATGAATCAAGTGAAAAAATATATTTTTATCTCCCCAACCTAAATCCCAAGGAACCCTATATCTATCAGTAGTATGAGAATTTACTAAAGGATATCCATGGGAATCCCAGCCAGTAACTATTGCAAAATGATCTATATTACTTCCTAGGGCGTAACAAATCATATCACCTAGTTCTAATTTTTCTATAATACCGCAGCTATAATTATCATTAGGTTTTATTAAATCTTCAAAGGAACCTTTCTTTATTAAATTTCCTTTTCCGCTATATATAAGGTAATTTCTAAAAGCATCTGCATTCACCCAAGCTTTACTTCCCTCACCTCCACCATATTTATGATACCTACAATACCAGGTTCCATCGAAAGGTAGGCCACCAGCTTCTTTATCGCCTAAAACTTGAGAAACATAATTTGTGCAATCTCCTCCAGCACCAGTGAAATTTTTATATTTTTTATTATGTTTTAGATCATTTCCGCTAGCCCAAGGAATACCGCAATATTTATCTGCATACTCTATAGCTTTTATTCTATTATATTTACCTTCATAATTAGGTTCATAATTTTTAGAGCATGAGTTAATATTATATTTTGGAGGAGAAGTTTGTTTATCTAAATTATCTGTATCAGCCGAATAAGATTTAAGAGCATCTTCAAAACAATCAGTATACCAGTCTGTAAATATAATCCACCCATCATCTTATTTTACTAAATCTACAGTATGTTGTATGGAAACACCAAAAGAATTTTTAGTAGGTGTTTCATCAGATTTATACTCATAATCAAATTTATACACTTCATCTAAAGATACCCTCACACCTTTTTTAGTTGGCGATATTTTTTTAAATTTTAAAGAAGAAGCTACATTAGTAAATTTAATTCCTCTATTATAAGACCAATCATTTAAATATTTAATTCTTTTAATTTCATGTGCTAAAGACCATTCACCGTATTTATGAGAAGTATCAAAATAATCCTCTAAAGATTTTAAATCTAAAGAAGTAAAAGATTCACATCTTTTTTTATATATTTCTTCTAAGTTATTTTTAACTAAATCTTTATCTAAAGAATTTTCTTCTTGTAAAGAAGTATAGACATAGGTTTTGTTATTATTATATAAAAAAAGATATGTAATAGATATACATAAAATTATAATTAAAATTAACTTCTTCTGCTTATTCATTTTATTTTTGTCCTCCTAGAAATTTTATTATAAATAAAGTTCTTGAAGTTGATAAAAAGGGAATAAAATATTTAAAAATGAAATTATTCATAACCCAATATAAATATGAATATATAAAGTAATAGAGTTTAATGCTTTAAGTTAGCATATTTTATAGTTTAGTATTTCCCCAAAATTTAAATAAAAATTCTATATAAAATTTGTTAAATGAATTTTAAGGTATAAACAGAGTTCTTAGATTTAGAGGAAGTTTTTTACTTCCACTAAAGCTTAGAAATCGTTATCCAGGGACGTAACCGCTCTTTGAACCAACTTTGAATAAGATGGGAGTATTAGAGCGGGTAGTCATCGGATAAATATAATTAATTTTTATGAGGGATGATATGACAAAAAAATATACGATGAAAGAAATTCTAGACACTTCTATTCCGATCATAGCAGAAATGACATTATATAATCTAATGATAGTATTTGATATGATGATGATAGGAAATTATGGTGGTAATAAATGTTTAACTGCAGTAGGATTAAGCAATGGAGTTATTTTTACTCTTTGTGATGTGTTTATTTCCGTAGGTCTTGCAGTTTCTTTAACTTCACTAATAGCTAGAAGTATAGGAAGTAGACATTATAAAAATGCACAACAATACTCTATATGTGGTTTATTTTTAGGAGTTATAATTTCATTTTTAATAAGTTATCTTATGTTTTATAAAAGTGAAAAAATCTTATATATGGCAGGTGCAAGAGGAGATATACTTAAAATAGCTAATGTTTTTAATAAGACAATGGCTATTTCAATTTTTTTTAAAATGAATACGGAAATTATAAATTCTATACTAAGAGGATATAAGAATACAAGAATACCTTTTTTTACAGCAGTAATAGTAAGTAGCTGTAAAATTATATTGGATTTTATTTTTATATTTGGTATAGGAAAAAAAGGATTAGGTGTATTTGGAGCAGCATTAGCCTCCATATTATCTCAAATAATGGGTTTTATATTTTCATTTATATACATGTTAGATAAATTAAAATCTCATGGCAATATAAATTTGTTTAAATTGTTTAAAATAGATAAGATAAAAGACATTTTAAATATGTATATACCAGCATCTTTAGAAGAAGCTACATTTAGTATAAGTAGATTATTGTGCGCTTTTATGATAATAAAAATTGGGAGTATTTCCTTTTCCGCTAATGAAATAGCAAATACCATAGAAACAGTTTCCATAATACCTAGTGCCGCTTTGGGAGTTTCTGCTACTACATTGGTTGGAATAAAAATAGGAGAAAAAGATTATAAAGGTGCAAAAGAATATGCAAATAAATCTGTTTGGTTCGCGGTTAGTATATCTTTAATATTTTCTTTATTATTTATTTTTATGCCTAATTTGTTAGTAGGATTTTTTGTGGGTAATAAAGAAAGAAAAGTTGTAAAATTAGCAACTTTATGTTTGTTAGTTGGAGCTATAGAACAACCATTTATAGCTGCATCTACCGTTGTTGAAGATATTTTAAAAGGTATGGGAGATGCCAAAACACCCTTTATTGTAACTTTAATTTCTAGTTGGTGTATAAGAGTGCCATTGTTTTATTATTATATATATAAATTAAAATATTCTGTAGTATATGTTTGGTGGATAACGGCTTTTCAGTGGTTTATAGATTTTCTACTTATGAAAATAATTTTGAGCAAAAAATTTAAGCAATACCAACCATGATTTTTTTGAGAGAAGTAAATTAAATAAAGATACCTCAAAATAAAATAGATTTAATTTTAATTTCCCTAATTAAGACCTACTAAAGCTTATTCATATGTTTAATGCATGTATTTTTTATATTTGCTATATTAAAACTAAATTTATTTTGAGAGATACTGAAAAAAGTTTAAATATATACTGAAAATTTTACGAATAAATTTCTGAATTTATAGAATATACTTGAAATTATAAATTGTTATTATATAATAAAATTTAAAGCAAAAAATTTTATAAGGGGGCTATTACATATGTTTAGTAGAGAAAAAGCAGAAGAACTATTATTAAATAACTTAAAAGCAGAACACTTGATAAAGCACTCCTATGCTGTAGAAGCAGTAATGAGAGGGCTAGCAGAAAAGTTAGATCCAGAAAATATAGATAAATGGGGTATAACAGGACTTTTACATGATTTAGATGCGGATATAGTAGATTATGTACAAAATCCTCATCTTCATGGACCAAAAACTGTTGAAATACTTAAGGCTGAAGGTTTTGGAGATGAAGATATGTATAATGCTATATGTGCTCATAATCAAGAATCAGGAGTAGAAATAAAATCAAAAATGGATCAGGCTATATATGCAGCAGATCCTATAACAGGATTTATAACAGCCATAACATTAGTATATCCAGATAAAAAAATTTCTAGCGTAAAGGTTAAATCTATAACAAAAAGAATGAAAGAAAAAAGATTTGCCGCAGGAGCAAATAGAGAAGCTATGAAGTCTATAGAAAAGCTTGGAATAGAATTTCCACAATTCGCAGAATTGTCGCTTAATTCCATGGAAGAAATTTCAGAAGTACTTGGATTATAGGATTTGTAAGAAATATTCAATTGAAGTTAAAGGTAACAAAAACTATATTAATTTGATTAAAAGCTATTTAATATATAGTATTTATAACTAAATAAGAACAAAAAGGAAACCCTAACATATAATAAAAGGGTTTCCTTTAGTTTTTATAGTTAAACATATAATATGTAATTTTACTCTACATAAATGTTAAAAAAGTGACAAAAAATTGAAATAATTAACAAAAAACTTTTGAAAAGTATATTGTAATTTAAATATAAAGGTGATATAACATATAAAGTAATATAAAAAATTGCTTGGAGATGATTTTTAAATGGAAACAAATGTAATTTTATCGGCTAATAATATATTAAAGTTGATTGCATTGGTTATTTTAGCTGGTGTAGTATTTGGGAAAATAAGTAGAAAAGTTAATTTGCCAGATGTAGTTTTATTTATTTTAGCAGGGGTTATACTAGGACCAGAAGTATTGAATCTTATAAATATAGATTCTTACCCTGTAGGAAATCAACTGATATTAACTTTTGGAGCGGCATATATTCTTTATGATGGTGGTAGAGAAATAGATTTGAAAGTTTTTAATGAAGTAAAAATATCTGTATTACTTTTGTCAACCTTAGGAGTTTTTATATCTACAGGTATTACAGGATTTTTTGTTTATAAAATATTTCATATAGATTTTATATATGCATTATTATTAGGTGCAATAGTATCATCTACAGACCCATCAGTTTTAGTACCTTTATTTAAAAATATGAATGTAAGTAATAAATTAAAGCAAACCATAATATCCGAATCAGCATTTAATGATGCTGCAGCGGCAATAGTAACCTTTGCTATTTTAGGGGTTATAGCAGGTGGAGAGTTTTCATTAGGTAAGAGTACTTTTGAATTATTAAAGTCATCTTTAGGAGGAATTTTAATAGGTGGTATTTTTGGTTATATGTCTACCAAATTAATAGCAGGAGAAAAGTATGCATTTTTAAAGGAATTTCCTTCAGAAGTATCAATAGTAGCAGTAATAGGGACTTATTTAATTGCAGATAAATTAGGTGTTAGTGGGTTTATGGCAGTATTCATAATAGGTATGGTATGTGGAAATAAGAAAAGAATTAATTGCTGTATACCAGATGAATATAATCAAACTCATCTTAGATTTAAAGAGGTCTTAACTATAATATTAAGAATGATGATATTTGTCTTACTAGGAAGTCATATAGACTTTGGAGTATTATCTCAGTATTTTACAAAGGATCTGTTAGTAGTAGCATTATTAATATTTGTTTCAAGACCAGTATCAGCATTTTTATCAGTTATATTTGATAGAAAGGCAAAATGGAATATAAAAGAGATAATTTATCTTATGTGGGTTAGGGAAACAGGCGTTATACCAGCAGCTTTAGTAGGCATGCTCTTAACAATGCATATAAAGAATTCAGATATAATAGCATCAGTCACATTTACAACTATAATAATAACATTAACATTTCAAGCAAGTACATCTAAATCTTTGGCTAGATTATTAAAATTAGATGTAGGTGAAAGCAAAAAAGAAATAGCAGTGGATAGTGTAAAAGTATAAAGCATATAATATATTTATAAATATAAAGTTTTTAAAATTTAAAAGTAAAATGTATGAAATAACACCTATAAGTTATGGGGAATAATATAAACTTATAGGTGTTATATCTTAACTATATTTTTTAAAATATTTATTTTTGTTTTGAACTATTTTATTAAGAGCCATAACTAGAAAGTCTATTTCGTAAATGTCATTATACATACCAAAACTCAATCTAACCATACCTGGTCTTTTATTCATAGGAGCATTTGCATATGACCCTATCTCCTCTTTTGGAATGTTTAATATTTTTTGAACATAGGGTTGAGCGCAAAAACAGCCATTTCTTACAGCTATACCAAACTCTTTAGAAAGTATTTCTGCAGTCATGCTATGGTGCATACCATTTATATTAAAGGGTATTATAGCAACTCTAGGGCAATTTACATCTGTGCATGAGTAAATCTTAACATCTGGTATTTGTGCAATATTTTTAAAAGCATATTTGAAAATATTTTGTTCATAAATCTCAATATTTTTCATTCCTATGCTTGTTATGGCATTTATAGATGCAACAAGAGCTACAACACCCATGACATTTGGGGTACCTGCTTCATCCTTTTCAGGAGGATCTGCCCATAAAACATAGTCTTTAGTTACTACATTTACAGTACCGCCACCTTTATAGTCTGGAGCGCCTTCCTCAAAAGTTTCTTTAGGTCCTATCAAAACACCTACACCAAAAGGTGCATACATTTTATGAGCAGAAAAAGTTAAATAATCAATGTGTTCTAAACTATTATAGGGTTTCATACTAATTTTACAATGTGGTACAAGTTGTGCTCCATCTACTAAAATTTTGCATCCATATTCATGAACTAATTTTGCTATATCATAAATAGGATTTATATATCCTGTTACATTAGATGCACCAGTAATAGTAACTAATTTAACTTTATCACCATATTTTATTAGTTTGTTTTTTAAATCTTCCATTACTAATCTTCCAAATTCATCTACCTCTATATAATCTATCTTATATTTATTTCTCCAAGGTAAGTCATTAGAATGATGTTCCATAGAAGTAGTTAAAATTATAGAATCATCATCATAGGAACAAAGTCTATAAGAAAGTTTATTAATAGCTTCTGTAGTATTTTTTACATATATAACAGTATCTTTGTCTAAATCAGCTTCCACAAATTTCCCAACAGTTTCTCTAGAATCTTCATATATTTTAGAAGATAATTGAGATTTATATCCAGTACCTCTGTGAATGGAGGAATACCAAGGAGAAAAATTAACAATAGCATTCATTACAGAAACTAAAGGTGGTGTAGTAGCTGCATTATCAAAATTTATACAAGGAGATAGTTGTCCATTATATAGAGGTACTTTAGTGTCACTACCAACAACTAAATATCTATAAGGAGATCTTTTGTTAAAATACATATAATCACCTCTATTCCCCTACTATATAATATTAAGAACATAAAAAAATGTAACTTAAATTTAAAAAATATTATGGTATTATTTTTGTAGATATCTATGTTCTCTAAAAGCATTTCTTGTTTTAATATCTTTAAGAGATGTTTTTATAAAAATAGAGTTTATAATAAGTAAATACTTATTATAATTATAAAATAATAATATTTAACTTTTAACTATAAAGAATATAAAATAATAAAGGGAAAGAAAAGTAATAATATCAGTTTATATTTAAAATTAAAAATCACAAGATAAAATGGGAGATGGAAAAAATGAAAAGACTAAAAACTATATTACCAGGGATTTTGCTATCGTTCTCTATAGCTCTATTAGCAACTTGGCTTGGAAACTTAATGCCAGTAATAGGGGGAGCAGTCTTTGGCATAATAATAGGCATAATGATAAACAATATTATAGGTAAACCTAAAAATACTATAGAAGGAGTGGGATTTACATCAAAAAAAGTATTACAATGGGCTATCATAGTTTTAGGGGCAGGATTAAGTTTATCACAGGTTAGGAAAACAGGGTTAGAATCCTTAGAAGTGACTATATTTACAATAGCCACAGCCTTTATAACTGCTTATGTAGTTGGTAAGTTTTTTAAAATACCAGACAAGCTAAAAACTTTAATAGGAGTAGGTACAGCTATATGTGGAGGTTCTGCTATTGCAGCTATATCTCCTATAATAGAAGCAGATGAAGTGGAGATAGCTTACTCTATATCCACTATATTTTTATTTAACATAATAGCTGTTTTAATATTTCCACCATTAGGTCATGTATTAGGATTTTCAGATAAAGCCTTTGGATTATGGGCAGGAACAGCTATAAATGATACCTCCTCCGTAGTAGCTGCAGGATATGCTTTTAGCAATAAGGCAGGAGAATATGCAACTATAGTTAAATTAACAAGAGCTACTCTAATAATACCAATATCATTAATATTTGCATTTATAACAGCCTATAAAAAGAAAAAAGAAGCTAAAATGGGAACGGGAGAAGTAAATTATTCCTTTAAAAAAATATTTCCATGGTTTATATTATGGTTTTTAGTAGCATCCCTATTAAATACTATGGGATTATTTAAAGGAAATACAATTCATTATATAAATGAGTTAGGAAAATTTTTAATAGTAATGGCACTATCAGCTATAGGGCTAAGTTCAAACTTTAAAGAAATGACTAAGGCAGGATTTAAACCAATACTTTTAGGCGTTATAGTATGGTTTAATGTAGCAGTAGTAAGTATAATAATACAATTTATAACAGGACAAATTTAAGGAAAGTGCGTAGCACTTTCCTTATTTATATTAAGAAAGTATTAAGGATTAAGAAAAGTTTTTATTAAGATATTTTAAGTACAATTATTATATAAGATAAAAACAAAAAAAAGGTTATGGGGGAAGTTAAGTTGATACACAAAATTAAAGAAAATATTATACCATTAAGCTTAATGTTAATAATACCAATAGTAAATATTTTTTATGGTATTTTAAATAACTCAAATAGGGGAGTATACACTTTAGTTACGGACTTGGATAAATCTATGCCTTTTATACCTGCATTTTCTGTTCCTTATATGGTTTGGTATCCATTTATAATTATATCTTTAATATATATGTGTTTTAAAAATAGAGAATTATATTATAAATCTTTATCAAGTATAATAATAAGTTTAATTGTAAGCTATATTATATTTTTCTTTTTTCAAACCACAGTACCAAGACCAGAAGTAATAGCTAATGATACCTTTAGTGGTGTTGTTAAATTTATATATAATACAGATAATCCTTATAATTGTTTTCCAAGTATTCATGTTATAACTACTTATATTATTATGAGATATATGTTAAATAATGAAGTAGAAAATAATAGAATAACTAATATTATTGTTAGAATATTGGGGATACTTATTATATTATCTACTGAATTTATAAAACAACATGTTTTATTCGATATAATATTTGCTATAATCTTAGGTGAAGGAATTTATAATATGATAAATTATTATGGTTTGGAGATGATTAAGAAATGTCAGCAGAAAAAATACTCATTGTTGATGATGAAAAAGAAATCAGAGATTTAATAGATATATACTTAACCAATGAAGGTTATACAACTTTAAAAGCATCTAATGGGATAGAAGCTTTAGAACTTTTAAAGACTAATAATGTTCATCTTATAATATTAGATATAATGATGCCTAAGATGGATGGAATAGAAGCTTGCATGAAAATAAGAGAAGAAAAAAGTATGCCTATAATAATGCTTTCAGCTAAAAGTGAAGATATGGATAAAATAATAGGATTGACGACAGGTGCAGATGATTATATAACAAAGCCTTTTAATCCTTTAGAGCTTTTAGCTAGAGTTAAATCTCAGTTAAGAAGATATATAAAGCTTAATAATTCAAATGGAAATGAAAATGAAGATATTGTTACTATAGAAGATATAACTATAAATGTAGCAACCCATGAAGTTAGGATTGGAGATCAGCTAGTTAAACTTACACCAAGAGAATTTGATATTTTGGAGCTACTGGCTAGAAATAGAGGGGTAGTGTTTAGTATAGAAAAAATATATGAATTAGTATGGAAAGAGGAATTTTTAGATTCAAATAATACAGTAATGGTTCATATAAGAAAATTAAGGGAAAAAATAGAACAAAACCCTAGAAATCCAAGATATATAAAAACAGTTTGGGGAGTTGGATACAAGGTTGAAAAATAGAATAAAGAGATTATTTAATAAGATAATAAAACCTTTTAAATATGTATATAAATTAATATCCTATAAAGTAAAAAAAAGCATAAGACTAGAACTTATATTTACTTTTGCATTATGTTTTTTAATGGCTATTATGACATATATTATAGCTAATAGTTATCTAACTAAAGCTAGTAGGTATTCAGAGATAGATTATGAAAAAGGAATAAATGAAATTTATAATAATTCTTTATCTATATCAAATGAAATTAATAGCCAAAAATTAAAAATAGAAGATGAAAAGACTATACAAGATATTATAGATAGGCATTGGAGCATAGATAAGAACAATAAAATATTTATAGCTAATACTGAAGGGAAAATTCTTTTTAAGGTAGGAAATGTAGAAGCCGAAAAGGTTGATATATTTGAAATTATAAAAAATAATATACAACTTCAAAATGCAGGGAATTATCAATATGATTATGATATAGGAAGAAAAGAATTTGTAAGTATTAATCCATTGATTTTTGAAAATGAAAAGGCTTATATAATAGTTCAAGGTATACCAAGAGCAGAGACTGTATATTATACCAAGGATAAATCTGTAAGTGCGTTTTTGTTAGCTGTTATAGTATTTATATTTGGATTTCTATTTATAACAAAAAAGAAAATGAATTATATAGAACAAATATCAAATGGACTTTTACAAATATCAAAAGGAAACTTAGATTATAGAGTAAAAAGAGTAGGAAACGATGAGCTAGCATTATTAGCAGATAATATAAATTATATGGCAAAAGAGTTGAGTGATAAAATGGAAAAAGAAAGAAAGATAGAAAAAGCTAAAAATGACTTAATAACAAATGTTTCCCATGATTTAAGAACACCCCTTACATCTATAATGGGTTATTTAGGATTAATAAAAGAAAAGAAATTTAAAAGTGAAAAAGAGTTGATGGAATATGCAAATGTGGCTTATAACAAATCGGAAAAACTAAAAAATTTAATACAGGATTTATTTTCTTATACTAAATATACAAATGACAGAGTAACCTTAAACAAACAAAGGATTATTTTAGGAGAATTATTAGATCAATTAATAGAAGAATTAGTACCTATATGTGAAGAAAATAAAGTAAGTATAAATAAATATGCCTGGGATTCTGAAATAGTATCAGAAATAGATGCGGACAAAATGGTAAGAGTTTTTGAAAATCTAATAATGAATGCTATAAGGTATAGTATAAAACCAGGAGAAATAAAAATTAATTTGTATAAGGAAAGAGTATTTTCTATGGTATCCATATCAAATAAAAGTGAAGAAATATCAAAAGAAGACCTAAAAAAATTATTTGATAGATTTTATAGGTTAGATAAATCAAGAACTGCATCAACTGGTGGAAGTGGTTTAGGGTTAGCTATAGCCAAGAGTATAGTAGAAATGCATAAAGGCAGTATTTGGGCGGAATACCAAAAGGGATATATAACTTTTTATATAAAATTAATTATGGTAGAGGATGAATAAAATTTATTAAAACCTGATGCAATTGCATCAGGTTTTAAATTATAATATAATGAAAAATATTATGTATTAAATAAATATTGTAATATAAAATATAACTTTAATAGAATATAAGAGATTAAAAGGATATGGAATTAAATCTTGTAAACTATTATGAAGATTTAATAAAATATATTAGTTTAAAAAAATCATAAAAAGAAAAAAGAAAAAACATAGAAAGGAGAGGTTGTGGTTTGTTATGATTTCCATAACTAGTTGATTGTGAACGGATATTTAATATTTATAATAATATATGCCATAATACTTATATTAGCAGGATTTTTTGTCAAAAAATATGTGAAAGGTGCTGCAGATTTTTTTGTAGCAGGAAGAAAACTTAATTCTAAATTATTATTTACTACACTAATAGCAGCAAATATAGGGGCAGGGTCCACTGTTGGGATAACCGGTATTGCATATAAATATGGAGTATCTTCTTATTGGTGGATATTTATGTCTGCTATAGGAACAGCTGTATTAGCTTTTTTGGTAGGACCTAAAATATGGGAAAAATCCATGAAATACAATTTGTATACCTTAGGAGATTATTTAGATATAAGATATTCTAAATATTTCAAAGGAGCTATATCTATAATGATGACCATAGGTACGTTAGCATTATTTGCAGGTCAACTTATGGGAATTGCATGGATATTAAATGTAACTTCAGGCATTGATAAAAATATAGGAATTTTAATTGGAGCAGTGGTTGTGGTTCTTTATTTTTCATCCGGTGGGCTTTTATCTTCAGCTATAGTAAACGTATTAGAATTAGTAATAATAATACTAGGGTTTATAATTGCAGTACCTTATTGTATAAAGAGTGTAAATGGATTTACTGGATTACATACAGCTATACTAAATAATTTATCAGCAAATGAAAGTGTAAATTATTTTAGTTTAAAAGGTATAGGTATAAGTACCATAGTAGGGTGGTTTTTAATGCTTACACCATCATTTTTTATATCACCAGGATTGATAGGGAAAGTTTACGGAGCAAAAGATATAAAAACTATAAAAAAAGGAGCAGGAATATGTGCAGTAGTTCAAGGATTGTTTGCATTTTTACCTACTATATTAGGAATGTGTGCTTTTGCAGTGTTTCCTAATCTTAATCAACAGGAATTAGCATTACCTATGGTCATGAAGAACCTAATGCCTTTTTCAGTATCTGCTTTAGCATTAGCCGCTATATTTGCAGCGGAAGTTAGTACAGCAGATGCGGTTTTATATATGCTAACAACCACCTTTACAGAAGATATATATAAAACTTTTATAAATCCTAAAATAGAAGATAAAAAGCTATTAAAGGCAGGGAGAATAGTTACAGTCATAGGCGGAGTATTGGGAGTAGCTATGGCCTTTATATTACCTAATATAATAACAGCATTGTCTATATTTTATACACTAATGTCAGTTTCTTTAACAGTACCACTATTATTTGGACTATTTTCAGAAAAACCAAATACTAAAATAGCTTTTATATCATCTATAATAGGAATAATAGTAACATTATATTTACAATTTCAAAACAATGACAAAGGTATATGGATATTAAATGCACAATCTACAGGGATATTATGTTCTTTGATTGTAATGATAATTTTCCTAGCAATAAAAAAGGAAATTAGGACTTAACAGCTTTTAAAGAGTTAGAATTAAAACAAGAAATATTTTTGTTCAATAGATAGCTATAAAAATAAAGAATACTAATATTTGTGTCCTAATATTTAAGCTAACGCTCTAATGCCACATCCTGTGGCAACAGAGCTAAGCAAACGTCCTGTTTACTTTACGCTTAAATATTAGATCACAAATAAAGTATTCTCATTATTTTTCTAGATATCTATTTTCTCTAAAAATATTTCTTGTTTTAATGCCTTCAAAAGCTGTTATAATAATTTCCAACTGAAAGGAAAATCTGCAATAGGTAAAAAATAAATTAGAATCTCTTAGCGAATTGAGTTGTCGATCTCGCCACATATCCTTTTTTAATAGGTTGAAGCTAGTGTTAAGTCTTTTTTTAAACTAAGAGTAGTATAACTCCATTTTAAGTAATGGGTAAGACAAATTTTTATTCAAATGAATAAAATTTATTTTATGCACAATTATGTTAAAAATATAACAATAAAATCGAAAATTCTTATTATAACTTAAAAAGTTAATGTATGAAGCATATATAAAAATTTCCATAAAGCTATTATATACAAATATAAGTAACATATATTTATATTATGAAATTCATTAAAAATCAATATTATTAATAGAAACAATACTTAAAACATATAATTAAAATAAAGAACATAATAAAAGCATTCAGTTAATATTTTGACTATACTTTTAAAAATTTGTATATCTTCATATTTTAAAATGCATTTTTAATTTTACTAGTTATTTTTAAAGCATAGAGGGCATAGTATTTTTTCTTAAGTTATAATGTTGGCAAATGAAGAAAATGCAAGATTTGTTTTTAGAACTTACAATTGTATATTGTAGCAAAAAAAGAACAAGAAAAAATTACAAAAAAACTGTAATTTTTAGACATATAAGTATATAAAATGATATAAAGTATGTTATAAATTAAACTTAGTATTACTCTTGTAAATCGATTACAAAAAACTTATAATGTGTATGAGTATAATTTTATTTTAATTTAATTTAAAATGTAAAATTTTGTAATGATAGCTAGTAAAATTACACTTGCAGATATGGACAAATTCCTATAAAATAATTAGTGTGTTCTTAAAATAAAATTAATATATTAAAAATTTCTTAATAATTACTACTTACTATTTAAAAAATAAGATAAAAATTATAGGGAATTTTTTTGCGCTTTATTTTGGCACAGTTGTTGCTTACAATTATTATGTACTATGTAGTAGTTTTAACTTTATGAAGTTGTTTATTATTTTATTTTAATCTTTATTCTTAATTAATAATAATAAATTTACTGTTTTTATTCAATTCATATTTTAGGTAATAATATTGTGTGTTTCATGATTTTTACCATGTATGCATAAAGATAGGAGGATTAGTATGGAACTATTAACTTTTAAAAAAGGTGTACATCCACCACATGGAAAATACCTTACAGAGAAAAAGCCTATAGAAGAATATTTACCAAAAGGCGATTTAGTTTTTCCTATGTCTCAACATATAGGGGCACCTTGTAATCCTGTAGTTAAAAAGGGTGACAGAGTATTAGTAGGTCAAGTTATAGGAGAAGCTACAGGCTTTGTATCAGCGCCTATACACAGCAGTGTTTCAGGTACTGTAAAAAATCTTGCTCCAGTATTAACTGCAGCAGGAACAAAGGTAATGGCAGTTATTGTAGAAAATGATGGACAATATGAAGAAATTGAAATGCCAAAGCCAAAAGACTA
>Ga0129306_1001389_pt1 | contig 27529 bp, 17 predicted proteins | sample P827metagenome_FD_94438 | JGI IMG/M metagenome (GOLD analysis project Ga0129306, IMG submission 94438) | Capybara group fecal microbial communities from Wisconsin, USA - P827 metagenome | ecosystem: Host-associated > Mammals > Digestive system > Large intestine > Fecal | place: USA: Wisconsin...
AGGCTCAATATATTTGCGTCTATGGGACTATAACGCTGCTTAAATTTATTCCACATTGTTTGTAAAGACACAAAAGTATTAGGATCGGGCTTTAATATTTCTGGTGGTAGCAAATCATTTAATATTTGTTCTAATGTCTTACGTATATAAATTGAAGCAGTCTCGTAATCAAAAGCATCCTTATACTTTTGAGCCTTACTGTATGAATCCGCTTCTTCGGAAACAATAACAGGATATTCTATACCATAAGAATCTTTTCCAACATAAATGCCAATTTCTTTCCAGTTACTCTTATTATTCAATTGTCCAATCTTGTTATCGATAAACTGGAATAGATTTTTGTCATGAGTAAAAAACAATAGTTGGTATTTATCTGCATAGTCGCTATTCTTCAATAGCAACTCACTTAACATCTCCCTGTTGCTCATATCTAAACTAATCATGATATCATCAAGTATCAGTACCTGTAAAGCGTCTGGTGACAATGTACTTGTTCGGTATTTTAAGACACATAAACGTATGGAAAGAGCTAAAGCGGTTAACTTAGCCTCATTGAGGAATGTTTGTGGGCGATTAATTAAAATGCCTCTTCCATTGTAACTATCTATCTTTAGGATAATTTCGTATTTCTTACAGTTGTAATTTTTGCGTCCTATATAAGCCGAAGGTAGAGCGAAGGAAAGAATGAAATGAATATCATAGCCAAGTTCTTTAATGATGCTATAGGAATTCTGGTTGATGAAATTTATCAATTTTTGAAATTCATTTTTAAAATGAGATTCAAATCTTCGAAAATCATTTTTATTTCTAATAAACCCGTTGCTCGCTTTTGAAGGCCCTTGCTGATATTCTTTCCACATTTCCGCGGCGTTAGACAAATCTTTGCCGTTAATTCTAATGGTGGAAAATGTTATATACGGCAATATGTAGTAATCAAACACATCTGACAAGTCCACATTTTCACTGTTCTTGAAATGCTGAAATGCAAAAAGAGATTGATAGTTAAGAAAATCCGTCGATTTTCGAGACTCTTTAGCATCATTGTTTCCACAAATAGCTGTATCTAACAACGATGCTGTAAATGTTTTCCCATTGTCGGTTTTAATGGTGATATATGAGTCAGAATGTAATATACCGGTGCCAGGATCTGTCTGTTTGCTTGCAAAAATATTTACAAGTGAAGTGTCACTTGAATCGAAATATGCTTTTACTTCATCAGGTTGTTTGTAAGCGGCTTCCAATAGGGTGTATAGTCCCCAAAAGACAGAACTTTTACCGCTGCCATTTTCACCATAAAGGAGTAAATGCTTGCCATCTAATACGATCGGCTCACTTTGGCGAAAAAACTTAAAATTGTTCAATTGAATGGATTTAATCTTGCTCATAGGTAGTAGAATTTAAATGAATTAAATATAGTAGATCCTTGCTTCTGGTATCAAGAAGCATCAAACTTTGTCGAACGAGGTTGTTCGAAGACTGAAACCAATTATACGTTTTCTCAATACGTTCGCGAATGTTTTTTATAGACAAATCTACTAAAGGAGAACTTTTCAATCGCTCAATTACATAAATATTCTGTTCTTTCATGTGATCGGCAAAATATAATTCATAGACTACCATATCAAGAATATCATTGAAATGAATGCGTAAATTCTTATTTGATGTATGTGCGTATATATCACTATTATCTTTATTATACAAATATGTTAGGCAATCTACCAAAGGCTCTATTATTGGTTCGGCGGCAATAATGGTTTCGTCACTGGGTAGCGGGAATGGATTGATATAGGCTGGTTTATAGCGGAAATAGCCATTGGCCATTACATTACCAGTGTTTTGCATAAACCACCAACAGAGATGTGAATTTAAAAGGGCTAATAAGGATTTATATGAGCATTTTACATTATCATATTTGATATACCCATAAATAGTTGTTGTTTGGTAGAATTGTCCTTCCGTATCTAATGCGAAATTACCGCCCATAGAAATATCGGGAGCAACAAGTTTTTCATTATCAAAAAGGACAAGATTTTTCGGATAAATATAGCGATACCATAGGTCATCATTTAGCAAGAGCCCTTTTTCTCTATTACGCAAAATAGTTTCACACTCTTTCAAGTATGAATATCCACAAGGAAACAATTTTTTAAGTTCGCTCTCTCCATATAGAACTGCTCTGCCTTCTATTATTTTGTATGGGAAGATGACAACTCGATTAGTTTTGATTACATCATAGCGATGAACATCTTCGCCCTTCAACAAAGGACGAACCAATTCTTTTTCGATCCTTATTGTTCGATTAAGCTGATTTGAATATCCTGTGATAAAGCCATTGCTTTCATTACAGTCTTGCAAAAAATAGACATCGTCTTTACTAGTTTGAAGTCCACAGAAAATTCTACTGAATACATCACCGACTCGTCTAGGTTGTTTGTTGAGTTTGTCAAGCAAACGGTTTATGATGTCATTGGTCAGTACCCATGTGCCTTCTGTCAGTTTGCTATGGTCAATGTGGGAGAAACTGTTTTCAGAAAGAGAATCCAGATATTTTTTTAATTCCACATTTGTAGTCAAGTCGCGATCCAACTCGTTGTATGCCAAAACATCGGAATTTGGTTTGAACCATTGCAGAGCTGTATAAGTGGAGGCATTAAACACCTGATATTCTCCAAAGTTAATGATGCGGTTTGCGCACTTCTTGGATGCCACTAACCTACGGAGACCTTTGCCAAAACTTGCATTAGACCACTTTACTGGCATAATATAATTTACCAAGCCCTGCTTATGGATAAATCTTAAACCAGCTTCTACAAAACAGACATAGAAATCAAAAGAACCTGTAGCCGATTGGTATTTACTACTGAGATAATCAACAAACTTTTCGTCTGAATTCCGTAAGCCTTGAATACGCAGATAAGGCGGATTGCCTATCACCATGTCAAACCCATCGCTCACTCCAAACATCCATTCAGAATCAAAAAAAGGTGAAGAAGCATTCTGGTCAAACATATCCCATTGGGAGAGTTGCTGCGCCTCATTGTTGCCTATAGAACCACCATCTTTCAGCATGTTGGCAATCTCGGTACGTAAGGCAACAACTCGTTCCTTGTATTTACGCTTAGTTTTCACCGTCTTGGCACCGAAGATTCGATGCTTGGCCACCTTCAGTTTTCTTTCCTTTTCACGGATAGCATCAGAGTCGAAGAGATTTGTTTCGCGTTTTTCTAATCCAATCAACGTATTTGCTGCGACAAACTTTGCTTCAAGATTAGGCAAGGGGCGGATGCCGAAGTTGTCAACCGGATTGTTATTGGTCTTTTGGTCAACAACCAAGGAGATAAAGAAACGGAGCTTGCTAATCTGAATAGCGATGGGTTGAATATCAACGCCATAGATACAGTTCTCTATTAGATAGAGTTTACGGGCATAGTCAGGACGGTTGACACTTTCGTTAAAGCTGCGCTCTATGTCGGCAACGATTTCCGCACGCTCTTCATCCGTCGCGTTGAGATAAGCCTCGGAAGTCTCGTTGATGGCATTATCGAGCATCATCTTTCTCCATTGCTCGTTGTTAGGGTCTAGCTTTCCAAGAATATGCACCATCTGCTGGAGCATCCCCATCGGAAAGGCTCCAGAGCCACAGGCGGGGTCGAGCACCTTGCAATCATAAATCGACTGCATAATCTGGCGTTTCTGCTCCTTGGTGAGATTCAGATCCTCATCCGTATATTGAATCAGTTTTCGGAATTCTAGTTCCAAATCTTCGCCCACAGTGCGTTTCAGATGTGCCACCAAACTTTCGTCCACCATATATTGCACTATTTCACGGGGTGTATAGAACGAACCCGTTTGCTTGCGGGCTGTAGTCTGAGTCTCTGGATTATAGGCGGCCAACAGGTTTTCGAACACTTTGCCCAATAGCTCCGGGTCGAGTGACACATCCTGATCGAATGGTGTATTTTCCTCAACGGTAAAGTTATATCGCTTCAGGATATCGATGATGCCCCGTGCACTGACTTTCTTTTTTTTCTTGTCGCCATACCATTCGGAGAGGTCGATGTTTTTACCCACCTCATCACCAAAGAAAAGGAAATCAGGAATGACCAACTGGTCGCTGACGACCTTGCGATCTGTAAAGGCATCAACATACATACCTTTGTCCTTATCATCCAAGCAGTCGAATAAACCACCATTCAGGAAAGGTACATACTTATTGGCTAATTCCACAAACTTGTCAGGGTTGATAAACAAATCCTTGTGACGCATCAACTTATTGTTGTCATAGTCGCCACGCCCATTACGGAAACGACGCTCAAAAATGGTTGCCTTTCCCTCTGGAGTGATGGGACTGTTGAGCATGGCAAAAAACAGGTTTTGCAAAACGCCTTTATAGTATTTGCTATCATAACTCTTGCCAAATAAATCCACTATGTCATGAGGCGTAAAACCTTCTATAAGTTCAGAGGCAATAAATTTCTCATCAAAAAACTCATCAGGCACCAAATGACGTTGTTTGAGGAACCAGACAAAGATAAGTCGGGTTATCAAACGAATCATGGCCTCTGAATTGTATCTCTGATTATCCGCCAACGTATTCAAGTCATTGGGGAAACGCACCACCATAACAGCCCAGGCATACCAGTCGCTGAGCTCTTGATAGAAAGCCTTGGTTAGCACCTCTACAGAGAATCGATTGCGCAAATCCTCAACGCTTACCACACGGCCGTTTTCATTCAGGTATTTGTTAGGGGTATAATAAGCAATACCATCACCAAGGTAATATGAGTAGCGGTGAGGGTTGGAGTAACGGCGACTGATGCGAGAGGATTCTTCCGATTGGTCGAGCGTAATTTCAATCAAAGAGAATCGATAGTTGCTATCGTCATCCTCTGGCACAAAGAACACCAAAGCACGCTCGCTGAACTCGTCAGCTAATAGACGAAAAGCCTCTTTCGTTAGACCTACGCGGGCATCATGTTTTGAGCGGTGGCGTACTTCATAGACCACCAATCCCAACGAGTCACATTCACCAAGGCGGGTAACTTGCTGCGTATATTGGAACTGAACAGGATTATTGACAGCACATATTTCCTGCTTGAAATCCTCGGGTAGGAAACGGATTCTCAGGAAGGTGAGAAACTCGGTACGATTGTATGCTTTATTAAACTCCATATTTCGCTTGCTACTTTAATTCTTCTGCTAATATGATTGATTCCTCACCATCATCCACATGATTGCAAGTTTCGATAATGCGGTTGATATAGTATTCGTCTATCTGGTTTGGCAACTTGTGGTAATCTGACGGTTTCAACTGATTGATGAAACGAAGCTCATAACCAGATAAGCCGTCGCTCTGTATAACTTTCATCAGATCTTTCAGGTAATCTACAGGCAGGGACTTACAATTCAGCATCACTTTGATTTTCTGCATGGCCTCCAAACGAATTCTTTCGTTTTTGTCTTTGACATCGCTACTAAATAAATGTGCTTTAGTAAGCTGATAAGTGGGTTCGAAAGAATCAGAGAGTGCTACGGGTTGCTCAGACTCTTCAGCCTCAAACAATCCGAAGGCTTCTTCTGCTGTCAACTGAACAAAAGAGCCTTCATCGTTTCCAATCTTAAAGACAAAGTCGTTGCCCTTCTTGCCAAACATCAGGACTCCACTTCTTGACTTTTCGACAGAACGGCCAGTACGGGCACGATGCGGCAGTTGCATAGCTTCGTCGTAAATTTCTGTTCCCTTGGCAGCATTCAACAACTTCTGGTACTTAACGTCCCAAGACACCTCCTCACTCTTTGCCATTTCCTTCCGGTACTGTTCCAGGAAGTAGGATTGTATCTCCTCGTCTTTGGTCAACACTTTGGTATCTTCGCCCATAATGGCATGAATCATAGCCATTTTCAGGGTAGAGATTTCTTTCGTACGGGTTTCCGATTCGCCCACATCGGTTGGAAAGTAGTTATAGATATACAACTGGTCGAACACCTTCTTGTTGACACGGTTGATACGCCCTATTCGCTGAATGATGCGGGTGGGATTGTAAGGAATGTCATAGTTGATGACAGTCCCAGCTCGATGCAGGTTGTATCCTTCAGAGATGGCATCGGTAGCAACTAGGATTTTATAGTCATCCCGCTGATACTCTTTTTTCTCTCCAGCATTGAAGTTGGCATTGATGGTGTTCTTTTTGCTTTGAGAAGCATCGGCTGAAGTGTATTTGAACACGGGGAGCCCGGATGTCTGCAAAGCCTCACCAAGATAATCAGCTGTATCGGCAAATTCTGTGAAAACAATAATCTTGCGCCGAGGTTCCTTGGCAAGCAGTTTGTTCAGGATGCCTTTGAACGATTCCAGTTTCGGGTCGTGCTTAATAGTTCCATCCTCTCCGAACCATTTCTTCTGTATCTCCAAAAGCAGAGCCATATCTGCCTTGATATCGTTCACGAAGGACTCCTTGATGTACTTCATGTTAATTTCAAAGAAGCCTCGTTTCTCATACTTCTCGTAGGTCTCCGTGATGAAATCGTCACTATCATCATCTGTTTTATAGAAGTCGTCAACATCCGGCAAGTCTCCTTTCTTATAGACAGGTATCTTGCCCTTTTCTTCAATCCATTTCAAAACTTGACGAGAACTGTCTATCATATATTCCAGAGACTTGCGGAAGGCATATTCAGAGCTCTCAAAACGGCGCACTAGCAAGCGACGCATGAATTTGGCAACGTTAGCCTGCCGTCCTAACAACAGATTCAGATCAACGCCGGTCTTTTCTTCCAAAAGATTGGAGAGTTCCAGCCTTAGTTCCTCTTTAAGATACAATACGGGAGAGTATCGGGCCGCTTTGAAGCGGTATTTTCCATCGTTCCTATGCCCGTTTTCATCTTCACTGATACGATCAAGCGTTTCAAGATACAGATCTTTCAGACTGCTCAGGTCATAATCCAATTCTATAGGGTCGTTGGGAATAACCAATTCAATGTTCTGCTGCTTTAGGTCTTCTGCGTATTCTGGTATTTCCTTTAAATCAATACGAGAACGGCGAATGACAAGCGGACTGATAATTGAGCGAATCTCGTTGGCAATTCGACCAGCCTCCCTCGTGACCTCACTATCAGTTTTCTTACCTTCTTTTTGATCTTTACGAAGTTGCTTGTAAGTAATAATCAAATCTTTGAACTTGGCACCCAGATTATCAACTGTCTTCAAGGTTGATTTGGTTGGAATCTGAAACAATTTCAGCATCGCGTAGATATCATCAGGACGGTTATTGAAGGGGGTTGCCGTCAACAGCATCACCTTATTACCAGAACAAAGCTGGTGCAAAATGGAATAGTCAATCGTATATTCGTTACGGTAGCGGTGAGCCTCGTCAACAACAATCAGATACTGTTCGTCGGTTTTCACTATCCGTTCGTAATACTTCAAAGCCTCTTCCAGCTTACCGGTTGTATAGATGGAAGCCGTAAAACCGAAGTCATCACGATATCTACACCATTGTTCTTCCAAGTGAGGCGGGCAAACCACAAGTGTTCTCAGCCGCAGATTACGGGCAACGGTAGACGCGATGATACTCTTACCTAGTCCCACCACATCGGCCACTATCACACCATTATGATTCTTGATGGCATTGATGGCCATCTGCACAGCATCCGTCTGGTATTTGAGATTGGAGAACTTGCCTTCAGTAATGTCGTAAGGGGTAAGCAGGTTCTCGGTTGTAGGGATAGCGAAATATTCCTTAAGTACACGAAGGTACATCTTGTATGGGCTATACAACTTTTCAAACCAGATACGGTCAATAACCTTCGTCTCGAAATCATTAAGATGATCTTTGTCGGCAATAACAATAGACTTTTCCCAAAGTTCCTCGAAAATGGACTTCGCATCAGTATATGATTGTTTATCATTGAAGCGCGCATTGATTTCTACACGACCAGCCAAGCCCTCATAGGAAAGATTGCTGGAACCTGTAATGACGGAACCAGGGTCTTCACCATTCTCGTTAATCTCATCACGATAATCGAAGATATACATCTTGGCATGACATGGCTCGTCAGTCTTTCTGATTTCCAACGTTCCGGTCTTTATTTTATCGTAGAACAGCTTGAATGACTCCAGCTTGGGCAGGCTGTCAAGAAAATCAGTATCATTGAACAATTTCACAAAGTGATTGTAGTAGTCATCTTTCAATTGACTGCGAGACTTGTTATAATCGGCCAAAGTATCAATCTCACGAATGTATTTCGTAATTCGCGTATCTATGTCAAGACCAACAAGAATGCGCACATGCTTGTCTTTCAACTTCTCAGAGATGAGCTTATAACCTGAGAAATAGAAATAACCAACGAGTACATCCAAAGACAGACTCTTTGGAAGAATGCCGTTGATGATATCAGACAATAATCTGTCTTTGTTCGTTATAAAACCATTCTGCATCGTCTATCTTTTATCGTTTTACTTTTTTGCACACTTCTTTCTATCTTGCCCCTCAGTCAAGTCAGCCCCCACTCAGTATACAGGATGCAAGCCTTCTACATCTTGGAGCCTTCTTTTTAAGAAAAACATTGATGTCTTCTATCAAAAACATAAGTCTTTGTATATCCAAATACCCTTTTGCAATCCAGACTGTGTTTATGTCCTGTGAAGCAAGACTCTCTTTCAATGTGTAAAGCCTTGAAAACAGTTCTGACGAATTGTCTATTATACTGCGAAGATGTTCCGCATATTGATTGCCATGTGCATATTGCATGCATGTAAAAATACTAAAAAATAATCCAAACTGTGGGCCCTGTTAAGCCAGACCCGTATAGCTACAGAAATACTGCAGCGAACCGAATCACGATTTCAACGTAAAAACATCGATTGCAACGCCCAAAAACAGCTTTGGAGGGGCTTACGGATTGAGAATTTTTTGCTAGCCGTGGCCGAGTGTATAAATTGACCCGACAGAGCCATTATGTACAATACCACCAATGGCATTACCACCGATGCCCAAGCCGCCGAAATAGATTCCCTAATCGTGTAATAAGCTTAGGGACCCAGAAGCCATCGCGATATATCCAGAATTTTTATCCCCTCATACTAGAGGCTTCATAGTTTGCTCATAATCCATAGTATGCGTTCCGAATTTGGCATAGTGTATATTCTATTTCCCAAAAAATAAAATACATCAAAATTGGGAAATAAAATTTTTGACAAAAAAAGCTCTGCATATTAAAAATATCTATAAATTTCGCCGTATTTTTTACTGGAAGACACTTGACTTAATATAGCATATATGCTATATTACTAATACTATGAAAAAGACCCAAGTCCTGGATTTCATGGACTCCCTTGAAAAGGGTGACAAAAAGTTGGCTGCGTACGTGAAAATGTACGAGGCGCTGTCGGCGTTCCTGACGGATTTCGACTTCTTGAAGGATTCCCTGAGTTTGACTCAGCAGGACATCGCCGAGAAGATGGGCACGACGCAGAGCGCCATCTCGCGCATCGCATCGCTGAAAACGAATCCCTCCTACAAGCAGCTGCAGAAAATGGCAGAGGCTGTCGGCGGAGAACTCCTCGTCACCCCGATGAAAAGCATGACCGTCCAGGTGCCTTATGACTTGCAAGAGACGGTGCGCAAGCTGGCTGCGAGCGAGAAGAAGTCGACTAACGATTACCTAGAAAGCGTGTTGCGCAACGCCATAGAGCTGGAACGTTCCAGCTACATGCACCGGACACTCGCCTTGAGCAAGGTTTGCGAACCCAAAGCCGCATACGATTGCCACGGCAAAAAACTGAAACGTAAGAAATAGCAATCAAAATGGAAGTCGCAACTTGCGATATCCAAAAAATTTTCTAAAATCGCAATTTGCGATTTTAGACAAAAAATCCCCGTTTTTAGCAAGATTTCGCCATTTACACAGGAAACATCGTCAATTTCGTGGCATTTTTAACGAAATATCTATACCAAAGGCACCGATTGCCCTGACATCCTAAATCTTTGTATATTACCCCTAGCACCAGAAAAGGTGGTATTAAGGATCGTTTCCGCGCAATGCGGGACGGTCCTTTTTTTATGCAAAAGGAGCCAAAAATGAAGAAAAACGTGACCCTCGCGCCGAAAAAGCCCGAATTTTCCCTGATAGACGAGAACTTGCTCAAGTCGCGGATATATACCATCCGCGGGGTAAAGGTGATGCTCGATGCCGATCTGGCGGAAATTTACGGGTATTCGACCAAGGCTTTCAATCAGCAGGTCAAGAATAATATCGAGCGTTTTGCGGAGGATTTCCGTTTCCAACTGTCCAAAAAGGAAGTCGAAGAATTGCGGTCAAAAAATTTGACCGCAATTACCGGTGTAAATGACGCAAAAATTTTGCGGTGCAAAAATTACACCACAAACATTAGCACAATGAGCCGCTCCAATCCCTTCGTTTTTACGGAACAGGGCATTTATATGCTTATGACCGTGTTGAAAGGTGATATGGCAGTACAACAGAGTATGGCCCTTATCCGCCTTTTCAAGCAGATGAAGGACTACATTGCGGCGGAAAACACGCCGGATATTTCTGCGGGGATGGTCGCCCTGGCGACGCAGACAAGCCAGAACACGCGGGATATCGCCGAGATTGCCTCGGATGTCCGCACGCTTTCTAACAAGGTGGAGCGAAACGAGAGTTTTCTCCAAAAAGTCATGTCGAATTTCATCGACCCATCGACTTTCAAGCATTTCCTGATTCTGAACGGGCAGCGGTTAGAGGCCGATGTCGCCTACACGCAGATTTACGGCATGGCGAAGAAGTCAGTGCTGATTGTGGACGATTACCTAGATGTAAAGACCCTCGATTTGTTGCGGTGCGTGGCGAAGGGAGTCTCTATCAAGATTTTCAGTGAACAGCACGGCCGTACCCGCCTGACTGGGAGCATGCTTGCGGACTTCAGGACCGCCCGCCCGGATGTGGAACTTGGCGATGTCTGCACCACGGGGAATATGTTCCACGACAGGTACATCTATCTGGATTTCGGGACCGCCGACGAGAAGCTTTTCCACTGCGGAGCATCCTCCAAAGATGCGGGCAATAAGATCACGACCATCATGCAGCTAGAAGATATCGCAGTGTATCGCCCACTGTTCGAGAAGTTATTGCAAGATGAAAAATGAGGGTACGAAATTTCGCCAATTACACAGAAATCACCATCCCGCAGCGCATTTGCTGCACGCGGTCGCCCAGGACTTCGTGCAATATGGCGTAGGCGCGGTCGCCGGTACAGTGCCCGGTGTATATCCTCTGCACATCCAGTTCGCGTAGCCTTTCTGCGAAGGCGCGCACGACTTCGTCCTTGTAACGGAAAAGGTGGAAGCCGCCTAGCATCGCGTAGATTTTCTTGCCGGGGAAGGTCGCCTCGATTTCTTTCACAATGTTATCTGCACCGGCGTGGCTGCAGCTGTTCATGATGAAGAGTCCCTGCGGCGTGTCAAAGACCAGGCTTTGTTCGTGGTCAAAACTGTCGTAGCGATACGTGCCGTTCTCCTTGACGGAGAGGCCTGCCGCAAGCCCGATTCTGGCGCGGCTTTCTGGATTCATGACGTTATCCTTGTGCGGCACCAGGTAGACGTTCGGAGCAATCTGCATGTCGCCTTCGGCATAGCGAATACGGTCGGCAAAGCGCTTGAGCCATCCTTTATGAATTCCGATGTACTCGTGATAGGTCAGGCGCCCGAACAGTTTATGTGCATGGTAGCAGTTCTCAGCAACTCCCTTGCGCAGGTAAAAAGGCGCCGTCTTGTTGAGCGCGAAAAATCTGGCCATGCCGTTCGCGTGGTCGTAATGGGCGTGGCTCAAGATGCCGATGTCCACCTTCGTGAGGTCCACCCCCATGACGCCTGCGTTTTTTGCAAACAGGTGCGATGCGCCTGTATCCAAGAGGTAGCGCTTGCCCTCAAATTCCACATACACAGAAAGTCCCCACTCGCCAAAGAGTTTGCGGGTGCGCGATTGTCCAACAGCATCGGAGTTGGCTGTATCGGGACGGGCGGCAAATTGCGTGCCTGTAACAAAGCCTTCGATGTTGTCTATGAGAACTTGAACTTTCATGGCACTACAAAATTATTCGCAGTCGAGGCAGGTCCATTCCACCACGCCATCGCAGCCTTCCTTGGATCCGGTGAGGCGTTCGCATGTATAGCTTTCGACGTCAATGAGGAATCCGAGGTTACCTGCGTTCTGGGTGCAACATCCTTCGCAGTCGCTGTCGGCGCACTTGTCGTACACGACGGCGTCGATGGATTTGTCATTCTGACGCAACCTGAAAGTTTTGCCCCTGTACTTACCCCAGTCTTTTTCGTGGATAGAGATGATGTTGTGCTCGCTGACCCACTGCTCGGTTTGCTGGCCTTCGATGCCCGCAAAGTAGCCCGCCCATTCGCAACCGTTGTACTTGACACACTCCTCGCTGCCGGGGTCCGGCCAAGAAATGTACCAGGTCAGGTAAGCCTTGTTCCAGACGGTGTCGGCGGGAACGGCCGCCGTGGCGGAACTGCTGGATTCAAGCGCTGCAGAGCTTTCGGGTGCCGCAGAAGACGGATCAACTGTACCTGCAGACGACACAGCTTCACTTGACAAAGCTGTCTCGCTCGACGCCGGTGTAGTCCCTGCGTTCACATCTGTCGAAACGCTGCTGGAATTGCTGTCGGCGCAGGCAGCAAAAAAGAACAATGTTGAAAAAATACAGACGAGAGAAAATTTTTTCATAAGATTCTCCGTATCAGCGATGAGGTGTCAGGTATGAGCTATGAGCATTGAGCCCTGAGCTATGAGTAGATTCATCTCTAATTGCTCACTGCTCACCGCTCATTGCTCACCGCTATTTAATTTCTTTCCCGTCGCTGAAGGCGTTGCCGACTCGGCGTTCCATCACATAGTAGCCGTGCCCTGCGGTGTCGTAGCACACCGGCGCAAGCTTTTCGACGGAGAGTTTTCCATCGCTGTCCAGCACGGATTCGTCGGCAGTCACGTTCACGATTTCGCCGAGCAAAAGTTCGGATTCCTCATCGTAGCTCACCATCTTGCATTCCAGCGCAAGCGGGAGTTCGGTAATCAGCGGGGCGTCCACGTTTTCGCTCTTGACGGCGGTGAGGCCTGACTTTGCGAACTTGTCCGCGACCTTGTTGCCGCTGGTGACACCCAGGTAATCAATAGCCTTGATGTTCTTTGCCGTTGCCATGCTCACGGTGAAGGCCTTGCGGGCAAGGATGTTCGGCATGGTCTTGTGGCTCTTGGCCACGTAGATGGCAATCTGGTTCGTATCGCTGACGCTGCCCCAGGCGGCCACCATCGCGTTCGGGGTGCCGTCTTCGTTGTATGTCGCGATGACGAGCGTCGGCTGCGGGTAAAGGTAAGTCTTGACTCCGAGATTTTTGCGCATGATCAATTCTCCAGTTGGTCAGGATGTTCTATTGACAAGATACTAAAAATGTATTTAGCGCCCTTCGCGGAGGCGGAAGGCAACGCAGGCGATGTCCACTTCGCGCGGCAGGCTCATTTCACGGCTCAGGCCCTGCGGCAGGTTGCGGAACCCGACGTTGCGGATGCTTTCGCACAGCTTGCTTGCAGCGGCCGACACAGAATCGTTTACCATGCTGTTGGCGTTGCTCGCCGCATTCTGCAGCAGGTTCAAAAGCAAAAAACCGGCACCCAAGCGCTGCGACTTATCCACCAGCGTGTTGAGGCGCGAGGTGTCCGAAACGAGGAAGCCGATTTGCAGCAGGGAATCTCCGGCAAGCTTCACCTTGACCTGGCGCTCCACGGCAGAGGCGGGACGCACGGATTTTTGCAGGGGCTGCATGTAGTCGGCGAAGGCGCGGGGCGCGGGCGGCGCGAAATTTGCCTCGGAGGATTCCGCTTTGGCTGATTCCACCGGTTTAGTGGACTTGGCGCATTCGGCCTTGTAGTTCGCCATTATAATAATGTTGTCGGCCAAGTCAAGATAGTCGCCGCAGGCGCCCGCCACCAAAATGAAGCTGTAACCCGCCTGCGCAATGGCGCGGATGCGGTCGGTCAGCGGTATCAGGGGTTCGCGGTCGTCGCCCAGGAGCTTGCGGACGCGGATGTCACGGATGAGGAAGTTCACCGCCGAGGAATCCTCGTCGATGAGGAACGTCCGCGAGCCCGCCTCGATGGCTTCGAGCAGGTTCGCGGCCTCGCTCGTGGAGCCCGATGCCGAAAGCGTGGTAAAATCCTTGGTGCTCACGCCACCCGGAAGGTCGCGCACGAATATCGAGAGGTCGGTAGCGCGCACACTGCGCCCGTCCTCGACGCCGACGCGCAGGGCGGTCTCGTCCACGACGATTCCCTCGCGGCCGTCACCCGGCACATGCGGGAACACCGAGCGCGTGAGCGCTTGCAGCAGCGTCGACTTTCCGTGGAAGGCGCCGCCCGTAATGACGGTGACTCCCCTGGGGATGCCCATGCCGCGAATTTCGCGGCCACAAATTTCAAGTGTCACCGCCATTTCCGGCGGCGCCACGAACGGCACCGCATCCTTGAGCGGGGCCTCGCTCAAGCCCGACGCCCGCGGCAGAACCGCCCCGTCGGGCACAAATGCACAAAGGCCGCGCTTGTCGAGTTCCGCAAGGATCTCGACGCGGTCGGCGAGCACGCCGTAATGCGCTTCCAGTTGCGCCGCCCGCGACGAATCGTTGTACAGACTCGCCGACACGAGGTCGGGCAGCACCATCGTCAAAATTTCGGCCGCAGCCTCCGATTCTATCTTGCGGCCCTCTCCCGGAAGGCGAACCTGCAAGCAGACGCGCAAATCGCCGTTATCGATCCACAGGGAGTTCCGCACCAGCATCTCGGGTCCCGGATTCTCGATGGCCACGGGCGCATTTTTCTCGGGGAAATGCTCCTGCACAACCGCGCTCAGTCGGCGTAACAGGAAATCCGAAAGCGCAAGGCGCCGTTCAAAATTGCTCCCCCAAACAGGGGCATACCCGAGCTTTTGCAAACTTGTCTTCAAGAGCACCCTGGACGCAGGGGCAAACGGGTCGCCCTGAACATGCAGGAATTCTAGAACAAAGTCACCAAAATCCCACGATTTTTCGGCGAGGGACTTGTACAGACCATAATTTTTTCCGTTTAAAGCGCGAATTTTTTGGTAAAGGGCCTTCATAGTATGGAAGATAGTAATTAGTAATTAGGGGCTATGAGATGTGAGGGCGGGGCTAAAGCCCCTTTGAGGTATGGGGTCGGCGCGTTGCGCCTCTGAGCAGTCAGCGATGAGTAGTAAAACAAAAAAATACCTCACACCTCAATGCTCACCGCTCATAGCTCACTGCTCGTGCCTCGAGCCTAAATAGTAAACAGTGGTTGGTGGTTAGGGATTTGTCATTGCGAAGGACGAAGTCCTGAAGCAATCTCCGTCAGAGAATCTAGGGGTTAGGATCTAGGGGTTAGGGAAAAATATCACGGCTTCGCCGTCTTATATTGACGCACGAAGTGCGTGATAATGAGCTGTGAGGTCGGGGCTAAAGCCCCTCTGAGCAGTCAGCGATGAGTAGTAAAATGAAAAAAAATACCTCTCTCCTCACGGCTCACCGCTCATAGCTCATTGCTATTTCCCCATTTTTTCCTTATAGTTACCAAACTTTTGCAAAAAAAAAATATAAATTCGTAGAAAACTTTGTATTTTAAGAACAAACAAACAGGAGCAATCCATGAAGAAACTGTACATTTTTGCCCTTATGGTGGCTTTCCTTGTAACCGCAGCCGTCGCCGACGAAGATCCACCTCCTCGTGGCAAGGCCGCTACCATCACCATCATCACCAACCCGCCTAACAGCGAAGTCTACCTCGGTGGTGAACTCCTGGGCAACAGCCCCATTGAGAACCGCGCTGTCAAGTCGGGCCGCCAGACTCTCGTCGTCATCGACCAGGGCTACGAGCTCGTGAACCAGCGCGTGAACGTTTGGCCGGGCAACGACAAGCGCAACACCTTCGACTACGGCACCAAGATTCCTAAGGGCCATATCAAGGTGACGACCAAGCCGGGCAAGTGCCTCATCTTCGTCGACGGTGAAAACTCCGACAAGACCGATGGTGCTCCGCTTACCATTCACAACCTCGATGCCGGTGACCACGTGGTCCGCGCAGAATGCAGCAATCGCAAGTCTGCCGAAACCCTCGTGACCGTCAAGGGTGAAGAAACTATCGAAATCGAGCTCGATGCCACGACCGGCAGCAAGAAGAAAAAGTAATCTTGCCGCTTATCGGCTAAAAAAGACTGGAGCCTCCACCGGAGGCTCTCTTTTTTTATATTTAAAACCGGAAATTTAACCAGGAGAAAAACATGTCCAAATTGCTCAAAATCTGCCTGTGCGCATCCCTCGCCTTGTTTGTCGGCTGCAGCGACAGCGGCAAGAAGGTCACCCGCATCGACACGAATTCCGTAACGGACCTTTCCGGCGCCTGGAACGACACCGATTCCCGCCTCGTCGCCGAGGAAATGATCAACGACTGCCTGGGCCGTCCCTGGTACGACAACATGATCCAGAACAAGGGTGGCACCGTCCCGACGGTCGTCATCGGCAAGGTATCGAACAAGAGCCACGAGCACATCAACATCGAAACCTTCATCAAGGACATGGAACGCACGCTCATCAACTCCGGCCGCGTCGACTTCGTCGCTAACGCCCAGGAACGTGCAGAACTCCGCAACGAACTCGCCAGCCAGGCCGGCAACGCCACAGCCGACACCCAGAAGCAGGCCGGTCAGGAAATCGGCGCCGACCTCATGCTCACGGGCACCATCACCTCCATCGTCGACCAGGAAGGCGGCGACCAAGTGGTGTACTACCAGGTTGACCTCGAACTCACCGACATCCAGAGCCACCGCAAGGTCTGGATCGGCGACAAGAAGATCAAGAAGTTCATCTCTAAGAACGGCGTAAAACTGTAATCCCGTAGTGAGTGGTTGGTGATTAGGGTCGTCATGTCCATAAAGCGACTTATCTTTCTGGCATTCTCGTTGTCACTCCTTGCGGGCTGTGCGAACAAGTCCATGACCCGCTACGAGGAGCTTGCGCAACCCCTCGAAAAGAAGGGCATCGACGCGACCATCGAGAAGATGAAGAAGGACCAGGACGACCTGTACGGGTCGAACAGCGAGTTCCTCTACTACTTCGACCTCGGCTGCCTCAACCACTACAAGCGCAATTTCAAGGAAAGCGCGGCAAACTTCGCCAAGGCGGAGCAAATCTACGAAGACCTTTATACGAAATCGGTAACGAACGAGGCCGCAGCTATTGTCACCAACGACAACACGCGCCCCTATAGAGCAAGGCCCTTCGAGCTGTTGCTCATGTACGAGTTCCAGATACTCAACTACCTCGCCATGATGGACATCGACGGCGCAATGGTAGAAGTCAGGCGCTCCCAGATAGCGATGAACGCCCTTTACCAGAAGGACCAGAAGAAGGTCAACGACAACGGCCTGCTGCGCTACCTCTCGGCCATGGTCTACGAGCTCGACGGCTCGTCGGACGACGCTGCCATCGCCTACATCAATACCGTCAAGGCCTACAAGGAAGGCAAGCTCAAGCTGCCCAACGAAGTGCTCGAATTCGTCACCGAGGGCCTCGTCCACGCCGACCGTGGTGACGACCTGAAGTCCCTCGGCACACCGATACCCGGAATTACGCCCAAGGCATCCGCCATCCGAAACGAAGGCCAGGAAATCATCGTCATCGGGTACGCCGGACACAGTCCCATTCTGGGCGAGCTTTACATGTCGGGCACGTTCATCAGCGGCGGCGTCATGAACCTCACCTACAAGGACGGCGAGACGGGCAGGCTGAGCACCTTCACGCTGGTGGCCCCGCCGGTCGCAGGCGCCGGTACCGGCGAATCCTTCCACATCGGGTTTTCGCTGCCCGAGATAAGGAAACTGAGGAACAGGGTGGACCATTTCGAGGTCTCGCTGGACGGTTCCCCGCGAATCCGTCCCGAAAAGGTGATGGCCGTGGACGAGGAACTCAAGCAGAACATGGAAGACGAGAAGTCCTCGACGGTTACCCGCACGGCCGTACGTGTCATTTTGCGCACCATCGCGGCACAAAAAGCCAAGCAGGCCATGAAGACGGACAATATCCTGCTGAACCTCCTCACGAGCATCGGCACCGACGTGGCGCAAAGCCAGATTGAGCAGGCCGACCTCCGCGTGGGGCTTTTCATGCCGCATTCCCTGCACATGACGCGCATCCCCGTTTCCGTCGGCACCCACAAGGTCGTCGTCACGGCAAACGGCTCCGCCGGCGAAACCGTCGAACTGTTCGAATTCGACAAGCTGAACGTCGCCAAGGGGCAAAAAGTCTTCCTCATCGTCCCCTCCATACGGTAGAACGCACCGACCAGGCGACCCCCGCCACCCCAAGCGTGGTCCCCTCCCGCATAAAAAAACAAAAAAATGCTGTATAGCATTACCAGCAAAGCATTCCCTAGACTTTTGCGGGATAGCATTATAGTCATTGAGAACTATACTTAACGTCTAGAGAATAAAGCGTCGGCCGGGGAAGGGGAGGGTGCAGGGAGGGGACCGGGCGGCCTTCGCAACTCTGAGCGTGGTCCCCTCCCGCATTTTTTCAAAAAAAACTCGCCGTTAGGCAACATTCCACAAAAAAAGAGGTATTTTTAACCCGGCCTGTGTTCCAGCCGACAATTTTTCTTTATTTTTAATCCAAAGAACGGAAAAATTTTATCAGGAGCGCAATATGAACTTTAAAATTATCGCCGCCGCGGCAGCACTTCTTGCGACGCAGTCGTTCGCAATCATTGGCGTTGGTGCCCATTATGCACCCGGTTTTGGCACAAAAATGAAGGCCGGCCCCAAGGCCAAGGTGGCCGAGAACATCAATTTCAGCCACGAAGGCTTCGACGAGATGATGCAGGGCCTCGGTTTCAAGCTTTGGATCGACCTGCTCCCGATTATCGACATCGAAGGTACCTTCAACATCCAGTTCGGCTCCTATGACGCAAGCCTCTACGTTATGAACCCGTCTTCCGGCACCGAATCGGAAATCCCTCTCGAAATTGAACTGGGCGGTACCCCGTACGGCAAGGCCAACCCGAAATTCGTGACCATGAACGGCGACCTTTCCATCACCTACCCGATTACATCGCTTCCCATTATCCGCCCCTACATCGGCGGCGGTCTCACGGTCTTCGCGAACAGCTTCGTGCTGAACCAGGCCTACGTTTCCGACTTGGTTGACGACCCGACTATTGCGGCTATGATTACGCAGGCCGCACAGGGAGGAGCAACTCCGGAAGAAATCAAGCAGCAGCAAGAAAAACTCCAGGAAGCCGGTGAAGCCCTCAAGAAGCGCGTCCAGGAAAAGGCCGCGAAGGAGAGCGTAAAAACGAGTATCGGCGGCCATGCCCTCGTCGGCTTCCGCCTGAAACTTCCTATCATCCCCATTGCCGCCTACTGTAACTTCAAGTACTACTTCGGCGGCGAATACCCGAAGGAAATCGATGCCGGACACATGACTCTTGAAGTCGGCGGCGGCCTAGCTATTTAGACTTTCTAGCACTGAGGTCACAATAAAGGAAAAAAAATGACACAGAACACGAGCAGCACGAATATTCTCATTATCGAAGACGAAATTGCAATCGCCGAAGGTCTAGTGGACCTTTGCGAACTGAACGGCTACAGCGTCAAGCACGTGGCCGACGGTGAAAGCGGCCTCAACGAGGCCCTGACCGGACAGTACGGACTTGTCCTCCTTGACCTCATGCTCCCGGGTATGGACGGTTTCACCGTCTGCGACAAGATCCGCGAAAAGGACAAGAGTCTCCCGATCATCATCCTTTCTGCAAAGAACGCCGACGAGGATATCATCAACGGCCTCAAGTACGGCGCCGATGACTACGTGCCGAAGCCCTTCTCCGTGCCGATGCTCCTCGCCCGAATCGAGGCCGTGCTGCGCCGCAGCCGCCAGACCATGGAAAACGAGGGCAAGCTCGTCGCCGGCAACCTCCGCGTGAACTTCCGCGAATACACCGGCACCCGCGGCACCGAAGAACTCGCGTTCACCCGCAAGGAAATCGAAATCCTCGAATACCTGTGGAACAACCGCGACCACGCCGTTCCCCGCGCCGAACTTCTCAAGAAGGTCTGGGGCTACGAGAACGCCGAGTCCGTCGACACGCGTACCGTGGACATCCACATTACCAAACTCCGCAAGAAAATCGAAGACGATCCCTCCCACCCGAAACTGCTCGTCACGTTCCGCGGCGAGGGCTACCAGATGCGCTCTACGCCTGAATGCGAAAAATCCACCTAATATTCGTTGCGATATTCGTTGCAATTGCGATACCGGTCATTATCCTTTTGACCCATTCGTATTCGCAGTTGCAGCTTAACGCGCAATACGCCTACAAGGAACACGCCTTCCTGGTTCTGCAGATGCTGAACCAGCGTTTTGTCGATGACATGACGATCGAGGACCAGCGGTCCTATTCCGAGTACCGCTTCATCCGCGCCGTGCCCGTTATCGGCGGCGAAGAGATTACGCTTTCCGAGCTGGCCAACTTCCCCCTCCGGAGCCACTTCAAGGGTATCGTCGGACATTTCCAGATGGACCCCGACGGCACGCTGCGCACCCCCATCCTCCCCGATGGCGTCCTCGAGAAAATCCCGATGGCCGACCGCAACAAGCGCGAGGCGGTGCTCTACAAGCTCCAGACCATCCTCATGAAGCAGAACTTCAGGATTGGCGAAATCAACAACATCAAGCCGCAACCCCGCGATTCCATCGAATCCGTGCTCGACCAGATTTACAAGCAGGATCTCGGGCTCAACAGCAAAGCCCAGAAGAAGGCTCAGCTCAAGAGGGAAAAGCGTTTTGAACAAACTTCCGAAAAGGAATCGTTCGCGTTCAACGTGGAATCGGCCAAGATGGACGCCTTCGGGCTTTTACGCACCAACCTCGACACGACGCACGTGATGGAAGTGGAAATCGAGCCCTTCCAGGCGACCTTCGACAACACGCACATCATCTTCTACCGTAACGTGAAGCGCGGCACCGAAATCTTCGTGCAAGGCTTCATCGTGGAACTGCACACCTACCTCATGAACCTCGTCTCGAACGAGATCAAGTTCTACCCGCAGGAACAGAACCTGGTTATCGAATTCATGAGCCAGAACAAGACGCTCCTCGCCTACGGCGACAGCTACAAGTCCTCCACGTTGCTGCTGACATCGCCGCTGCCATCGCCGCTTGCAAACATCACCCTGAACATGTACGTCACGCAGAAGGAAAGCGCACCCGGTAGCGGCATCCTCCTGTTTCTCGGCATCGCCATGCTCGTCGTGCTGGGCGGCGGCCTCATCTGCATCTACAAGCTCACGCAGAGCCAGCTCGCACTTGCTTCCAAGCGCCAGGACTTCGTCTCTGCAGTCAGTCACGAACTCAAGACGCCGCTCACCGCCATCCGCATGTACGCAGAACTTCTGCAGAACTCCTGGGTGGCCAACGAAGAGAAGCGCCAGAAGTACTACAACCAGATTGCAAGCGAGACAGAGCGCCTCACGCGACTCATCCAGAACGTGCTGAACCTCTCCAAGCTCGACGGCAACCGCTGGAACGTACAGCTGCGCCGCGACCGGCCGAAGGGCGTACTCGACGACTTCGTCGCGACCTACAGCAAAAACGTCGAGAAGCAGGGCTTCGAGCTCACCGTATCTTCCGATACCGACGTCAAGGACATCACGCTGATGATGGACCGCGACGCCATCATGCAGATATTGATGAACCTCGTGGACAACTCGCTCAAGTTCTCGAAGAACGCGGACTACAAGATGATCAACATCGAGCTGCGCCTCAAGGACACCGACCTCTACCTCGCCGTGCGCGACTACGGCCCGGGCATCCCGCAGGCCGAAATGACGAAGGTGTTCCAGGAATTCTACCGCGTCGAAAACGAGATGACACGCCAGACGAGCGGCACGGGTATCGGCCTTTCGATGGTGAAGAAGCTCTGCACGCTCACCAACATGAAAATCGAGCTCGAGAACGCGAATCCCGGCCTGCGCACGAAGATTCACTTCCCGCCCTTGTCCATCTAGGGCATTGCAGTTCCCGTAACAAAAAAGTTTCACTGGCATGGCGACACACGCCTGCCAAAAAATTTGTATTTTCAGTACGGCGTTTTTGGCGCCCGGCTTGTACAAGCCAAAGGATATTCGCATGACACAGGAAGACATTCTGCAGAACCCGGAAAAGTACGATCTCTCTATCGAATCCGTCGGACAGGGAACACTGAAGTCGCCCATGAGCGGCGTCCCGTTCGTCTCCGACACGGAACGCGTCGCGCTCACGGCCGACACGAAAAAGCTGCAGGCATTCTACAAGAAGGGCATCGACGTCCCCTCGCTCGAGACCGCCGGCCCGCGCGAGACCATTTTCCACGACCCGGCATGGACTCGCGCCGGCATCGTGACCTGCGGCGGACTCTGCCCGGGTTTGAACAACGTTATCAAGAGCCTCGTGACCGTGCTCTGGTTCGACTACGGCGTCCGTAACATCTTCGGCATCCCCTACGGCTACCGCGGACTCAACCCTTCCTACGGCTACCCGCCCATCATGCTTAACCCCGACGTGGTCGACGCCATCCAGGACGACGGCGGCACCATCCTCGGCAGTTCCCGCGGCAACCAGGAACCCTCCGTCATGGTCGACACCCTGATGCGCCTGAACATCAACGTGTTGTTCTGCATCGGCGGTGACGGCACGCTCCGCGGCGCACACGCCATCGCGCAGGAAGTCAAGAAGCGCAAGCAGCCTATCTCGGTCATCGGCATCCCGAAGACCATCGACAACGACCTTAACCTCATCGACCGCACGTTCGGTTTCGAGACCGCCGTGCTCAGCGCGACCAACGTCATCACGAGCGCCCACAACGAGGCGAACGGCGCCTTCAACGGGCTCGGCCTCGTGAAGCTCATGGGCCGCGACTCCGGATTTATCGCCGCCTACGCGGCACTTGCAACCACCGTCGTGAACTTCTGCCTCGTCCCCGAGGTGCCCTTCACGCTCGAAGGCGAAAACGGGCTCTTCAAGGCGCTCGAGAACCGCTACGACTGCGGCAAGACGCACGCCGTGCTCGCCGTCGCCGAAGGTGCGGGCCAGCACCTGTTCGACGGCCAGGAAGAACGCCGCGACGCAAGCGGCAACATCCTCAAGAAGGACATCGGTGAATTCCTGACCCTCAAAATCAAGGAACACTTCGACAAGGTGGGCAAGGAAATCAACATCAAGTACTTCGACCCGAGCTACACCGTGCGCAGCATCCCCGCCAAGGGAACCGACGCCATCTTCTGCTACCAGCTCGCCGAAAACGCCGTACACGCCGCCATGGCGGGCAAGACCGACATGGTCGTCGGCAGCATGAACGGCACGTTCTCGCACGTGCCCATAGAATACGCCGTGAGCGAACGCCGCAAGATAGACCCCAACGGAGCGCTCTGGCACGCCGTGCTCGGCGCCACCCGCCAACAGGACTATTTCACGGGCAAACGTCGCAAGAAGTAACCACGTTTTCCAAATGTTTTACTAAGTTGTCTTTATGCTGAAAAAAGAAGAACGCATTCTCATCCGCACGGCACTCATGGAGTACAGGAAGAACCTGTTCAAGACATTCCACGGACTCGAAGAGGAAAAGAAAACCCTCGCGGGAGTCAACCACATTCTGCAGAACTGGAAGGTCTAGCCCGCAAATGAAAGTCCGCACCCATCTTCTTTCACTGATTGTTCTCTGCACAGGAATCGCCATGGCAAACGAGGATCTTCGTTTTGCCGATTCCTGCTATGCAGCGAGAGCGGAACGCTCTGTCGAAGACAGGGCGGATGCAGAGAATGCGAAGAAGATGATTGCCGCCTACAAGCGCGCCCAAGCAGACCCAGCAGTCGCCGAAGCAGCAACGGCGGGCGTCGTGCGGAGCCTCTACTATGCCTTCCGGTTTGTCCCCTTCGAAAAGAAACAGCGCGCAGCACGCCTCGACACGCTCAAGAACGTCTCCGAGGCCGCCTACGCCAAGTACCCGAAGAACAAGGAAATCGCCCACATCTACGCCTCGTCGCTTTCGATGTGGGGGGCAGAACGCGGTCCGCTCATCTCCGTCAAGGAAGGCGTTGCCGCCAGAGTCCGCGACATCGCGACCGCAGCGAACAACTACCAGGTTCTCGGCCGCGCACACCAGCTTTTGCCCTACATCCCCATCATCCTTTCGTGGCCCGACAAGGCGCTTGCCGAAAAGTACCTGGTGATGGCACTGGAACAAGATCCCAAAGATTTGTACAACTACTTCTTCCTCGCAGAACTGCGCTTCGACCAGAAGCGCTACGCCGATGCGCTCAACATCATCAACCGCGGGCTTGCCAGGGGAATCCGCACAAGCTATTTCCTCGAAGACAAGCGCGGACGCTGGAAGCTCAAGGAACTCCAGAAGAAAATCAACGCAAAGCTAGATAAGAAACAGGTGAAGAACTAGTTATTTTCGTTAATGATAACGCCTATTTCAGAAGGAAGGCTAGCTTCAAGCAAATTGCAACGAGGCTTTAAAACCTCCACCTTCATCTCGGGGGTGGTGTACTGCTTCTTTTGTTGTAAATCCATGTTCTTAAGAGCGTTTTCCATATAAAGCCTCCTCTACTCACAAATAAAAATAATAAACAAGTGCGCGGCTATGGCGGGTTTTGAGCCGCCATTACCGGCACAAAGTTCGCTTTTTACCGCTTTTTCTCTACATACACGCCCTTTGCCTTGGGCTTTGCGTTCAGGCTGCGGCCCTTGAGGTCGTAAGTGCGGGTAACAGGCGTGAATTCGCCAGTGCGCGTGTTGATGCGGCCGATGACGGTCGTCTTCTTTTCGCTACCGGATTCACCCGATTCGATACTGGCACGGCCCTTGCCCTCGACAACCACGACTTCGATTTCTTCCGGGAGCTCGTTGCTACGGTCACGCCACACGGACACATGGCCAGCCGGAGCGGGTCTCGGTTCCCCATTGGAAGTGCTGTACTTCAGGTAGGCGCGCATCGGACGGATATAGGCGCCGGAACCCGCCTTGACAAACTGCCCGACTTCGACACCGTTCGAGGCTGTCGCGGCAAAGCCGTAGACGCTACCCAAGTCTGTGTCGCCCTTTTCCCATTTCTTGTACGCATAGGTTCCGATGAACTGCCAGTTGCCCGAAGTGGCCACTGCCGGCTCGGTCTTCTTGATGGTTATGGAACCACCATTAAACCAAATACCGGAAGAGTAAGTCTTCAGCATATAGGGCGTATTTGCCTTGATATTCCCTTCATAAGAACTGCAATCCCGGTCGGGATCCACATCAGCACGGCACCAAACCCTGTTCATCTCGACCTTCAGCTTGCCGTCTTCTTCGATCATCTGCGAGAATTCAAGGATGTCGTCCAAACCGCTGACGCTAGCAACATTGAAGTCAAACGGGAAAACAACCGTGGAGTACTTGCCCGAATCATTCGCCGTCACCGCAAAATCACGGACAAATTCAACATAACTCACTTCGATATCTTCCTCGATATTCACAGTGTCCTTGCCGTTGTATGCACCGTCGATACGGGCAACCTTAAAGCCATCGGAATCTTCCAATATTGCAACTGCGGCAGAACCAGATTTCTTCACGACCATCAAATACAATTCCGGACCATAACTGTTCCCACTTGCATCGGACTTGAAGCGGAAAGTCAAGCTCCGGCCAGAACTAACCAAACTTCCAACACCATCATCAACCGAGATTTCAGCAAGTTTCCTTGCACTTGCATCTGCCCCGTCGTAAATAGTCAAGGAGTCTCCAATATCAGCTAAATCGTTGTTTACGTTCACATAAAACGCATATCCTTCAGGAGCGGTCAACACAAGTACCCCGTTATTGTTGTTGTAATACACCCAATCTTCATCTTCGCTCTCTTCACCCTCAGGAGAACATTCTATATATTGCATCCCTTCTGGAATATCAAGCTTGAGCGTATCAGTCTGCGGAATGGCAACATAATATCTACCATTTTCTGGCATATCAAAATAGGCGCTTATGTTAACATCCCCTGCAGGCATTACGAATTTTCCCTCGTTATTGTACCATGTACCACCTGATACATCAATATAATGGTATCGGCTCTCTGAATCATACCAAGATGCTTCAAGATAATTCAGCAAATAGCCTTCTTTTGGATTAGCGGTTATAGTAACGGTATCGCCCTCTAAAGCGGATTTCTTATCGACAGTTATACTGCCATTATTGCAATCAGGCAGAGATATACGGAATTTTCCACTTACATTAACAACACCAACATCAATGTAGACACCACCGGCAGTTCCCTCGTCATTAGACTTGAACTGGAACGTAAGGCTTTGACCTGTACTGCGGATTTCTCCTACTTCATCGCCAAGCGATATTTTCGCAAGCCGTACCTGATTTGTATCAGCGCCATCGAAAATGACCAGAGAATCGCCTTCATCCGCGATAGCAAAACTTATATCATCAACAAATAATTTATGCCCTTCGGGAGCAACCAATGTGAGGGAACCGTTACTATTATTGAAGTAATTCCCATAATCCCCATATTCCTTATTATAAACAGTTATTCGCTTCATCCCTTCCGGAATGTCGGCTTTAAGAGCATCTGATTCTGGGATATAGATATAAAAAGTATTCTCCAGACCACTAAAGTTAGCAGATACTTCAACATCCCCCGCAGGCATTACGAATCTTGCCTCGTTATTATACCATGTTCCTCCAATCATATCTATTGGATATTCATTATCATATTGATCATACCATATCGCCTGAACATAACTGAGAGCAAAATCATCGTCAGGAATTGCAGTCACAACAACAGTATCGCCTTCCGCAGCCATATTCTTATCGAAGGCAACATGACCACCCCACATACCGCCTGAAACTATACGGTGCGTCCCATTCGCGCCAGTAACGCCCACCCAAATTTCAGCACCATAAGAATTTCCGTAACTATCTGACTTGAAGTGGAATGTCAAGCTTCGGCCAGTACTACGCAATTCCCCAATTCTATCATAGGCTGATATCTCAGCAAGTTTATCATCACTTGCACTAGATCCATCATAAATAATCAGGGAATCACCTTCATCATATATTGAAATGGATCCCCATTCAGTAAACAAAATGCAACCCTCAGGAGCCGTTAAAGTGAGCGTGCCATCGTTATTGTTGGAATAGCTCCCATCATAATTATGAACATATATCTTTTTTATCGCATCTGGAATGTTCGCTTTAATTGTATCCTTTCGAGGAATGGCAATTTCCACTTCCTTTGTTCTTTCAAAAATCGGATAAATAGCAATATCTCGGCTAGGCATTGCAAACTTTACTGAATTGTTATACCAAGCACCATCTCTTATTTGAATCAATTCATTTCCTGTATATGAATCATAAATAACGATGCCTTGGAAGATATATCCATTATTGGGCGTTGCAGACACAG